>Ga0315277_10009513_pt1 | contig 12410 bp, 11 predicted proteins | sample YL17G05_15_MG_FD_203695 | JGI IMG/M metagenome (GOLD analysis project Ga0315277, IMG submission 203695) | Sediment microbial communities from Yellowstone Lake, YNP, Wyoming, USA - YL17G05_15 | ecosystem: Environmental > Aquatic > Freshwater > Lake > Sediment | place: USA: Wyoming | collected... | reverse complement strand
TGAGCAACTTTCGCGGCTGTGCCGGGAGGAATGACCAACAGGATGGTTTTCGGGTCGCGACTGGTGCTGTTTCCCTGCAAACGGAAGGTTACCTCGCTGAAGATTGCGGCAGCAACCACGCCGATCATCACGAAAAAAAACATACGCAAGATGAGGTCTTTTCGAAGGCTCATGGTCCGCGTATCAAGTGTTGCAGGTCAGAGGTGATACCATCTGCGGTAGAGAGGAGTGGATAAGTCGCGATTAGATTTCCCTGCGAGTCGATCAGATAGAGATAAGAGGAGTGAGTCTCACCATTATCCAAAACGGTGACACCATACGCAGCCCAGACGGGTTGAAGAACTGCCTGAGAGGAGGTGAGACCGACGAATGAGGGGTCGAAGTGGTCCAGGAACGCCCCGAGTGCCTCAGGAGTATCGCGTGCCGGATCGGTGGAGATCATGATGACCCGAGTTTGATCTGCCAGCGACCCAAGGCGGTCATGCATCTGCTTGAGGAAACCCAAGGTCAGTGGGCACTCTGAGGTGCAATTGGTGAAACCAAAATAGATCAAGACGAATTTGCCACGAAAATCTGACAGATGAACCGTTGTACCTGTCTGGCTGGTGAGAGAAAAATCGGAGGCTGGTTCGGATGGGGAGATCAGCGAGCCATGAAAGGTGGGGTGAGTGGTCTTGTACCAGGTGTATCCCAACACAGAGAGCACAACAACTGCCAGGACAAGCATGGAAATGACGAGATATTTCCGGTTCATGACATCACCAAGGACATATATGTGTCTTATTTCGCCAGCGTGCCAATCAGATATAACGCTGGGTAGAAGAAGAACCAGACCACGTCCACGAAATGCCAATAAACCACCGAGGCTTCGACCGCCCAATGTTTCTCGGCCGTGTAAAGCCCGCGGAGACCATTACGCAGGACGATTGCCAGGAAGATCACTCCAGTTAACACGTGGAAAGCATGAAAACCGGTCATGACGTAGAAGACCGCCCCAGCCAGGTTGGTCTCGGGACCAAAAGGTGCCAAGCGCCATTCCACGCCCAAGACGCCCACCAGAAACAGGATACCCAGGCTCATGGTGAGGGTGGTGCTGAGAATGAACTGCTTGTGGTCACCATATTCCATGGAGACCTCAGCGCGATTGGCAAAGAATGAGGAGATGAGCAGGACGGAGGTTACTACCAAACCCAATACCTGGATCAGGTCTGGGCGGGTGAGCCCAAGTAAGTTGATGCGTGAGATCATCAGACCTCCAAAAATGAACGAGTCTGAGATCAGGAACAGCCAAAGTCCCATTCGGTTGGTCGCCAGCTTGTAAGCGAAGGATTCGCGATCGACCTCCGTATCAGCTTGAAAGAGGCGGTAGATATGCATGTAGTAATAAAAAACCAGCCCAGCCTTGATCATGGGAATAACCGCGAGGACTTGCCAGATATTGACCGTAAGTGCGATGGTGAATTCAACCGCAGTGAGGACCGCCAATGCTCCTAATACGAATATTCCGAGCTGTAAAGTGGAGGATTTGGATGGGTGTTCCATATCACTCCTCCTCCATGAATTTCACATACACTGAGCCTGGCAGCCCATAATCATATGGCTCCCCGACCACTTCGAAAGGCTTATCATAATTGTGGACAGGCATTGGAGAGGGTACCTGCCACTCTGGGGAGCGTGAATTCCAGATATTTCCGGTGGCGATTTCACCGTTCCGCCTGCTCCAGAAAGCATTGATAATGAAGACCAGTATCCCCAGGGCGACAAGAAAACCAGCCACCGTCATCACTCGATGGTCATTGGTGATGTTCAGGGTTGGGTCATAATCCGCGATACGGCGGCGCATTCCGAGGAGCCCCGTACGCATCATCATCGATGAAAGGACGATGAAGGCGGGTGCCATCAACCAGAAATGGATCTTACCGAGGGTCTCATTCATGCGTCTGCCGGTCATCTTGGGGAACCAGTAATAAATGGCGGCGAAAAAGGGAAAGACATAACCGCCGAACATCGTATCGTGGAAATGACCGACAATGAAGTAGGTATCCGTCAGATGCAGGTCAGTGGCGACGGTGGCGTTTGGAGGGCCGGTGAGACCCCCAAGCAGGAACACTATAATGCCCGCCAGGACGAAAAGCATGGGTACCGGAAAAACGATCTTGCCACGCCACAAGGTGCCCAGCCAGGAGAAGAACTTCACCCCAGTCGGCACTGCCACCAACAGAGTGCTGTACATGAACGGCACGCGTAAATACTGAGCCATGCCTGAAGCGAACATATGGTGCCCCCACACAAGGAAGCCAATCAGGGCGATGCCAAACGATGAGAGGGCCACCCACTTATAACCATAGAGGGGTTTACGTGCAAATACCGGTAACAGCTCGCTGATGATTCCCAAGCCAGGTAAGACAAAGACGTACACTGCCGGGTGGGAATAAAACCAGAACAGATGCTGGAACAGGATGGGATTCCCCCCTTTGGCCGGGTCGAAAAAGCCCATTCCGAAAAGACGCTGGAACATCACCATCTGGAAGGATAGACCGATCAATTGCGTGGCTGTTAGGCTGATGAGGGAAGTAGCGAGGGCGCCCCATACAAAGATGGGCAGGCGAAATCCGGTCATCCCGCGGGCGCGCATGCGCAAGGCGGTGGTGATGATGTTAAGCGAGCTAAGGATGGTTCCCATGCCTGCCAGGGAGACACCCAGGAAGAACATCTGGATCCCGATGGGGGCACGGGCGGAGAGCGGAGGGTAACCAGTCCAGCCAGTATCAAAACCACCCAGAGCCATGCTGGAGAGCAGGATGATGCTGGCCGGGACAGCCAGCCAAAAGCTGAAGGCATTCAGGCGGGGGAAAGCCATGTCGCGGGCGCCGATCATCATTGGGATTAGGTAGTTCATAAAAGCGCCAACGCCGACCAGGATACCGATGATCATCACCATGCCATGCAAAGACATCAGGGTGTTGTATTCCATCAAGGTGAGGAACTGCATACCGGTATTTGCCAATTCGGTACGAAAGGTCATGGCAAATGAACCCCCAACGACCATTAGAACCAGTGACAGGACCAGGTATTGGATGCCAACCACCTTATGATCGAGCGAGACGCCAAAATAGCGCATGCTTCCCCAGCTCGATTCATCCGGCTCATGGACTTCTTTTCCGCCAGCCACTTTGATCCAATCGTCCACGGCCCCGATACCGTAAACGAAGAATAAGGCACCGAGCAGGGCCCCCAATACGAAGGCTGATTCAGCTTTCCAAGCAGGCAAATGCAGTAAGATACGGATACCGGTTAAGATCCCAATACCAATGGCTGTCCCCAAGATCTGCCAGAGCAAACCACGTATCAACCCGATGGAATAGAGTTTCCTCATAACGCCTCCGCTACTTCAAGGTTTTGATATATGCCACCAGCGATTCAACCATGGTTTGGTCCAATACAGTTGAAAAATCAGGCATCACGTTTGAAGAAAAGCCTGATACCACCTGTGAGTTGGGGTTAATGATGGAGGTCTTCAGGTAATTATCATCTGCAGTAACCGTGGTCCCATCGGATAATTTCACACTCGAATTGTACAAGCGTAGCCAGGTAGGTCCGGTTTTGGCTGAGCCATCCGTGGAATGGCAATTAACACAACCGTACGACGACGCAAGCTGCTGACCACGTAGCTCTGGACTGGGTGGGGCAGCAGATTGCTGTTGCGCGATCCACTTTTCGAAGTTCGCCTGCGAAACCACTTCAACCAACCCTTCCATGTAGGCATGCCTTAACCCGCATAACTCGGAGCAACGAACTTTATACTCACCAATCAGGGAAGGTGTGACGCGCAGCTCGACTGTCCGCCCAGGGACAATGTCTTGCTTTACCCTGAACTCAGGCACCCAAAATGAATGAATCACATCCACGGAGGTCATCTGCAGGTCAATCTGTAAGTTGACTGGTAAGTACAGATCGGTGCTGGTAACGCCATAATCAGGATAAGCGTATTGCCAGTACCACTGACCTGCAGTCACCTTCACTTGAACTGCGGTGGGGTCAATCACTTGGATGGCGCCCAGCGTTCTTGCACCGGCATAAGCCAAAACGAGAACGGCCATGAGAGGGATGGCCGTCCAGGTAATTTCTAGCGTAGAATTTCCAGTTAAGTAAGCTCCATCACCCGTCTCACCTTTCCTGCGGTGGAAAAAGATCAGGCTGTAGACCAGAGTGACCATAATCAGCGAAAAGAGAAAAGAAATCAACCATAAATGAACATGGAAAAGCTGGTCAACTGCCACTGATTGAGCGCTGGCTTCTATTGGGAACAAACCAATGGACATCAACCAGGCGTGGATTAAGAATGTGCTGGCAATAACCAAAATGAAGATGATCACATAACGTTTCATGTGCTTTTCCTTTTGGTAAGGTCACTCTCATTGGAGAGCCTATCATTCATCATGGAATCTTGTTATATGATATTCAGTCCGGACCCCAACGGATGAATAATAAATTAGTGCCATAATAGTATATCATGAGGGGAAATGATTAGTCTCTCATTTTAATTCTCTTGATGTATAATTTCTATATCGGGTAAATCTCCACAAGCCATCCAGGTTGTAGGGAAAGAGGTCCGCTTATGAAGAGCCCGCGGAGTATCGTTTTTGCCATTTTGAGTGCACTGGTGATTCTGGTCGTGCACACCGTACTCGCAAAAGATGAGCCACCACCTCAAGAGGATATCATCCGTGGAGCACAGCTGTACGATAAATGGTACGCTGTTTTAGGGGTGGATCCTCCAGGAGGGAATATGCCCATTTGGAGCCGCCAGACCACGAATACACGGTCTGGAGCGAATACATGGCGATGCAACGAATGCCATGGGTGGGATTACCGCGGCTATCAGGGGGAATATCGTTCCGGTTCGCATTACACCGGCTTCCCAGACTTATTGACGCTGGTCCAAGGTTTATCGGTGGAGGACATCGTCGGCCACCTTAAAGGCAACCTCGACCCAGCTCACAACTTCTCCACCTACTTGGATGACACCTCATTGACCCAGCTGGCGGATTTCCTGAAATTCGGCAGCCTGGACGACAACATTTATATCAACCCAATCTCCCTACGGGTGGTTGACCCAAACTTCTCACACGGAAAGCAGCTTTATCAATCCACCTGCCTGGCTTGCCATGGAGAGGACGGCCAAAAAATCACACTACAAATAGAGGGGATCAATGAGTACCTGGGCAGTATCGCCAATCGTGACCCATGGCGCTTCCTGCACCGAACACGCTTCGGTGTGGCCGGGACGGAAATGCCAGTGGGGATAAGTCTAGGTTGGACAGCTGCAGATGGGCGGGACGTACTGGCATATGCCCAAACGTTGCCCACCGGTGGAGAGATTATTGGTGAGCCCACACCGAACCCACAAAGCACACCTGCGCCTCTGTTGGGTGGTCCAGCCAGTAACCTGTGGACAGGTATTTTGACCAGTTTGGGGACAATGCTTGGGATGGGGGTGGTCGCAGGTGCATTTATTGGAGGGTTTACCCTGATGGCCTTGATCGTGGTAATCATCTTGCGCAATCGTAGCGGGCGCAAATCATGAGGCACAACGATGCTCGATAAGCTCAAGAAGTCCCATTTGATTGACCGGCTAAAAGCCCTTCCTGAGAAGTTCAGGTCATTCAACCTTTTTGAAAGTCTCACCCGGTTGATTAAACGGCCGGTATTCCAGATATCCGCGGCAGTTTTTATCCTGCTTTTCCTGAGCGCAGGCTCTTATGGAATCTGGCTGACACAACAGCCACCCAGGCAACCCATACAATTCTCACATAAATTGCATCTGGGATTCGGTGTGCAATGCCTGTACTGCCATCCTGGTGCTTGGAAGGGACCGTCAGCAGGCTTGCCCACAGAAACCAAATGCTGGGGCTGCCACCAACAGATACCGATCAAGAATGCAGACCAACAAAAGCTGGCTGATTCGGTCTATAAGAATGAGCCCATTCAGTGGGTGCCGGTATTCATCCTGCCAGATTTCGTCTACTTCAATCACCGGCCGCACATCGCGGCAGGGGTAAACTGTGAAACCTGCCATGGCGAGCTCAGCCGGATGATTGTGGCTGAACCGCGCAAGAACTTGAACATGGGATGGTGTCTACATTGCCACCGAACGAGATTTGCAAATGATGAGGTCAAATTGACCAGGCTGACCGATTGTGGCACGTGTCACCGTTGATTTGCGTATGATCGCACAGCACTTTATCTGTGGAGCACATTATGACCCGTAAGATGAGCAGACGCGAATTCATCAAAACCGCCTGGATCGGAGCTGCTGCTACCGCGGTACTCACCGGATGCGGACCTGATTCACGTTATGTGGTGCGTGAGCCTTACACGAGAATGCCTGAATACACCTATAACGGTCAAAGCACCTTTTATGCCACCACCTGTCGTGAGTGCCCGGCGGGCTGTGGGACTGTGGTGCGCACGGAACAGGGAAGGGCGCTCAAAGTGGAAGGGAACCCATACAACCCGATCAACCAGGGGAAAACCTGTTCTCGTGGTCAGGCTGCTTTGCAAGGATTGTATAACCCTGATCGCATCCACAACCCGCTCAGGCAGGACGGACGGGGAAGCCAAAATTATACCAATCTCAGCTGGGATGAAGCAGTTGCAATAGTCCAGAACACTCTGCAAAGTACTCCGCCTAGTCAGCTCGGTTTTATGCTAGGGATGGCACCGGATCACTTGTTCGACCTGGTCAGTGAGCTATGCACTGCCATCGGTGCACCGCCACCCATCCGTTTTGGTGCGCATGAGATCTACGATGCCCGGCTCACTCTGGTTAAAGCCACGCAGCAGCTTTTCTCTGTGACAGCCCTACCATACTTCGACCTGGCTAATACAGATGTGACCTTTTCATTCGGTGCAAATTTTCTCGAGACCTACTTATCGCCCATGGCATACAGCCGTGGGTTTGCCCAGATGCGGCGTGGCAAGACAGGTCAACGGGGTTATCTGGTACAGTTCGAGCCACGCCTCTCGCAAACCGCTGCTTCTGCGGATGAATGGGTGCCAGTGGTACCAGGCAGTGAGGGCATGGTGGCTTTAGCAATCGGCCGCTTGGTGGCTGAAATTCGTGGAGGAGCCATCCCCAACGCTTATCTGGGTGTGGATATTGATAATGTAGCCTTAACTTCTGACGTCACTGTGCCTGAACTGCAGCGACTGGCGAATATTTTCGCCAATGCGTCCCACCCGTTGGCAATCCCTGGTGGCTCGGCGTTCGGATTATCCAATGGGTTGGAGGCGGCTCAAGCCGTCCTGGCATTGAACACTGTGGCAGGTAACCTGGGAAAGACCGGAGGTATGTTCCTTAGCCCGATCAACCCGATACATTCTGAATTCCCCTGGCTGCCTAATTCGATGGTGGATATGAATGACCTGGTTGGGAGGATGGCTCGGGGTGAGGTGAAAGTGCTGTTCATCCATGGCACCAACCCACTATTCGAGCTGCCGCCTGCTTTGGGATTCGCGGGTGCCATGGCGAAAGTTCCTCAGGTCATCTCGTTTGCTTCATTCCCGGACGAAACCAGCCTGCAATCCGATTATATTCTCCCAGACCATACTGCGCTTGAGTCTTGGGGATACCAGAAAGCACCCACAGGCGCCGACCGATCGGTGATATCGGGTTATCAACCGGTGGTTGCTCCCTTCTACAACACAAAGGCTACGTCCGACGTCTTGCTGGCTGCGGTACAGGCAATTGGTGGTAACCTGGCAGCTGCATTGCCCTACGTGGATGAAGTTGATTATGTACAATCTTCCTTGTTAAACCTGGTCACACTGGAGGGCTTCTTTAACGCTCCAGAGATTAAAACCTTCATGGCTAAGTTCCAACAGTTTGGTGGTTGGTGGGCGGCGCAACCCGAGCTAAGCATTCCGGATGGTACTCAAGCCTTAAGCTTGCCGCTCTCTGCTACCCCAGGTAATTTTGATGGTACGGGTGATTTCTACTTATTCCCGTTTATGTCACCCATCCTCGGGGATGGCAGTGGGGCGAACAAACCCTGGTTACAGGAAACCCCCGACCCAACCACAACCGTTATGTGGAATACCTGGGTGGAAATCAACCCGGAGAGTGCGGATGTATTGGGCGTGACTGACGATGACGTGGTCAAGATCATCTCCCCGGTGGGAGAGATCGAGGCAGCCGTCTATCGTTACCCAGCCATCCGCTTGGACACCATTGCCATTGCGTTTGGCCAAGGCCATACCGCATATGGTAGGTATGCTCAGGGTAGAGGTGTCAACCCACATAAACTGATCAGCATGCTATTTAACGGTGCTGATGATCTGGCATATGGGGCGACCAAGGTGTTCATTGAGAAAACAGGTCATAAACAAGTGCTTTCGCGTCTCGAAAGCCGCCTGGGTGTGTACGGAGAGTGATTGGCATGAAGCGAGAATTTGGTGCGTTGGGAGGCAGTCATTAATGGGAATTCAATCCACCGCGACATCCGTTTATAAATGGGGCATGGTCATCGATCAGGACCTGTGCATCGGATGCCAGGCTTGTGTGACGGCATGTGTCATGGAAAACAACATCTCCTTCGTTGGTGAACCTGATGCAGGGTATGGGCGCAGCATGCATTGGATTCGCATTGAAAGGTTCTGGGAAGGTACATACCCCGAAGTGAAAAACACGCCCTTCCAGCCAGTACTGTGTCAGCAGTGTGAGCGTGCACCATGCGAGCCAGTCTGCCCAGTGTTCGCGGCAGTGCACAGTCTGTCACAAAAGACCAACTTGCAGGTATACAACCGTTGTGTGGGAACACGATATTGCGCCAATAACTGCCCCTACCAGGTGCGGGTATTCAACTGGAGTGATTTCTCACGCCCGGAACCATTATCCAATATGCTTCATCCTGATGTGACCGTACGCCGCAGGGGTGTGATGGAAAAGTGCACCTTCTGCCTGCAGCGTTTGTTACTGGCTGAGGATAAGGCAAGTTCCGAGGGTCGCCAACTTGCAGATGGTGAGGTGATTACCGCCTGTGCGCAAGCCTGCCCAACCAATGCAATCGTGTTCGGACGCATCGACGACCCAGCGAGCCAGGTAAGTCACCTTGCTTCGGACGGCCGGGCGGTACTTCTGTTGGAAGACCTTGGCACACTTCCGAGCATCACCTACCTGAAGGGAGGTCCATCTTATGGTCGCAACGGCTGAACCGCTCCAGCAGGCACACACCGTGGAAGCTGAGGACCCGCATGAGCACCTGATGCTCGACCCGAAACCGCGTGGCGAGATGAATGGCATGGTGATGGAAGCCATGCACACGACCTCCTGGAAGTTCTGGGTGGTAGCGGTATTCCTGGGTTTCATCGTGTTGACCTGTTTGATCATTTCCTGGGGGTATTTGATCGCCGAGGGATTGGGTGTGGCAGGAGTAAACCGACCTTCCTTTTGGGGTATTTTCCTGGTCAATACAGTATATTGGATCGGCATCAGCCATGCTGGCACATTCGTATCGGCATTGCTGCGAGTGATGAAAGCGGAATTCCGCCGTCCATTCACCCGTGCAGCAGAGCTGATGACCACTTTTGGGTTGATACAGGCGGGAATCAGCATTTTCATGCATTTGGGACGGGTTTGGCTGGCATACTGGCTATTCCCCTATCCGAACGTGCGCACCCTTTGGCCAAACTTCCACTCCCCGTTGGGGTGGGACTTTTTAGCCATCAACACTTACTTGATGGCAAGCACGATGTACCTGTTCCTGCCGCTCATCCCCGACCTGGCGATGGCACGTGACCGCTCCAAGGGTTGGCGTAAGGTGTTCTACCGTATCCTGTCATTAGGCTTCCGAGGCACCGAAGGAGAATGGACCCATTTGCGTACAGGCATGACCATCTTCGCCTGGGCAATCATCCCGGTCATGTTCTCCGTCCACACTATCGTGGCATGGGATTTCGCAGCAGCCACCCGTCCCGGATGGTCTTCGACCATATTCGGACCTTACTTTGTGGTCGGAGCCCTGCAATCAGGTATCGCAGCGGTGGGTATGGTGGTGGTGCTCATCCGCGCCACGATGAAGAACATGAAATATTTCATCCGCCCTGAACATTTGGATGCCCTTGGCAAGCTGATGCTGATCGTCTCGATGATCTGGGCTTATTTCTTCTTTAATGATTATATGGTGCAGTGGTATGGCGGCGATAAGTTCACCCAAATGCTCCTCGAATTTCACGAGAAAGGGCCGATGGGTTGGATGTGGTTTGGTATGCTTATCTGTAATGTTGCTATCCCCTTCCTGACCCTGTGGAACAAGAAAATCCGGCGCAATCCGGGGATGCTGTTCAGCATCGGGTTATTGATCAACGTCGGCATGTGGTTCGAGCGTTACATTATCATCCCGGTCTCATTGACCATCAACCGCATGCCTTTCACCTGGAAGCTTTACTTTCCGCGCATCGAGATCCTCTTGAGCATTGGCACCCTGGCCTTCTTCGTCCTGATTTATATGATCGCCTCACGCCTGATCCCATTGGTGCCGGTGTGGGAGGTACAGGAAGGGCAGGTGGCCCATGGATTGCGTAGAGTTGGTAAAGCTACGGTAAAGACCGTGAGTGAGATCGTCTAGGAGGGAGCCTGCATGAGTGAGACAAAAACATTCCTGGCTTTATTCGATGAAATTGATCCGGCAGTGGCGGCCATCGACCGATTGCGGGATCATGGAGTCACTGACGAGCAGATGAACGTCATCTCAGGCATTCCACTGACCGATCATATCTTGGGACGACCACGCGTTTGGAGCAACGTCCCCAGATTAGCTTTAGGAGGTGCAGTTGCAGGGATGTTATTTGGCATATTCCTAGCCGCAGGTATCACCAACCTGTACCCGCTCAAGATTGGCGGTCAGGGATTGGTAAACGGTGCCCCGACTGTGGTGCTGGTATTCGAGATGACCATGTTGGGTTTACTAGCGAGTACATTCATCGGTGTGTTCCTGGATAGTACATTCCCCTCTTATCGCCCAAAGGAGTATATCGCCGATATCAGCGATGGCAAGATTGCCATTCTGTACAGCATACCAGAAGAAAATGAAACTGAAGTGGAGGATATGCTAAATTCACTAGGTGCACAGTCCATTACACCCTCAGAGAGGCGAGCATTATGATCAAACAGGTGGTCTATCTGCTCCTCGTAGCTGCTGCGATTCTCGGACTGGTGGGTCTCTTTACATATGACATCATTAAGATCGATTGGGTTTCCTTCATGGAGATTCAACCCTCATTCAAGCCGATGGAACATCCCCTTCCCGTGCCGGTTGATTCAATCCCCATCGAGGGAGCAGTCTATACAATCGGTATGGGTGTACCCGTCAACCCGGTGAATGCAGATGATGTGTCCATCCAACGAGGGGCTGAGCTGTTTAAAATCAACTGCGTCCAATGCCATGGAGTAAAAGGTAAGGGTGATGGGGTGATCGGCACGTTCTTCAAGTATAAACCGTTTGACCTGACGTCATATGAAGTGCAGCAAAACAGTGATGGCGCCTTGTTTTTATTCGAATCGAACGGTGTGGCAGGGCGCATGCCGCCTCTCAATGAGAATTTATCCGTGCGTGAGCGCTGGGATGTGGTCAACTTCATCCGCACACTTGCAGGGGCATACCCGGCACCCTAATCACTCTGGAGAATGGATCATGAAACGAGATTTTACATCATGTATGCTGTTCGCCCTCTTCGGACTGCCCATTTTCCTGCTATTATTCATCGCAGCATTGTATTTTGCCAACTGCGGTTTTAGTACCGATTGCTCACAAGCCAGCTTGCCTGCCATCATTCACACACCAATCCCCACCCTGATCCCGGCATCCTTACCCATCCAGGGAGGAGCGCGACAGGTTGAAACTAAACCTGAATGCACGGTGACGGCGCGCGACTTGCTTTCCACCTGGGTTTCCGCAGGTTATAAGGAGACAGAGTCGTTTGGTTTCAGGGATATCAATGGAAATATCTGCCTGGCAACATTTACAGATGTAGTACCACTCTTCAACCAGCCCAACCTGTGGTACCAAGGAGCCCTGGCCTGTGACGCTTGTCATAATTCGGATATTTCCATAGCGGCAGCCAACCTGGACCTGAGCAGTTATATGGGGATCCTGGCTGGTGAAAAACGTACAACTTCAACTACCATTGGGATGGATATCCTGGGTGGGGGGATTTGGGATAAGTCAATTTTGAATGAATCGCTATTCGTGTATCACTTAATGCCCTTCGGTGCCCCATCTGGAGCCGTTGCACCTGATGGACCCACTCTCCAGGCGGGATCATTGGCAATTGCCCCAAGCCCGATTCCCACCGAGGCACCATCGCATGAGGAAGTCGCCCGCCCAGGTAATCCTGGCGGACCTGGCGAT
>Ga0315277_10009512_pt1 | contig 12410 bp, 9 predicted proteins | sample YL17G05_15_MG_FD_203695 | JGI IMG/M metagenome (GOLD analysis project Ga0315277, IMG submission 203695) | Sediment microbial communities from Yellowstone Lake, YNP, Wyoming, USA - YL17G05_15 | ecosystem: Environmental > Aquatic > Freshwater > Lake > Sediment | place: USA: Wyoming | collected... | reverse complement strand
CGACGTTCCTCAGCTTCTTGATATGGGTGATGAAGCGGCTCACCTTCACTGCATAAACGAAGCCGTCTGGCGAAGAGTCCCGCCAGTTGGCGAACGCCTTCTCCGAGGGCAGATGATAGAAGCTGTTGTTGAGCTCAACCGTGCTGAAGGAGCGGGCATAGAACTCCAGCCACTTCGATTTGGTGAGTTCTACAGGGTAGAACCTGCCCCGCCAGTGTTCGTAGTGCCAGCCGCTGGTGCCGATATAATATTTGGGAGACATCTTGTATATTTCAACCCCCTAAGTCCCCCAGTCTTGGGGGACTTTAAAAAATTGGGGGATACCCCCAAACCCCCAGCAAAGGGGCTTCGCCCCTCTGCACTCCCCATTAACTTCCTAAAAGCTCTTCAAGTATAATCTTCGCGGCCTTCTTGTCCAGGGGCTCGTTATTGTTGCCGCACTTGGGCGACTGGATGCAGCCGGGGCATCCGTCCTGGCAGGGGCATTCGTTTAGTGTCTTCAGGGTAGCCTCCCAGAGGTCCATGATTATATCGAACCCCTTCTCAGCAATGCCGATGCCTCCGGGGTAAGCGTCATAAATGAATATCTGGGGCTCGCCGGTATCCGGATGCAGAGGCGTCGAGACGCCGCCGATGTCATTCCTATCGCAGAGCGCAAACAGGGGCAGCAAGGCTATAGCAGCGTGCTCCGTAGCGTGCAGCCCACCGGCGAAGTCCAATCCCTGCTTAGCCAGCTTATTCTGCATCTGCGGAGGTATATCGAACCACAGCGATACCGTAGGGAAAGTATGCGGCGGCAAATCCAGCGGCTCCTCGCCCAGCACCTCCTCGGTGAAGATGCGCTTCTTCTTGAAACCGATCACCGTGGTGGTGACCTCCACTTCGCCCAGGTACACTCCCAACCCCCCGACAGTTTTCCTGAGCCTGGTCTTGACTATGCTGATGTCGGTTAAATCTTTGGTCTGGGTGTAGTACGGTGCATCTGTAGGTACTGCAGAAGCGGTGCGTCCCACTAAGTCCAGTTTGGTAACTAAGTACGATTCGCCCTGATGCAGATAGATAGCGCCGGGATGTATCTGGAAGAAGGCGTTGGCCTCTTCGATAGTCTCCAGAAGGACGCCGCTGGTGGAGTCCACCAGGTTGTAGTTATGCGAAGAGGTGGAGCGGATGTTTATCTCCTCGGCGGGATAAGTCACGCTGGGCGCGGGATACCAGTGCCCCCTGCGTTTGCGCAACATACCCCCTCTCTCAAGCTCGTCCACAGCCTGGCTGAAGTTGTCCCCGAACAGTCTGGACTCGCCGTCAGTCAGGGGCATCTCCCAGGCGGCGCAGAGCACATGCGGCTTGAGGATATGGATGTTATCGGGGTTGATGAGTGCATTCTCGTGGCTCTTGCCGAAGAAAAATTCAGGGTGGCGCATGAGGTACTGGTCGAGAGGGTTGTCCAGTCCGATGAGGAAGCTAATCGAGTCCTCCTTACCCCGCCCGCTACGCCCCGCCTGCTGCCAGGTGCTGGCGATGCTGCCCGGATAACCGGTCAGTATGGTGGCGTCCAAATCGCCGATGTCCACCCCCAGCTCCAGCGCCGTGGTCGCCACCGCAGCCAGAAGCTTCCCGTCGAACAGCTCGCGCTCAATCTGCCGCCTGTCCTCGGCCATGTAGCCGGCGCGGTAGGGCTTGACCTTGTCCGCCAGCTTCGGCGCCTCCTTCTTGAGCTGGTCGCGCACATACATATAGATAAGCTCGGTGAGGCGGCGGCTGCGCGTGAAGGCGAGGCTGCGGATGTTGCGTTTCATGAGCTCGGTCAGAAGCAGGGTAGCCTCGCTGTTGGGGCTGCGCCGCGCGGACTTCGCCTCGTCGATGATAGGCGGGTTCCAGAAAACGAACTCCTTGCCCCCGTGAGGCGAGCTATCCTCGGCGACCACCTCGAAGGGAAGGCCGGTCAGCCTCTCCACGTGCTCCCGGGGGTTGGCAATGGTAGCGGTGCAGAGGATGAACTGCGGGCTGGAGCCATAGTGGGCGCAGAGGCGCTTGAGGCGGCGTACCACGTTGGCCACATGAGAGCCGAAGACGCCGCGATAGACATGCGCCTCGTCTATTACGACATACCTCAGACGCGAGAAGAATTCCTTCCACACGCTGTGGTTGGGCAGGATGCCGAGGTGCACCATGTCGGGGTTGGAGAGCACAATCTCCGCCGACCTCTTGATAGCGCCTCGTTCGTTTTGAGGGGTATCGCCATCGAAGGTGGCATAGTTCAGCTTAATCTTCTGCTCAATGGTCAGTTCCCTGAGGCTGCGCAGTTGGTCCTGGGCCAGCGCCTTGGTGGGGAATAGATAAAGAGCGCGGCACCCCTTCTGGGCCAGGATAGTGTCGAGGACGGGTATATTATAGCAGAGGGTCTTGCCGCTGGCGGTAGGTGTGACCACCACTACGTTTTTCCCTGCTCGGACGAGGTTGACCGCCTTAGCCTGATGGCTATAGAGCGGGAACAGGCCGTTGGCCTCAAGAGATTCCTGAAGCCTGGGATGCAGGGGTTTGTCCAGCTCGCCGTACGATGCCTCACGGGGTGCGATATGCTGGATATGGACGATCTGGTCTCTGTAAGCAGGGAGCTTCTTAAGGCGGGGAAGAAAGGTTGATATGCTCATCGCTTCCCCAGGTCTTAGAGGGCGTTCAGGAGCTCGATCTCGTAGTCCAGGATCTCGGCATCGCCCCTGTTGGCCTCGATGAAGTTCATCACATGAGACAGGGTCTCGTTGACATGGCGGCTGTCGTTGCTGACGCAGGTTATGCCCAGGGTAGCCACCTGCCACATGTCCTGGTCATCGATCTCAGCGATGGAGACGTTGAACTTATTCTTCACCCGGGAGGTGACCGACCTGAGCACCATTCTCTTGCCCTTAAGGGAATGGTTTTCCGGGATGCGCAGCCTGACCCTCAACGCGCCTATGTTCATGTCGAAAATCGCAAGGAACCCCGCAAGCTAACACCACCGTGTTCCAGTTAACCACACAACGCAGCGGATGTCAAACGGAGGGAGGGGCGGGGTTTGGGGATGACCCCAAGCCGATATGAAAAAGCAAGCGAATCATTTGAGTTACCTGCGATTACGCCAATCCAATGATAATTTAATCATGCCAGCTTCCACCGAGATGCGATGTCTGTTCCTTCGTACACTTCTTCTTACGTACTCAACAGAGATCGGTACCCCCAGCAAACCAGATACCGCCCCAGTCAGTGCTGCCAAGGTCAATCCTTCAACTAAATTATGCTCGAGCATTTCTAATACCGCTGTGGTTATCATTGCTTCCGTTATTCTTCTTCCCTGCCTCGCCATAATCCTCAACCTCCTACCACTCATACAAAGTTCAGATGGCAAACCTTTTAGAAGACCGAAAGGCCTAGTCGCTTATCTTTGATATTCCGCTTACTATCTGCTCCTTTTACTATGCGATCAGTGGCAACAAGGCTTTGGCGACAACTATAAGTACGTAAAGAAGGATAACGCTTACAATAGCTGCCGCAAAGAATTCTATAACCCTGTCCACTATCTCACCCCCCTTCCAACGCGTTCACAACATCAAACCACCGTAATACCGTCTTAGGAATGACCTGAGGTCAGATATATGTACGTATACCCTGCCGCTATATCGCTCCTTTGTAGCTCGAAGTCCGTCCCTTTGAATCCAATTTCGCACCGTATTTGGATGCACTTCCAGTTCATCACTTATTTCACGGATTGTCAGCCACTCACGGTGACTACGTTTTCTTCTAACCTTCACCATATTATATCACAATTGTTGTTATGTATCACTCTGTATTATTGACTTATGTATAATATTAAGCTTCGATAAGCATACTACAAATAATGATATTTGTCAAGTTCAGTTAATATACAGAGATTTTGAAGAATCCGCATCGTAACGTCAAAATGTTGGCACCAGCTGAGAGCTAGGGTTCAAGACCGTGTGTTTACTGAAGAGGGTTGAAAACATGTCTCTTGAAATTTATCATCTTCGGTGATTATAATCGACACGTGGATACTCGAAGCAAGGAAAAACGTAGCCTAATAATGGCTGCCGTACATAGCAAAGATACCAGCACGGAGCTTCTTGTGCGCCGATTCCTCTGGTCTCATGGTATTAGATATCGCGTTCACCCCGCGTATCTACCGGGTAAACCTGATATAGTAATATCGCGCTGCAAGTTAGCTATATTCGTTAACGGTTGCTTCTGGCACGGTCACGACAACTGTTCTAGAGGCCGTCCGCCCAAGTCGAGAGTAAGGTATTGGAAATCTAAGATCGAGGCGAACAAAAAGCGTGACCGTCTGATTGAGGAAAAACTCAAGGCGAAAGGCTGGCGACAATTGGTAATCTGGGAGTGTGAATTAAGAACCCAAAAGGCAGCATCTATTGCATTGCCTAGGTTTCTGGATAGTATGCTATCGATGTGCCCTGATATTGCATCAAAAGCTGCCCAGGCCCGCTAACTTCGCGCGAGGGCTAAGGTATTCCTCTAAAGAAGTAAGGAAAATATCTGTGAAATGCCGCATACTGCTCAAGAGCGGCCTCGGTCTTTGAGACATCCTCATCAATCAGATAGCCCAATTCAGCACGTAAGATCGCACCTCGAGACTTACTACGAGGGAGGCATCTCTGAAGGCGTAGACGCTCCTTAGTACTGAGATCCGGAATATCGATCAATTTCGGTCTTGCCCACGACAGATTGGCAAATTCCCAGCCGTTAAATGCTCTTTCCACAGCTGCTTTATCATTGCGTGGCCATATTACTCCCGTCAGGGTAAACATCCAGGTTCCGTCAGAGTAGTAGAAGGACGAGATCGGCTGGAAACTTAAGCTCGAAGCCGTAGCCGGTAATGCCTGCTGGGATGCGACCTGAAGCATTTCCTGCACTAGATAAGCAAAATCCTGTGATGCCCAGGGAGGATAAGCGGATTGGTTAGGCAGTAATGCCTCGAATTTCTTGCTGAATTCTTCAACTTTCCATTTTTTCTTTAATCGTGGATTATACCAGTAATCCTTGGGGTCGGCCCGCAATGTTATCTTGACCATGCTACCGGCGGTTATCTTTCCGAGCAGCGTAATAAAATCGTCGAAACATGTATACTCGAGTTCGGTATAGTCCAGCCAAAATATGCTTTTTCGTTCCTTTGGTTCGTACAAAGCAATATAAGATTTCATGTCAGTTTGTTGAAGTTTTAAGGTAACGCCAGCACAAGGGCGATGAAAGTCCTGACGCCTATATGTTTCATTGTTGTCCTCAATTGAGACCATCGGAATTTCAGGGCAGAATTCATAGATAAGACGCATATCCTCTAGATAAGGACCGCCTAAGCCGTAATACGTGTATTCCTCGAGCTCTGCGCCTAACTTATGCAGACGTCTGATAGCTTCGATGAGTGCGAAGCGGTCGGCAGCCTTATTCTTACGCAAGTGATACGGCGGATGGCTCATTTCCTGGCTTCCTCATAAAGAGTATCAAAACACTTTTCTCCGACCTCGGATGGCTCTATATCGGGATCACCAAAATATGTGGCCACCGTTCTTATCTTGGCTACCTCTTTGACAAACGAAATGCGTCGTTTCGTGGGCTCAAGTCTTGGTGGGAAGGGAAGGTCGGGCTTGTACTGATCGCCCGGAGGAAGAGACTTTAACGTTGCACTGAAAGGAAGATCTTGCGCTCTTGCCTTTATCCCTACTAAAGAGAGGCGCTCTCCCCTTTCTATTTGCTTCCTGGATTCGTCCGCCTGTCCTTTCCATTTATTGGTATAATTGGTAAAAATCCGCATTCCTTCCCGCATCTTGTTTTTTGTCTGTAGGTAGAGTGGCAACGATGTATCAATACCTCGCTTGGTCGTCGTAGTTGGCAATTTTCTAGGATCGTCGGACTTAAATTCCACTATGCCCGATATTGCGATAAATTGGGTATGGTAGCGAGGAACATTCGCTTCCCCCCAGCCTGTCAACTCACTACGGTCACAGTATAAGACAGCCCTATCGTTACAAATAACGGTCCATCCAGCATCCTCTGAGGAATATCTTTTCGCCTCCTGCTCATCCAATATCTCGCTTTGCGAAGGAATCGGTCGGGTGAATCCCACAGCCAAAAACACCTCTACGCCATCCGTCGTAGTTTTGAAAATGTATGGTCGTATCGAAGGGATTTTCTTACCTGCGCGACTGTCAAACACAATTTTAGTAGTGCGTGGTTTGACAGATTCACCATTAATTTTGACCTCGAAACCCTTATCGATAATGTAAGCGTATTGGGTCGATACCACTCGATCAAGAGCGGCCCCGAATTTATTGGCATCCTCGCCGAATTGCTCTATGATGCCGGGATTCAGGTTCCCGACGACAATGGTGGTCCCATCCTCTCCTAAAGATTTTCTTGCCTTTCTTGCAGAGAGACTCCAGTCTAATTCCTTTACAAACCACTCGGGCGGTATTTCGACCTCGTACTGGTCCTCTGCATTTCTGGTAGAGATAAGACAGTCCCTGCCGATTTTGAAAATGGCACGCTTCATCCCTATTCCGTAGACACCTACCGCCCCAGGAGCATCCGGCTTGCGCCCAAGTTCTCGTCCCATCCTGAAAGCGTAGTCGTGCAGATTCCAGGGAATGCCTCCGCAGTTGTCGGATATAGAGAATAAGTCTGGCTTGAAGTCGATTTCCGCCCAGAAGCCTTTATAAGGCCTATCTCCCTCACTTCTCTTGGAGCGAAGAATACCGTCGACACAATTGTCGAGCAAATCAAGGATAGCGTCCTCCAGCGTAATGTCACGAGTAAGCATTGATACGAAGAACGATTTGACCGGGGCCGCCTCTATATGCCCGTATTTCTGGGCTTTCGCTTTATCCATATTCTCCTCCTATGTCCTTCAGTCCGGCGGCTTTCCAAGCGACAGCAAGAATTCGTTCCGCGACAATCGGGCTGACGCTGCCTCCTATCTGTCGAAAGCTATGCCATTTCGTTGGCGAGAACTGGAACCAGTCCGGAAACCCCTGTAGCCTTGCTGCTTCCCGAGGGGTTATGACGCGGCTTTCAGTAGGATGGAGTGGCCGAACAGCTTGGAAACTTCCCTGGTCGGGACCGGTGCCGGCTCGCAGTGTCGGACAGAAACCGTTCAGATCCAGTCGATATGACTTGGAAACATGGTCATACTTGCCGCATTCGATCTTCTCGTATCGTTCAGCAACTTCAGCCGAATGTACGGTTCCCAAGCAGCCAGAGGCGCGGCTTTCATTCTTAAGGCGCTTCAAGGCAACCGGATCTCCCACCCTAGGAGGGACGTGACCGTGAAGCCTAGACGCGTAATAGCCGTTACCGTGCACATGGACAACTCTCCAGCCCTCTTTCTCTTTCTGCCAATTGGGGTTTATCTTTGTCGGCAGACCTCTCAAGGCGTCTTTCACAAGTACCTTCTCTATACCCGAAGAAGCTTCGAAGCTATTCGCTTTCAGCGTTTCCATCTCATCTGGGAGATAGCCGAAGAAAAAAATACGCGTCCTAGTGGTAGGAGCTCCATAATCATTCGCGGCGATTATCATAGGCGGTAGGATTTCATAACTTTCCTCTATGTATGAGAACGCTCTGCTTCTAACGTCAGAGTTTTCCTCTCGCATGATACCAGGTACATTCTCAGCCAGGAAGAACGTCGGAAGAGCCTCAGCTACTATGCGAAAGAACTCCACGAATAATTCATTACGCGTATCGTTCTTGTCTCTTCTACCTATAGAACTAAAACCTTGACAAGGAGGTCCGCTTATAATTCCTGTGAGGTTGCCGTTGTTTAAATCCAATATGCTTCTTAGGCTTCGCCCCGTGAGTTTGGAGACGTCAGTCCGAAGATGGACTGCATTGGGGAAATTTAACTTATGGGCGCTGATAGCCTCAGGATCGATATCTACCGCGCCGCGAACCACAAAACCCGCGCGCGCAGCCCCTAGGCTGAGGCCTCCAGCGCCGCTAAAAAGATCCACAACATTATAAGCGCAGCGCCTCTGCATATAAGAATTACCTATGATACCACTATACAACATGGTGTCAATAGATATCGTGATTAGAGTTTTTCAAAATCTCTGTATATAACAAGGAGAAAAGTCGTTCAGCACTCTCAATACCGCAAAAGCAGGATGAGCCTCCCTAAGGACGCAGTTTCGAACCCCCTTTATGCATTGACCTTTCTTGCTTTCAGCTCGATATCCGGAAGTCTGAACTGCTAACCGCGGGCGTTTCCAAGATATCACCTTTTGTCTGGAAGTTTCTTCTGGAGCTCGTCTGCCGCGATAAGAATCGGGTCGTAAGGCGGCGCGAAGGGAGGGGCGTACCCCAGGTCGAGGTCTCTCATTTCATGAGCAGTCATCTTGACCGCTACTATGGTTTGCCTAGTGCGCAGTTCGAGTCACCCGGGCTACCTGAAACTGCTTTAGAAGCATTAATGAAAATAGCATCAGCGGGTACATGACTAATGTCCCCATGCCCATTTGGAGAAATGACGTGCCGGAAATAATGAGAATACCGACAGCAGTGCCTACGCTTGGTCTACTGGTCAAGAGCCAGATAATCCCGCCACCTATTAACCCGTAACAGACCTGCAGCGGTATGACAGCGACCAAAGCACCGAATATTGCGGTTGCCCCCAGCCCTCCCCTGAGTCCAATGAAAATAGACCAATTATGTCCCATGACAGCCGCAAATCCTGCAAGCATCATAATATTGGGTGTATTGGTCAGGAGCTTGGCAATCATAACAGCTAAAACCACCAGGCTAATATCCATGAGTCCGACACATACAAAGGGGAACAGGCCAATCCTGCGAAAGACAGCGGCCCCACTTATTCGCCCGTCTGGCTCGCTCCTCATATCTTGATGTCCAACCAGATATCCGATGATACAGGTAGATGAAATAGACCCAAGTAAATAGGCAAGTGCAACACAAAACAGAGACGTTATCAAGCGAACACCTTCACATTAACCTAGAGTGCAGGAAAGTATAGCGTTAATCTTTGCCACAGTCAAACAAGAGTAGCACTGAACTTCTCGCGGCAATAGTCTTGTCAACCGCTTGAGCAATCACTATACTGCGCCCAGGGAAAGAAGCGAAGACCAGAAAGGAAGCTAACAGTGAACGGTGCGGAACTGCTGGTCAGAACTGCTGTCAAAGCCGGTATCGACATATGCTTTGCCAACGCCGGGACCACGGAAATGCCTATAGTCGTGGCGCTCGATTCAGAGCCAGGCATCAAGCCCGTTCTGTGCCTGTTCGAAGGTGTGTGCACCGGCGCAGCCGATGGCTACGGGAGAATGCTGGATAAACCGGCGATGACTCTGCTGCATCTAGGGCCAGGATTCGCGGACGGAATCTCCAACCTGCATAATGCTCGCAGGGCAAAGACGCCGCTGCTGAATTTAGTCGGCGAACACGTTACATGGCATCGAGCATCCGATCCTCCGCTGGCAATGGATATCGAAAGGCTGGCCAGCACCGTATCGGGTTGGCAGAGGACGAACAGTGCGCCGACAGCATTGTCTCAGGACCTGGCGGAGGCAGTTGCTGCCTCCAGATACGGGCAGGTATCAACCCTGATAGTGCCCAACGACCATCAGTGGGCAGAATCGGCCGGTGTTCGCATAGCAACGCCCAAATTTTCGTTTGCCCCTGTTGACTCCGAGCGTATTGAACAAGCTTCGCGACTTATGCGAGCCAAGCGGAAGGCGGCCCTCATGATAGGAGGCAGGGCTTTGCGCAGGCGAGGCCTGCATGCTGCTGCCCGAATTAAGGCAGCTACGGGGTGTGACCTTCTCACCGATGGGTTTCCTCCGTATGTAGAGAGAGGTGCCGGCTTGCCCGATATAACGCGTCTCCCCTATTTCCCTGAGCCGGCGATTGAGCTTCTCTCTCAATACAAAGTCGCTGTGTTAGCGGGCGTAAAGGAACCTGTGGCTTTTTTCGGCTACAAGGGGGTTGCCAGCCAACTGCTGCCGAAGAAATGCCGGAAGGTACGGATAGATACCGAAAGCCAAAACGCTATCGAGGTCCTGGAGGCACTGGCAGACGCCCTGGATGCGCCCCAATATGCAAAGATTTCAAGCAGGGTTCGTTCGAAGCTCGACCGTCCTGCCGTTCCTGCGGGAGAGCTAACAGGAGAGAAGGCTTGCCTCACTCTAGCAGCAACTCAGCCGGAGGATGTGATCGTTGTCGATGAAGGCCTTACCACATCATTCAGATATTACCCCCTCGGCGCAGGTCTGGCGCCTCACACTTATCTTACCCTTACCGGGGGCTCGCTGGGGTATGGCATGCCCTGTGCCGTGGGAGCAGCGCTGGCATGTCCGGACAGGCCGGTGATCAACTTCGAAGCAGACGGAAGCGCGATGTACACGGTGCAGGCATTGTGGACACAAGCCCGCGAAGCGCTGAACGTCACCACGCTGATTTGCGCAAACCGGAGCTATAACATTTTGAGAGTGGAACTCAGCCGCGTTGGCATCGAGTCAATAGGCCCTGGAGCCTCATCTCTCATCGATCTGGAGCGCCCCAGTATCAACTGGGTGAGAGTTGCCGAAGGCTTGGGCGTTCCGGCGGTTTCCGTGAATACCGCCGAGGACCTGGCGCGCGAGCTTAGCAAGGCAACTAAGGAGCCGGGGCCCCGTCTCATAGAGATGGTGATTGGATAGTCAGAGAGGTCTGACTGCTCTCTTTTCAACCCCCTGTGTCCCCCAGTCTTGGGGGACTTCGACGTCATTGCGAGGAGTCCGCCTCTGGCGGGCGACGAAGCAATCCCCTCGTAGTCGTAAATATCGAGGAGGCGATGAGATTGCTTCGCTCCGCTCGCAATGACATAACATTGCAAGCATTCTACTTTAGGAGTAAGGGGTGCGCAAACTCGTGCAGGAAGCGGGGCACCTATTGCCCTATCATTTTCAGCAGTTCCTCATAGCTGGAAATGCCTGAGACCGTTTTGATGAAATCGCCCAAGGAAGGGCTACCCTGCCTCAGTTCCTCCAGATAGCCCCCTATCGGGCTCACCGAGCCGGGCATGTCAGAGTAGGTGCCATAGAAAGCGAAGTAGGCCTGGTTTAGCTTCCTGATATAGTAGCCGTTCCGAGCGAGATACTCCCGCATCTGCTCCATATATCTCTCGGCTTCCTCGACCTGGCCCTGCGCCAGCAACTGGTCTACCGTGAGCCTGATCTGTCTCATCTCTTTGTTGAAATCGAATGCAGGCTGTGATTCCGCGCCAGGCGACGCAGCTTGGCTTACCGGTTGCACATAGTATCGCTGGTAGACAAGCTGTCCTAACTCGTCTCCGCCGAGGTCAGCGGCGGTCTCATTGATGGAGGTCATGTCGTAGTTTGCCCAGTAGTTGCGCCCCAGGGGATGGAAATAGAAGTAGTGATGCAACCATTCGTGGGCCACGGTAGACAGAAGGTATTGCAGGGAATCGTCCTGAGGGATAATGCTGGGATAAGTCGCGACGCCGCCGACCCTTTCCACCAGGCCGGACATGTTAATACCCTGGACTTTGTTCTCGATATCCACAATCTGCTCCAGGCTGAGGTCAGGGATGAGCAGGATGGTTGTGGCAAGCTCAATCTTATCCCTGGGCGAGACAATGAGCACATTGGGCTCCTGTTGAAACTCGAAGTCCACAGGCGGGAACAGGATATTGACCTTGCCTATGAAATCGATAGTCTTGGCCAGCCCTGCGTCGGTCAGTATGCTGCTTATCTGGCCCTCTACGATGGCCTCGACCTGGTCTCGAAGACTGTTCCTCTGTCTCGTGAGCTGGGCCAACTGCGCTTCGAGCGATTTTAGGTCTGCCTGCGAGCTGTTGCCTTCCGATTTCTCACGGTTGATGGTATCTTCCAGCGAGCTTGCGTTTTGAGCCAGAGACAGGTAGTCCTCCACTCGCTGTACACTCTCCTGCTGGGTAAGCTTCTCAGGGATGAAGAACTGCTCGAAGCTGTATCCCCACTTATCGAAGAAGTTGCCAAACTCCCATGCGGAGATACTGAAAACATAAGGCCCGGCGATTTCATCCCAGACGGTCGGCTTCGGCGATTGGTCCGAGGGAGGCAGGATGCAGAGCAACAGGATGAGTATCAAGTCGAATAAAAGCCCGAGTCTGTAGCTGTTCATATACCGGTCTTGATGGAGAAATGCCTGCATTCAGCATAGCACAGACCTTGGGATAAGCCAAAAACGGGAAAGGCATGTTGCGATCAAAAGTCAGACGATTCTGGAGCGGGGTTCTGGTGCACACGCCATCTCAGGGCTTAAATTCGGGAGCGCCATTCAGATAAGCCGGGCTCAGTCTCCAGGGCAAATAGAAATGCGTCGACAGCTATGGGACAGCATCCCAACCCTGTGAAAAAAGA
>Ga0315277_10009511_pt1 | contig 12411 bp, 9 predicted proteins | sample YL17G05_15_MG_FD_203695 | JGI IMG/M metagenome (GOLD analysis project Ga0315277, IMG submission 203695) | Sediment microbial communities from Yellowstone Lake, YNP, Wyoming, USA - YL17G05_15 | ecosystem: Environmental > Aquatic > Freshwater > Lake > Sediment | place: USA: Wyoming | collected... | reverse complement strand
CACCGCATCGTATCGCGCCGGGTCCAGCGCGGCCATCACCTTGGCCCCGCTCTTGAGGCAGATCTCCCGCTCCGCGGAGGTGCCTCCGGTGAGCACTACCACTCGCAATTTCTTCCTCGTTGGGCAGGAGTTCAACTCCTGCCCTGCTCTCTGCCGTGCTGTCATCGTGCTGTCAGTGGACTCCGACCAGTTCTATCTCCAGCTCCAAGTCTATGCCATATCGCCGGAGCGCCAACGCATGGGTGTGCTCGATCAGTGCCATCACCTCAGCGGCCCCGGCCTGGCCGCGGTTGATGAAGAAGTTGGCGTGGCTGCGGGACACCTCGGCGTCGCCCACGCGGATCCCCTTGGCGCCGGCGCGGTCGAGCACCTTGCCGGCGGCCACCCCCCGCGGGTTCTTGAAGACACTGCCCGCCGACCACGCCCCCAGGGGTTGCCTGGCCGCACGCTTGGCGCGGAGGCGCTCGGTCTTGTCGCGGATTTCATCCGCCTCCGCGGGTTCAAGCCTGAGGCGGGCCGAGACCACCGTGGCTTTCGCGGTCCTCAGGTTGCTGTGGCGGTACCGGTAGGCGAAGTGCGCCCAGGTCCACTCGCACACCTCGCCGCGCTCGTCCAGCACGATCGCCTTCTCCACCAGGTCGCCGATGGACCCGGTATCCGTGCCGGCGTTGGTGGCGAGCGCTCCACCCAGCGTGCCGGGGATCCCCACCGTGGACTCCAGGCCGCTCAGCCTCGCCGCCGCCGACTCCTTCACCAGGCGTTGGAGGGCAACCCCAGCTCCCGCCTCCACCCCTTCCTCCAGCCACTTCACCTCTCGGAAACTCGGCGCCAGGCGCACCACCAGGCCGCGGATGCCGCTGTCCGAGACCAGGAGATTGCTGCCGTTGCCGATCACCTTCGCCGGCAGGCCTTTCTCGCGGACCAGGCGCATCACCGCCGCCAGGTCCTCCACATCCTGGGGCTGCACGAACACATCGGCGGGGCCGCCGATGCGGAAGGTGGTGTGTTTCGACATCGGCTCGTCGAGTCTCACCGCGCCGCGAATGTGGGCGCGCAGCTCGGCCGCCAGAAGGGAGATGTCCCGTTCGGCTGCCACCATCACCGGCGCTGGGGTGTGGGTCTGGGGCGCGGCGCTCATCATTCTCCGGCGACCTCCTGCTGTCCCTCTGGGCTGGCGCGCAGATGCTCGGCGAGACGGTGGGCGGCCTCCGTGACATCGCCTGCGCCCATCACCAACACGACATCGCCCGGCCTGAGCCGCGGCGCGAGGCAGATCGCCACCTCCTCCTTCGCTAGCTCGCAAAGCACGTCCTTTCCGCCTTCGTCCGCCTGTGGCGGACTTCGGCGGACAAGTTCCCACCGCTCGCGCAGCGGCTCGGCAATCAAGCTTGTAGTTACTCCCGGCAGAGGCGCCTCTCGCGCCGGGTAGATGCGCACCAGCGCGACGAGATCGGCCTCGCTCAGCGCCTCCGCGAAGCCGTCGGCGAAGTCGCGGGTACGAGTGTAGAGGTGGGGCTGGAACACCGCCACCAGTCTGCGGCCGGGGAAGGCAGTGCGGGCGGCGGCGATGGTGGCAGCAATCTCGCTGGGGTGGTGAGCGTAGTCATCCACTACCGTGATGCCGCCGGGGCTGCCCAGGATCTGGAACCTCCGCTCCGCGCCCCGGAACTCGGCGAGCGCCTGCCTTGCCTCCTTCACAGACGCCCCGGCGCGGAGGGCGGCGGCAACGGCGCCCAGGGCGTTGAGGAGGTTGTGAACGCCGGGCACGCCAACCGCCAGCTCTCCCTCGTCCCGCCCCTCCACCCACAGCCGACAGCGGCCGCCGAGACCATCGGATGCCGCCTCCGTGCCCCTCACCTGCGCCTCAGGGCTGAGGCCGTAGGCGATCATCTCCCGGTTCAGTCCCGCCGACACCTCCCTCAGCTCGGGGCGGTCGGCGCAGAGGACCGCGCAGCCGCCCGGGGTGATGCGGGCAAGGAACTCGGCGAAGCTGGCGCGCAGATGCGCCTCGGTCTTGTGGTGGTCGAGGTGGTCGGGCTCAATGTTGGTGACGACGGCGATCTCGGGGGTGAGGTCGAGATAGGACTCGTAGGCCTCACACGCCTCAGTTACGAACCATTCGCCCTTGCCCACGCGGGCGTTGCCGCCGAGGGGCCCATAGACGCCGCCGACTACCACGGTGGGGTCCAATCCGGCGGCCACCAGCACCGCGCCGACCATGGCGGTTACGGTCGTCTTCCCATGGGTTCCCGAGATGGCGATGCCGCGGTGTGCTTGCATCAGCTCGGCCAGCAACTGGGACCGTCTGATCACCGGGATGCCGAGGGAGCGGGCCTTCACCAGCTCGGGGTTGTCGTCGTGAACGGCGTCCGAACGGACGACGCGGCTGGCGCCCTCCACCACTTCGGCGTGGTGGCCGATGCTGATGGTCGCGCCCCGCCGGGCGAGGTCGGCGGTGATCTCAGACCCCTGGGCATCAGAGCCGGAAACGCCGATCTCCCGCGCCAGCAGGATGCGCGCGAGAGCGCTCATACCGATGCCGCCGATACCGACCAGGTGGAGGCGTTCTCTCATCCTATCACCCGCAGCGCGGGCCGTTGGCGCCGGCCCGGCCAGGGAATGGTGCGGGACACATTCAGCAGCAGGCCGACGCCGATCATGCTGAACAGCAGCGATGACCCGCCATAGCTCACAAACGGAAGGGTGACACCTGTCGCCGGGATGGAGCCGGTCGCCACCGCGATGTTGAGCAGGGCCTGCACCCCGAAGAAGCAGCTCACCCCCGCTGCCACCAGCCCGGAGAAGCGGTCAGGCGCCTTGCGGGCGATGACCATTCCTCGCCATACCAGGGCGGCGAACAGCGCCGTCACCGCGGCCGTCGCCACAAAGCCCAGCTCCTCTCCGATCACCGGCAGGATGGAGTCGGTGGTCACCTCCGGCAGGTAGAAGTACTTCTCGATCCCCTGGAAGTAACCCCGGCCCGTGAGCCCGCCCGAGCCGAGAGCAATCAAGGACCGAATCTTCTGGTAGCCTCCGGCGAGTTCCACCTCCGGCCCGCCGAAGAAGAAGCTCCTGAGCCGCTCCAACTGGTAGGGGTGGGTGTGGATCATGTAGGCCGCCCCCAGCAGGCCCGGAAAAGCGGCCACCGTGAGGTGACGCAGCTTCATCCCGGCGGCGTGGTAGAAGATGAACATCGCCATCACAATCACCGCCGCGGTGCCCATATCGGGCTCCAGCACGATCAAACCCGCGATCAGGCCCAGTGCCGCGAACGGCTCGAAAGTGAGCTGCCAGCGGTGCATCCCCTGGGGGTAACGGGCGAAGAACCGAGCGGAGCAGATCACCAGCGCAAGCTTCGCCATCTCGCTGGGCTGGAAGCTGAACCCGAAGATGCTGTACCAGCACCTCGAGCCGTTGACCACGGTGCCGAAGGGGAAGAGACCGGTCAGCAGCGCCGCCGTGACCACGAACCAGAAGCGCGACGAGCGGCGCAGGGCATCCATGGGCACATGCGTGGTCCCCCACATCGCGAGCAGCCCGACTCCCACAAACAGCAGCTCCCGGCAGAGGTAGTAGAACAGGTGGCCGCCTTCGCCTCGTGCGCAAAAGGGGATGCTGGCACTGAACACCATCGCCACGCCGAACGAGATCAGACCCAGGGTGGGGAGGAGGAGCTTGAGATCCGCGGCCCCCGGCTCCTCTGGGAGGGGGCTGACCTGGGGCGATCGTGCGGCGAGGATGGCGGACATGGTCACTGCTCTCCTTCTTGCTCCGACAGGGCTCTGACAGTTTCCTTGAAGATGCGGCCGCGCTCGGCCATGCTCTTGAACATGTCGAAGCTGGCGCAGGCCGGCGAAAGCAATACCACCTCCCCGGGCTTCGCTTGCGCGAAGGCCAGCCTCACCGCTTCGGGAAGGGCGGCGGCCCTGGCGATGTGGTGCACGCCGGCCGCCTGCGCGGCCATGGCGATGTCCTCTGCGGCCTCGCCGATCAGCACCAGAGAGGCGCCGCGGCGGGCGGCCGCCTGCGCCAGCTCGCCGAAGCCGTCCCCCTTCGAGCGGCCGCCGGCGATCAGGATCACACGCCCCTCGAACGACTCCAGCGCAGCCAGGGTGGCCAGGGGCGTGGTCGCCTGCGAGTCGTTGACGAACAGCACTCCCCGCACCGTGCCCGCCGTCTCCAGGCGGTGCTCTATGCCGGTGAAGCGGGAAAGCGTCTCCGCCGCCCGCTCCAGGCCGGCCCCGGCCGCCCTCGCCGCGGCGAGGGCGGCGAGCACATTGCTGAGGTTGTGCCGCCCACGCAGCCGGACCGCGGTCACCGGGCACACCGGCTGGCCCCGGACGCGGAGCCAGCCGTCGGCCACGTCCGCGCCGGCGGGCTCGGCCTGCCTGATGCTGAACGGCAGCGCCCGCGCTCTTATGATCCCCCGCATCTCCCAGGCCCCGGGGTCGTCCCGGTTGAGAATGGCGGTGTCGTCCGGCTCCTGGTTGGCGAAGATGCGGGCCTTCGCTTCCCGGTAGGCGGCCATTGTCTCGTGCCGGTCGAGATGGTCGGCGAATACATTGAGCAGCACCGCCACCCACGGCCGGAACACCTTCACCGCCTCCAGCTGGAAGCTGCTCACCTCGGCGACGAGGAGGTCGTCCGGCAGGGCGACCTCGGCCAGCTCCACGAGCGGGATGCCGATGTTGCCGCCGACCAGGGCGTGCTTCCCGGCGTCCTTCAGCAGCTCTCCGAGCAGCGCCGCGGTGGTGGTCTTCCCTTTGGTTCCGGTGATGGCGATGATCGGGCAGGGCGCGATCAGGAAGGCGATCTCGATGTCGCTGACGATCTTCGCGCCATGCTCGCGGGCGCGGAGCAGGGGAGGGATGCCGAGGGGCACGCCGGGGCTGGGCACCACCAGCTCGGCCTCCTCGATGCCGCGGTAGGCGTCGCCGCCCGTCAGGATGGTGACGCCCGTGTCCTTGAGGCGCTCGATCTCCGTGGTCAGCTCGCCCGCCGGTTTGATGTCAGAGACGGTGACCTTCGCTCCGCGCTGGAAGAGAGCGCGGGCGATAGCCCGGCCTGTGCCATAAGACCCGAGGCCGATCACATGCACCTGCACGCCATCGAAGCTATCGTCCAGCTTCGCCCTCATTGCCCGAGCCTTGACAGATACCACGCCACCACGCCCGCGGCCGCAACTGCCTGCACCAACCAGAACACGTATACCACCTTGCGCTCCGACCAGCCGGAGAGCTCGAAGTGGTGGTGGATCGGACTCATCCTGAACACCCGCCTGCCGGTGGTCTTGAAGGAGATGACCTGAATGATGACAGAGAACATCTCGATGAACGGGACGAGGCAGAGACCCAAGAGAGCCAGTGGGGCGTCGAGGCGCGCCGCCATCGCCGCCATCGCCGCGCCCAAGGCGAGCGAACCGACATCTCCCATGAACAGACGTGCGGGATGGCGGTTGAACCAGAGGAACCCGAGACAGGCGCCGCCAAGACACAGTGCGAGCACAGCTACAGCGTGATGGCCGGCGATCAGTGCGAGCACCGCGAATGCCAGGGAGGAGATCACGCACAAGCCAGCGGCGAGGCCGTCTAACCCGTCTGCGAGGTTCATGGCGTTGGAGCTGGCCATCATCGCCAGCGTCCAGAACGCGGCCCACGGTAAGAGGTGGGACCAGCTGAACGAGGAGAACACGATGCCGGTGTCGCTCGTCTTCCTCCACCAGGTGAGCGCCAAGGCAAAGCCTGCTGACACCAGGAACTGCAGCAGCAGCTTCTGGCGCGCCCGCAGGCCGAGGGATCGCCCTCTCTTGATCTTCTTCCAGTCATCTGCAAGCCCGATGCCGGCGGAGGCAACAATCGCGGCAACGATGAGAAACGCGGGGTGGGGACGCCACGGTTGCTGAAGCGCAGGCATCCACCGCCATTCCCACCACGCCCCTGCTACGAGGGCCAGGAGTGCCGCTCCCACAATCAGCAGTCCCCCCATCGTCGGCGTGCCTTCCTTGTCCAGGTGGCGCTGTGGGCCGTCATCGCGCACGCGCTGGCCGGCGCCGATGCGGCGCAGCCAGCGGATCATCGGGTTCCCCAGCGCCAGCACCAGGACCAGGGAGATGAGCGGAGCGGCCACCAGCGCGATGGCGGGGAGGTGGCTAGCCATGAGCCGGTACTCCCTTGCTTTCCAGAAGCGCCGCCACAATCTCCTCCATCTTCATCGCCCTTGATCCTTTGACCAGGACCACGTCCCCTGGTTCGAGACGTTTCCGAATCGCAGCAGCGGCGGAAGCGTTGCCGCCGGCGGCCTCGACATGGAGAGGCGGGGCTGCGCAGGTCGGGGGACCTGCGCCACGGGCTCCCTCGGCGATAAGGCGGCCGAGTTCGCCGACGGTGATGAGGCCGGCTATACCGGAAGCGGCAGCCATCGCCCCGACCTCTCGATGCCAGTCCTCGGTCATGGCGCCCAGCTCCTTCATGTCTCCCAACACCGCCCACTTGCGCCTGCCGGGGAGGTCGGCGAGGAGTTCCAGGGCGACGCGCATGGAGTCCGGCGCGGCGTTGTAGCAGTCGGCGATGACCGTGTAGCCGCCCGGGGCTTTCACGATCTCCCCGCGCATGTCCGCGGTTTCGAACGCCTGCAGGCCGGGGGCGATCCACTCCGGTTGCGCGCCCGCGGCCATCGCCGCCGCGGCTGCGGCCGCCGCGTTCAGCGCCTGGTGGCGCCCGGCGGCGCGGAGATGCACCTGCTCCTCTCCCCACCAGCCCTTGAGGCGTGCGCTCACCCCTCCGTCCTCACCGATCACCACGTCTCCCACCCGGACATCCGCATCCGGGTGCTGGCCGAAGGAGATGACGCGGGCCGGGCTCCGCGCCTTGAGAAAAGGGAAGAACTCGTTGTCCGCGTTCAGCACTGCCGCGCCGTCCGCAGGCAGCGCCTGCAATAGCTCGGCCTTGGTCTCGGCAATCGCCTCTCTGCTGCCGAGCAGCTCCAGGTGAGAGAAGCCGATGTTGGTGATCACCCCGATCTGCGGCCTCGCCATGTCTGCGAGGTAGGCGATCTGCCCGCGCCCGCGCATCGCCAGCTCGATGACCGCCGCCCGATGAGACGACTCCAGGCCTAGAAGGGCGAGCGGCACCCCGATCTCATTGTTGAAGTTGCCCGGCGTCTTCGCGGTTCGCCAGCCCTGGGCCAGGATCGAAGCGATCATCTCCTTCGTCGTCGTCTTCCCCGTGCTGCCGGTGATCGCCAGCACCGTCACTGCCTGCGCGGCCCCGCCTTCGCTGGGGCTTCGGCGGGCAAGCCGGTGCGCCTTCGCCAGCGCGCCGAGGGCGATGAGGGTGTCGGCGACCACGATCAGCGGCCCGGCCGCCTCCACTTCCCGCGCCACCAGAGCCGCTCCCGCGCCGCGGGAGAAAGCCTGGCCAACGAAGCTGTGCCCGTCGAAGCTCTCCCCCCTGAGCGCCACGAACAGCGCGCCGGGGGTGATGGTCCTGGTGTCAGTCGAGACACCGTGCAGCGCCTCGGGCGCAGGCCCTCCCGCCAGCCGGCCCTTCGTCGCGGACAGGATCATGCGCATGGCGAAGTCAGCCATCCGCTTCCCCCTCCTTCGCTGAAGCTTCGGCGGGCAAGCCCTCCAGCCCCCGCAGCACCTCCGCCGCCACCTCTCGGTCGTCGAAATGGATGGTGCGCGTGCCGATGATCTGGTAGTCCTCGTGCCCCTTGCCGGCGATGAGCACGAGGTCCTCCGGCCCGGCCTCGGAGATGGCGATGCGGATGGCGGTGGCGCGGTCGGGCTCTACCAGACAGCGGCCCCGCGCCGACGGTTCGATGCCGCCGACGATCTGCTCGATGATCGCCAGGGGCGGTTCGCTGCGTGGGTTGTCGGAGGTGATGAGACAGCGGTCGGCCATCCGGCTGGCGATGCCGCCCATCACGGGCCGCTTGCTCCGGTCCCGGTCGCCGCCGCAGCCGAAGACGATGATCACGCGGCCGCGGGTGAGCTGCCTTGCCGTCTCCAGTGCCCGCTCCAGGCCGTCGGGCGTGTGGGCGTAGTCCACCAGCACCTGGCGGGTGTTGGCGGGAACGCGCTGGAACCGCCCGCGCACCGGCTCCATCGTCTCCAGCGCCTGCTGGGCAACCTCCACAGGGATTCCCAGCCCGGCGGCAGCGGTGAGCGCGGCGAGGGCGTTGTAGACATTGAAGCGGCCGAGCAGGCGCATCCGGACCCTCGCCCGACCGCTGGGCAGGACCACCGTGAAGGTGGTGCCGTCCACGCCCAGCGCGATGTCCTCCGCGCCGCAATCGGCGGCAGTATCGAGCCCGTAGGTGAGCGTCTTCCCGGCCGCCGCGCGAGCGATCTCTCGCCCGGCCTCGTCGTCCACGTTGACGGCGTTGAGGCGCGGCTTCTCGGTCGGGAAGTACTGCTGATCGGAGAACAGGCGCTTCTTCGTCTCCAGGTAGTGGCGCATGTCGGGATGGAAATCGAGGTGCTCGGGAGTCAGATTCGTGAACACCGCGGCGGAGAACTGGCAGCCATCCACCCGGTGAAGGGCGATGGCATGGGAGGATACCTCCATCGCCGCGTGGGTGGCGCCGGCGGCGACCAGGTCGGCGAGCAATCCCTGCAGGTCAACCGCCTCGGGAGTGGTGTGCGATGGCTTCAGCACCCGGCCGCTGATGCGATACTCGACGGTGCCGATCACCCCGCTGTGGAAGCCCGCGGCGCGGAAGATGGCATCGAGGATCAGCGCCGTGGTGGTCTTCCCGTTGGTGCCGGTCACGCCGGCGAGGGTTAGGCTGGCAGACGGATCGCCGTAGAAGGAGATGGCGATCGGTGCCATGGCGAGGCGGGGGTCTGGCACCACGCCGATGGCGCCTTTGGGTGGAGGGGTGATGCCGCCTTCCCGTCCCCTCTCCACTACCAGGGCGACGGCGCCCTTCTCCAACGCCTCGGCGATGAAGAGATGTCCGTCGGTCTTCTCGCCGCGCACGCAGATGAAAGCGGACCCTGGCTTCACCTGCCGCGAGTCATAGCCGAGGCCGGTGACCTGTGCCTGCGCGTTCCCCACGATTCGCGCCCCGGCCACCGAGCCCAACAGAGATGCGAACGGCTGCGCTCGCCTGCCACCGGAATCCCGCCCAGCCACGGCGTTGTCTGCCCTTTCTCATCATGTATGGTAGCAGGAACGTTCACTCCTGCGGGTGTGCGTAGGCGACGACCTTCGGCTCCTCCCGCGCCTCCGGCGGCACTCGCAAGTAGGCGAGCGACCGCTCGCAGATCGCCGAGAACGCCGGGGCCGCGATCACGCCGCCGTAGTACGACCCCTTCGGCTCGTCAATCACCACGATGATCGCCACCCTGGGGTCGCTCACCGGCGCGAACCCAATGAAAGAGCCGATGTAGAGACCTGACCTGAAACCGACGCCCGGCGCCGGCTTCTGCGCGGTTCCCGTCTTCCCGGCCACCCTCCGCCCCGGCACCTGGGCCTGCTTGCCGGTGCCCTCCGCCACCACCTTCTCCAGCACCAGGCGCATCCGCTCCGCAGTGGTGGGAGAGAGGATGCGTTCGCCAGCGGCGGGCGTCTTCGCCAACGACTTGATCAGGCGGGGGTGGACGCGCCTGCCTCCGTTCGCCACCGCGCAGTAGGCGGTGAGGAGCTGCACCGGCGTCACGCTGATCCCCTGCCCGAACCCGATGTTCGCCAACTGGACCAGCGGCCAGGTGTCAGGGCGGGAAAGCTGGCCCGGCGATTCGCCGGCCAGCTCGATCCCGGTCCTCTCTCCGAACTCGAACCTCTTGATCCATTTGTACATGTGGTTTGGGCCGACCGCCATCGCCACGGTCGCCATCCCCACGTTGCAGGACTTGATCACCATGTGATCGAGATCGAGCACCCCGTGGGCCGAGCTGCCGCCGTGCACGGCGCAGCTGATGGTGCGGTTGCCCACCGGCCGGCTGCCGGTGCAGTTGTAGGTCTCGCCGTGGCTCATCACTCCTTCTTCGATCGCCGCGCAAGCGGTGATCACCTTGAAGGTGGAGCCGGGCTCATAGGGGCTGGCGACGGCATGGCTCACGAAGCTCCTGCCGGCGTAGCGGTGGAGGTCGTTCGGGTCGAAGCTCGGCTGGGTGGCGAGGGCGAGGACATCTCCGGTAATCGGGTCCATCACTATCGCCGTCCCGCCCTTCGCCTGCGCCGCCTCCACCGCCTTGGCGAGCTCCTCTTCGGCGATCGCCTGGATGGCGATGTCAATGGTCAGGCTCACGCTCTCGCCAGGGACCATCGCCCGGGTGACGACACTGCGCCCAGGGATCTGGCTGCGGGAGCGAGGCAGCCGCCCGTCCAGCACCACCAGCATCTCCCCATCCGCACCGGCGAGCTGCTTGTTCTGGCCCGCCTCGATACCTGCGAGGCCGCTGCCCTCCTTGCCCACGAAGCCGGTCAGCGCGGCGGCGATGGCGCCATGGGGGTAGGCTCGTCTCCACTCCGTGGTGACGATGATGCCGACGATCTTCAGATCGCGGACCGCCTTCGCCACTGGCTCGTCCACCGTATCGCGGAGCGCGACGTGGCGCTGCTTGCCGTTGGAGGTGAGCTTGGGCACGATCTCCTCCTCAGGCATGCGGAGCAGCGGGACCAGCTTGGCGGCGACGGCCTTGGGGTCGTTGATCTGGGTGGGGTCGGCGGCCACGGAGAAGACCTTGAGATCCAGGGCGAGGGGAGTGCCGTTGCGATCGTAGATGTTCCCGCGGGGAGCGAGGATGGGCCACTTCCGGAACTGCGTCTGGTCGGCGAGGTTGCCGAAGTACTGGTGGTTGATGATCTGGATCCAGAACAGCCGGATGCCCAACAGCGCGAAGAGCGCCATGGCGATGGCGCTCCAGACGGCGCTGCGTCGTGCCAGTTGTCTGTCGTATGTCTGCTGCATCTTCGCCTCAGCAACAGAAAAGCCACCGCCTAGAAGCGGTGGCCTTCTCCCGTACTCGCCTCCGCCCGGCCCCCGGCGCTGCCCACCATTTCGGAGAGCAGCGCCCCCAGGCCGCGCTCCTCGTCCTCAGCTCTGCCGGCGGCCAGTTGTCGCTCACCCTCGGGCGTGGGGGAGGGGAGGCTCACGTAGTCCACCTCCCGGATGGGGTCGGCGGGCTGCAGCTCCAGCCGCGCCGCGGCCTGGACGATGCGCTGCTTGGACTGGGTCAGGTTGATCTGGTAGCGAAGCAGTGCCTCGTGCGCACGGAGATCCTCGATCTCACGTCTCAGCCGCATCGTCGCGTAACCGTTCTGGGTGGTGACGGCAGAGGCCATCCCGTAGCACAGCATGGAGAACAAGGAAAGGGCGGCGAGCACAGTTGCTGCAAGCCCTGTTTCGATACCCCCCGGCCATCTTCTGGGCCTTCTGCCCGGCTGTCGTTGGGAGGAGGTGGGCAGATCCCAGTTCCGGCCTTGTCTGATGATCGGCTGCGATAGTTGCGTGCTCACCGCCCTCTTTCCTCTTCTCTCATGATCCCGCCTACCAAAGGCTGGATATCACTACCAGCAATCACCTCCCACCCCCATGGTCGTTCGCCCCGCCCCGGTTCACATTCACAGTCGCTCGATCGCCCTCAAGGTCGCCGACCTCGCCCGCGGGTTGTCGGCGATCTCCCCGCGGGTCGGCTTCACCGCCTTCTTGTTCAGTATCTTCACTCTTGGCGCTTCCCCGGACGGGAACGGCGGGCACAGGCTGCCTTCCTTGGCCAGGCGGATCGCCCCCTTGGTTTCCCCGCCCTCCAAGCTGTGGTACGTGATGACTACGATTCTGCCGTGAGCCCTGGTGCGACGGATGGCTGCGGTGAGTGCTGTGCGAAGCGCTCCGATCTCGTCGTTCACGGCGATTCTGAAAGCCATGAAAGACTTAGTGGCTGCGTGAAGGCGTTTCGGACGCGCCCGTGGTGGGATGGCTGCTGTGATGATGGCTGCGAGTTGCACGGTAGTGCTGATGCGTTGTTGCTGTCTAGCTGCTGCGATTGCTCTGGCAATGCTTCGTGCCCGCCGTTCCCCTCCGCACTCCCAGAGGAGGTTGGCTAGCTGCTCCTCTGGCAGTCGGTTGATCAGGTCGGCCGCGGTGGTCGGATCGTCCGGGCTCATCCTCATGTCCAGCGGACCGTCCAGCCGGAAGCTGAAGCCGCGGTGTGCGCTGCGCAACTGCTCCAGGGACACGCCGCAGTCAATGAGGACGCCGTCCACCGCGTCCACGGCAAGCTGGTCCAGGATCTCCTCCAGTCTTGCGTAGTTTTCATTTGTCAAGGTCACTCGCCCCAGATGGGCGAGGCGTCGCTCGGCCCTCTCTATCGCCTCGGGGTCTCGGTCAATCCCGATCAGCCAGCCCCCGGGGTTGATCTTCTCAAGGATCGCCGCCGCATGTCCGCCCGATCCTACGGTT
>Ga0315277_10009507_pt1 | contig 12413 bp, 9 predicted proteins | sample YL17G05_15_MG_FD_203695 | JGI IMG/M metagenome (GOLD analysis project Ga0315277, IMG submission 203695) | Sediment microbial communities from Yellowstone Lake, YNP, Wyoming, USA - YL17G05_15 | ecosystem: Environmental > Aquatic > Freshwater > Lake > Sediment | place: USA: Wyoming | collected... | reverse complement strand
TGGCGGTATTTTGTGAGGGGCATATACTCATCGAAGACATACCCGGTATCGGTAAGACCACGCTGGCTAAGACCCTGGCTCGCTCTTTGGGCTGCAGTTTTCGCCGTATCCAGTGCACTCCAGACCTTTTGCCTTCTGACGTAACCGGTATCCACTTCTTCAATCAGAAGAAGTCTGAATTCGAGTTTCTTCCCGGGCCAGTGATATCTAATATTGTTCTTGTTGACGAGATAAACCGGGCTACGCCGCGTACCCAGTCAAGCCTGTTAGAGTGCATGCAGGAGCGACAGGTCACAGTGGATGGAGTGACTATGCCCCTGCCTCGACCATTCCTGGTAATCGCCACACAGAACCCGGTTGAATTGCACGGCACCTTTCCGCTTCCTGAGGCCCAGCTTGACCGTTTCCTGCTAAAGCTGGAGATTGGTTATCCCACTAAAGAAGAAGAGGATATTATGCTTCTCCGCTTCGAACGGGATAACCCTCTGGACAGTCTGCCCGAGGTGACCTCAGCCGCTGAGATACTGAAATTGACGCAGCTTGCTCAAGAGGTCTATGTTGAGGAGTCAGTGCGCCACTACATACTGGATATCATCGGGCAAACCCGCATCAATCCCTCGATAGAACTAGGGGCCAGCCCCAGGGCGAGCCTGGCCCTTTATCGAGCCTGTCAATCCCTTGCCTTCGTTCAAGGACGAGATTATGTTGTCCCCGATGACGTGAAGCGACTGGTAGTACCCGTTCTTGGCCACCGCTTAATCTTGAGCAGCGAGGCATACCTTCATAATAGCAGCGAGGAGAGCCTTATTGAGGGCATCATGGCAGCCGTACCGGTCCCGGTCGAAGAGCAAGGCCAGAGCTAACAGCCGTGTCGTCACCATCAGCCTGGGATATCCACTATTACTCCACTGGGTGGCGCTTGCTTTAGTCTCAGGACTGCTGCTCTTGGCGGCCTTTCTGCATATTGTTCCGCTACTGGCCATAACTGTCTTCCTGCTGGTCCTGGCGGTGGTGTCCTGGCTTTGGAGCCGGCGTTCGCTACGGGGACTCTCCTGCCAGCTAACGCTCAGCCAGGACAGGGTCTTTCCCGGAGAGAAGATAGACCTGGCTTTCGAGGTTACCAATGGCAAACGGCTCTTTCTTCCCTGGCTGGAGATAGAGGCCGAGCTTCCCTACAGGCTAACAACTGGCCAGCTAAAATCTCGCAGTCGCTATGCCAAGGAGCGACTGCGCTGGGTGAGCTCGATATCCGGAGGCCAGAGAGTAAGCTGGAAGTATAACCTGGAGTGCAAAGCTCGCGGTGACTACCAGCTGGGACCGCTCCGCCTGCGCTCTGGGGATATTTTCGGGCTTTTCCCCAGAGAAATGATTTTGCCTCGTTTTGCGCCGCTTCTGGTATACCCACGTATTGTACCTGTAGATAAGCTGAATTTGCCGCTAAGGGAGCTGACTGGAGAAGTGGCGATAGCCCGAAGCATCTATGAAGATGCCAGCCACACCATGGGTGCCCGTGACTACCAGCACGGCGACCCATTCAAGCGAATTCACTGGAAAGCCAGCGCTCGCCACACTCAACTACAGGCGAGGCAGTACGAATCAACCACCGGACTCAATCTTCTCCTCGTCTTCGATGTCTATGGCTTTTCACAGCAACCGGAAGAGAATGAAGAGCTTTTCGAGCTGGCGGTGACCACGGTAGCCTCGCTGGCCTACAAGGCCCATCGGGAAAACGCCCCGGTGGGGCTGATTGCTAATGCGGTCCCCGAAGTACACATCCCTGTCGGGAGCAGCCACAGCCAGTTCTTGCTTCTCCTGGAAGCGCTTGCCCGGATACAGCCGAGAGCGGAACTGCCTCTTAATAAGCAGTTTGATGGGTACCAGGGGAGCTTGCCCATGGGGACAACACTGGTCATTGTTACCAACGCCCTGTCGCCTTCGCTCATCAGCCTGGCGCGGAAGCTCCAGCGGGAAGGACATTCGCTGCTGGTGGTAAGCGTTGGTGAGAAGACGCCGGTGAGGCATATTGATTTCATCCAGACAGTCTCGGTCCAGTCCCTCGGTGACCTTTCTCGAAGCTACTCGGAGGTCAGACTATGAGCAGGAACCGGCTGCTTTTGGCGATGTACGTTACTACCATGGGCATGGAGATGGTCTGTCTCTATGTTGGGCTGGCTCTTATCAGGGAGCATCTCGGCCTGGGTTATCTTGCTTTTGTGCTTATCCTCATACTTTACCCCTTGTCTTTTTTACTCAGGATGGGAACAACAAAGTCACTGTATATCTCAAAGCGAAGTCTGGTATTTACTCTGGTTGCCCTGATAGTCGTTGTTGTGGGAGTCGCAGCGCCGGCAATCTGGCAAGTCCTGTCTGCCGCCGGCTACTCTGCTTTTGGCGCCGTCCTTCAAATCGGCTTTTCCGGTATTGCCTGGTGGCTTGGGTATTCCCTTGCTCGCCGTAAAATAAGCTACCAGTACATGTGTACCCGCTTTCAGATTGCCATTCCAGTGCTGCTGGTACTTACCGTGACTCAAGGCGGGTCGTTTTTCACTGTGGTTATCTTCTTTATTCTGGCAGTCCTGGCGCTGGCTCTGACACGCTGGCAGGATTCAGCTTCAGGCAGTACCGGAGTCCTGCGCTCCTTCCGGCCATGGCCAGTCCTGCTTTGTAGCTTGGGGACCATTGTTCTAAGCGTGATTATCTTTTTTGTTCTGTCTCCCGATGCCGCCCGCACAATCATCGGTTGGCTGTCCGCAAGCGGAGGCAGCATTAGCCACTTTTTCGGGCTTGATAACCCGGTTTCACCTGGCGAAGGAAGAATATTCGATTTTTCCTGCGCGCCTAAGCCGTCTGGCGAAGTCACCATTCCCACGCCGCCACAACCACCTAATAGTCCGACGCAGACCAGCCCTGTCACCGGCTGGATTGTCATGTCCATTATCCTTATTGCTGTACTTATTCTGATTGTGCTTACTGTTCGAAGGCTCAGGATTCAGCGGCGGGCCCGTCCGGCTGATTTATCTGAGGTTGAGACCACCAGGGTCTCGCTAAGTCTGTTTGGGGGCCTGATGGACTGGCTCAAAAAAATGGTGAAGAGGCCGTGGTATTTTCTGCTCTCGTTACTGCGGCGGGGAAGAAGCGCTCGTCTAAGGCGGACAGTGATTGATGAGCCGGTAATGTCGGTGCGGGCGCTATACACGAACTTGCTGCGCTGGTCGGCAAAAAAAGGCTTACCCAGGGCTCAGTCACAGACCCCGCTCGAGTATCTGCGGGTTCTCTGCCAGAGGTTCCCACGGAAAGTCGAAGAAATGACGGTAGTCACTAACATATATCTTCAGGCCCGCTACAGCCGTGGTCCGACAAGTGGTGCGGACTTTGAGACTGCCAAACAAGCCTGGCGAAGAATTAAATCAGCATCTTGAGCTCACGAGCGTTAATTAAAAAGTATGAAAGAAGTATGAAGGAGAAGAAATTGCTGACATGAAACAGGAAGAAAAAGCAGCACAATCCGTAGAACCATCGGCGAAGGGCTGGGGCAAGGAGAATTACCCTTTTCCGGAAGGGGCAGCCTACATCGAGTGCGACGAGCTGAAATGTGTTGGCTGCGGCATCTGCCAGATGGCCTGCTCCATGCACCATTTTGGAGTTATCAACAAAGAGCTTTCCCGAATACAGGTCCGGAAGTACCTGTTGCCTCTACCCAAGGCAGTTCAGGTAACGTGCGTTCAATGCCCGCCTCAGGAGAGAGAGTGCGAAAAGTCATGCCCGCTGAATCCACCAGCCGTCTACTTCGACACTAGTTCGTTACACATGGTGATTGACCAGGAAAGGTGTCTCGGTAAGAAATGTCTCATATGTCAGCGGGCTTGCTCGGCGAAGGCAATAAGGATTTATTCGTCGGTATCCCCTAAGCCCTTTGTTTGTGATTTATGTGATACTGATAACAAGGGCAAGAGGGAACCCCAGTGTGTCAACGTTTGCCCTTATGGCGCTCTCGCTTTCAAGGCGGTAGTACGCTACGGCCTACCACTAAGCGATATCCTGCGCCTGCATGCCGATGAAAAGGCGGAACTGATTGCCAGGAGATTGTATCCCCTGACCAAAGAAAAAATGGGTAATCCGGGATGGTGATATATGTCTGAAATAAAGTTCAATTTGTTGGAAGTAGATTTGACACGGGAGACGAGCCGGGTAGTGGACGTTACCGAGGACGTTAAGAACTACCTCGGAGCCAGAGGGCTAGCCAACAAACTAATATGGGAAATGGTACCGCAGGGGACCGACCCGCTGGCCCCGGGCAACGTCCTGCACGTGGGCATTGGGCCGGTAACCGGCCTTGTTGGTACAAAAACAATTCTGAGTTTTAAGTCCCCGCTGACCGGCTGGGCGGGCAGAAGCAGTGTTTCCGGCTATTTTGGGGAAGAGATGATGAAGGCACAGTATAACGCCGGCATACTTATCAAAGGCAGGGCGAGGAGACCGGTCTATCTTTACGCCTATAATGATGAAGTCAAAATCCAGGATGCTTCGGACTTATGGGGCAAATGGAAGCAGGAAACGGAATTTACTTTGAGAGACCGGTTATACAAACAGACCGGAGAGATGTTCGGGGTGCTGTGCATCGGGCCTGCCGGTGAGAACCTAGTCAGGTACGCTAACGCGACCACGGAGTTTGTCCATTCCGCCTCCAAGTGGGGATGCGGCGCGGTGATGGGCTCTAAGAACCTTAAGGCTATTGCTGTTCGGGGGACTAAAGGTCCCCTGTACGCCGACCATCAAAAAGTCTGGCAGCTTTTCAAAACCTATGCTACCAGCCCCAGGACAGCGTTCCGCAAACTTGACGAAAGCCGGTGGGGGCATAATGCTTCGGTACTACCCCTGCTCCGTCACGGACTGGAAGGGATTAAGAACAACCACCTTAGCTATCACGAAGTCGCTGAGAGAAGCAATTTTCTGGAGCACAACCTGAAGTATTACGCCTGGACAGATGGTTGCCCCGGGTGTGCCGCATCTTGCTTCGTTCCCTATTTCAAGAATAGCCAGCGCGGTGCCTTCGGCGGCGAGTTACGGCATGATAATATGGGCGGTTTCAACGCCAATATCATGGTTGGGTACGAAGAAATGACTGAAATCGCACCGCTGGAAGGTGAACTGGGCATGGATGGTGAAGAGCTGGGCGGGCTGGTAGCCTGGGCGATGGACCTCTATGAGCATGGTATCATTACCAGGGAGGACCTCGATGGCATTGAGCTAAAATGGGGCGATGTAGCTGCGGCTTGCGAGCTCTTGAAGAAAATCGCCTACAAGCAGGGCCGTGCACCGGCCGCCCTTGCTGAAGGGTTCCGCCGTGCTTATCAGATATTCGGGGAGGAGTCAAAATGGTACGCTTTTGAGGTCCACGGGTGCGCGGCACCGACATATGATGTCAGGAATAAATTCTTCGGCACGGGCCTTAGCTATGCCACAAGCCACAATGGGGCCAGAATGGGCGCAGGTCTGGACCAGCTATTGCGGGAGGCAGCAACAACCTGTAATTTTGCCATTCCAGCATTTATTGAAATATGGGGCTCGGCGGAGGAAGTCGTCAGGGTATTTACCAATGCAGTTAGCGGATGGGACCTGACTATAGATGATATTAAAGAAATAACGCTGAGAAACTACTATTTCAACCGGTGCGTCAGCCTGAGGGAAGGATACCATCCGGCAAAGGACGATAACCTGCCGCCACGTGCCTTTGATGAACCTATTACCGATAAATACGGCAAGACCTGGGTGTGGGATAAGACAGAGTTTGAGAAAGAAAAGAAGAAGTTCTATGTGGAGAAACTGAAGCTGACTGAGGCCGGACTGCCGCCTAAGGAGGGCCTGAAACGATTGGGACTCGACTTCGTAATCCCGGTACTGGAACCCATGGGTGCGATAGGTTAGCCGGGTTCAGCAGAGTCGGCAACAATAATGGTTAAAGTGCGTCTGGAAATACTACCATCCCTGGCCGAAACAGTAGGTATCGAAGAAACCAGTGAGGAGGTTATTTCTGAGGAGGACAGGTCAGTTAGAGTCCTCCTTAACCAGCTCGGTGCCAGGTACCGGCGCTTTGGCCAGATTGTCTTTGATGTTGAGGCTCAAGAACTGACGGGCAAGGTAGTTATCTTCTTTAATGGTCGCGCCCTGGAGCTGGTAAACGGGCTGGACAGCGAGCTAAGCGATGGTGACACTCTTACATTCGTACCTCTTATCGAGGGGGGATAGGTACTGAAATTACCAGCCAATAGAATCATCTTGATGATTGCAGGTGTTTTTGCTCGTTAGTGGTCAGGTACGACGGAGAGAGCGGGCTTGCCGGCTCCTTGCCAAAGAGTTCGTCGTATTCCGCCGGCAATTCTGACAGTATTTCCCTGAGTTCCCCGGGTGAAACTGCCTGTTGAAGAGCCCGCATCACGGTTCGTGCCCTTAGCATGGCATGGGGACGCGTAATATTGGCTCGTGCCCTGATTCGGTTATGCAATCAAGAAGTTATAAAATGGAAAACAAAAAAGTTACAAAACTATGGCATTTCATCTGGCGAATAATTTTGCCTTAATACCTATGCTAGAATTAAAGAAGAGGAAGTAACTGGAAAGACATGACGCGCAGGAGGTAATGGTGTGAAAATCTTATTAAGGGAAGAATTGAGAGTCCTTGTGGAGAACACTGGCAAACCCGCGGTCTCAATTTATATGCCTACGCACCGTGCCGGGGACATCGGACAAGCTCCCATCAGGCTGAAGAACTGTCTTCGGCAAGCTGAAGAGCGACTAATTGACAGCGGCCTTCGTGCTGCGGAAGTAAGGCAAATGCTGGAGCCAACCCAGAAGTTGCTTACTGATGTCTACTTCTGGCGGCACCAGAGCGATGGGCTCGCCGTTTTCATATCTCCGGTGCTGTTCCGATACTATCGGCTTCCCTATAGCTTTCAGGAACTGGTAGTCGTCGCTGAACGCTTCCACATAAAACCCCTGCTTCCGCTGTTTAGCGAATACGGGCTTTTTTATCTTCTTGCACTAAGTCAGAATCAGGTCAGGTTGCTGCAGTGCACTCGCACCTCCACGCGAATGGTGACGCCGGAGAGCGTGCCCAGAAGTCTAGCTGAAGCCCTGAAATACGATGAACCGCAGAAAAAACAACAACAAATGCATACTGCTGGTACCGGCCCGGCCATACGGCATGGCCAGGGCGTGGGTAAAGAGCTGGACAAAGTCAGTATCCTGCGCTATTTTCAAAGTGTTGACCGTGGGTTACATGAGTTGTTGCGGGAGGAAAGCACGCCTCTTGTGATTGCCGCTGTTGACTACCTCCACGCGATTTACCGTCAGGCAAATACCTATGGCCGGCTGTTAGACCAGGGAATTGAAGGCAATCCCGATAGACTGAGTGATGAAGAGCTGCAGGAACGTGCTTGGACAATCATGCAGCCCTATTTTGAGCGCGGTCGGGCCGAGGCAGTCAGGCGGTACAGCCAGATTATCGGCACGGGTATGGCCAGCAATGATATTGAGCAGGTGGTCCTGGCTGCTTATGATGGACGAGTCTCGGAGTTGTTCGTTGCTCTGAGTGTGCAAAAGTGGGGACAGATTGACCTGGAGCAACGCGCGGTCCGGCTCTACGAAGAGAGAAAGCAGGGCGAGGACGTACTTGATTTCGCCGCGGAGCACGCGCTAATAAGAGGTGGCACGGTGTATGCCGTTGAGCCCGACCAGGTGCCCGGCAAGGGACCTGTGGCCGCCATACTCCGTTATTGAGGCTGTTTGAGACAGGGAACGTTCACACCTGTAAAAGGTAGCCTCGTCAGATATTTCTTCCGGCTTCTTCTCAGCCTTGATATTCAGGGTATCACTTTCGCCTGCGGCTCACCTTATTTGTTTCTCTCGGCCTTATCAGCAAAATGGGCAGCCCTGACTCCCTGAGTACATATTCAGCGACGCTGCCAAAAATAGCGCGTCCCAGGCCGCCGCGCCCATGAGTGGCCATGGCAATCAGGTCGGCCTCATTGCTGGAAGCATAGTCCACAATTACCTCGCCAGGCGTCCCCTGAATGGTCACGTAGCTCACTGCCAGTCGGCTCTTACGAAGCAGTTCTTTGCTCTTTTCTTCCAGATAAGCTCTGGCTTCAATGTCTTCCCGCTTAATCGTTTCTTCGGCGCCGGGTGTCAGTACGGGTCCTCCTCCGCTTCCAGGTATACCCGGGCTGATTATAAAAGGCTCAGGGATTACCCGGAGCAGCACCACTTCGCTATTGAAGCGTGACGCCTGCTCGCTGGCGTAAAGCAGGATTTGCTCAGCGAGCCTGGAGCCGTCTAGGCAGACCAGAACCTTCCTAAATGGCCGTTCGTCTTCCGGCGGGGGCGCTGCCACCCGCTGTGGTCTTATCAGCAAAATGGGCAGCCCCGAGTTTTTCAGTACATAGTCGGCGGTGGTGCCAAATATGGCGCGGCCCAGGGCGCTCCTCCCGCACGAAGCGATGGTTATCAGCCCGATTTTGCTGGTATCCGCGTAGCTCACTATTGCTTCCCCGGCTTCGCCCTGGGCTACGACTATTTCAACATCCAGCCCCCTCGCCAGGAGTGGTTCGGCGACATTATCCAGGTATGCCCCGGCTTCATCGAACTCCCTTTTAATCTCCTCCAGTTCTTCAGAGACGTACCCGTCTGCCAGGGGACCCGGTGTTGGCAAAACATAGCCCGGTCCTACGGCCCATCCCGGCGGCGCGATGGTGATGCCGGTGGTGATTACTCTTATTAATATTAGCTTGCTATGGAAGTAGAGCCCTTCAGCCGCGGCATATGGCAGTATTTGCTCAGCCAGCGGTGAACCGTCCAGACAGACCAGGATTTTTTCGAACATTCCAGACCTCTTGCCCGGCAACTTACTCTTAACTGCCAATTAATTACAAAATAGACCTTTTCTGCGGTTAAATTATTGTAGCCGGTAAGTGATGAAAAAGTTATAAAATTGGGAGCGGAAAAGTTACAAATTCATGACATACTGGAACCTTTTTTTCAGGCCCGGCAGGATAACGGAGATACTGATTTCTTAAAGTAACAGGTCTGGGAGGCCACTATTTTTCAACTTGACACATGGTCTTGTCGCCCCTATAATCCGACTCAAGAAGACATAGAACTTTGAGTGTGCACTGCGGTGCGCCTGAGGAGAGTGACAATGGTGAAAATTAATGCCCGCAAATGTACTGCGTGTGGGGGGTGTATTGACCTTTGCCCGCCGGCAGCAGTGAGCCTGGTCAATGATAAGGCGGTAATTGACGATGACCTGTGTACAAATTGTGCCATTTGCATCAAGGTCTGTCCCATGCAGGCACCACATGAAGTTGACTGACAAATTAAGGGAGGATTAATTTCAATGGCAAAAAGATATGACCTCATAGTAATAGGTGCTGGCCCGGCCGGCATAATGGCGGCAAAGACAGCTGGAGAAAACGGACTGAATGTTGCCTTGCTTGAACGGAGGGCCAACATTGAGCAGCTCACCCGGCCCTGTGGGGAAGGGCTGATATGCCACAAGCATGAACATGGGGAGAATGTCAGGATTAACTTCAGGGATAACCGCTTTGTCTTTCCCTATAACGGATTCTCCATCAAATACGAGGGCCCTCTGAAAGGTGTATTCAAGTATGACCAGTACTCGGCAGACGGCCATACCATGGAAATGAGACTCTATGTCGGAGAGAGGAAGGGAGATAGACAGACTCTGCCTTCTCATTTTGCCTTTGACAAAGAGTTGTTGCTCAATGGACTTCTTGACGAGGCAAAAAGAAATAAAATAGATATTTTCCCGGGAGTGAATGCGAGTGATGTTGAGAAAACTGATAACGGGGTTATTATAAAGGGGAACGGTAAGTCCTTTGAGGGGACCTATGCCGTGGCGGCTGATGGCTTAAACTCGCGCATGGCCAGGCAACTCGGATTTAATAAGCAGAGGAAATTTCTGGGGACACTCAGGGTCAAGGGATGGCGCATGCGGGGTCTTGAGCCGCCTGACCCGCAATCGCATATCCATGTGGTTGAGGGTGTAGACGCGCCGCCTATGTTCTGCATTCTGCCCATGGCAAAGCCGGATGAATACTATGTCTCGATAGCCGGATGGTCGACTGTTGACTTCGATGCGCGGCTTGACCAGATGATGAAAAGAAGCCGGTTCTCCGCCTGGTTTAAGAAAGCAGAAATCCTGAAATCAAATGGCTGCGTTCTGAATCTTTGTTCGCCTATCAGCGAGCCTTTTAAGGACAACGTCCTGCTAATTGGGGATGCTGCAGCCTTTGCCCAGATTTCTAACCATAATGCCATTCTATGCGGCTGGAAAGCAGCCAACACAATAACCGTTGCCCTGATTAAACGGACGTTGGGTAAAGAAGGTGTTTCCGGGTACCTTGAGTGGTGGAATAAGAACTTCTATGATAGCTCCTTCACCGTGCCTCCCATTGACCCGAATGAGACCTTGACCCGGGAGGAGATAAACTTCTATTTCAGTCTCTTCAAAGAGCCGCTGCCGGCGGCGTTAAGTGCTGAGGAAATGAGGAAGGTTATGGGCGAAGCTATGGCTAAAATTATGCCTCAGCTTAAGGCCCAAAGGCCCGATATTCTGGCCAAAATGGAGAATCTACGGAAAATGCCGCCCGATGAGACCTGGGCCGAGAGAAGGAAGACGGGATTTCCCAACCGTTGACGCTCTAAACGGTTAAACACCTGGCTAATACGGTGGTTTTGGCGGACTATTGGAATGAGAGTTGGTATAGTCTATGACCCCATATACCTTAAACATGATACGGGACAGCATGTAGAAAATTCCCGCAGATTAGAGGCGACCATTGCTTATCTGGAACAGACCCAGCTACTGCCGCAACTGGTGCTTATCAAGCCGCGGGCGGCTACCGTTGAAGAAATAGCCCTGGTGCATGATGGTTCGTACATCTCGCATATCCAGAATCTGGCCGAAAAGGGTGGCGGCTGGCTTGATGCCGATACCGTGATGTCACGCTATTCCTACGAAGCGGCTGCCTATGCCGCTGGTGGTGTCATCAAAGCCAGTGCCGCTGTCATGGATGGAGAGGTAGATAGCGCCTTTGGCCTGGTCCGCCCTCCGGGACACCATGCCACCTCACGGAAAGCCATGGGTTTTTGCCTGTTCAATAATGTGGCTATTGCCGCCAAATATGCCCTGGCTAAATACAGGCTGGAGCGTGTCATTATCATTGATTTCGATGTCCATCATGGCAACGGGACCCAGGCTGCCTTTTACGATAGTCCAGATGTCTTTTACATATCGACCCATGAATACCCCTTCTACCCCGGCACTGGTGGAATTGAGGATACCGGTAGTGGACCTGGCGAGGGAAAGACAATCAACATTCCGCTGCCTGCTGGCTGCGGTGATACCGAATATCTACGGGTCTTTGAAGAAATCGTTGTTCCGGCTGCCAGGCGGTTTCGCCCTCAGCTTATTATGGTCTCGGCTGGCTATGATGTGCACTGGGCTGATGAGTTGGCCTCAATGCGGATGAGCACCAGTGGCCTTGCCCGAATCGTAGGGGTTATTAAGGGACTGGCTGACGAGCTATGTAGCAGCCGGCTGGTCTTAAGCCTGGAAGGCGGCTACAATCTCCAGGCGCTAGCCTATTCGGTGAAGGCAACCTTTGATGTGTTGCTCGGTAATGCCAGCATTGAAGACCCTTTAGGACCGCCGCCACGTCAATTCCAACCCGCTGACATCACCGACCTAATCCGGACAATAAAGAAAATACACGGGCTGGGTTAAGTCTCGTCTTTGCTAAAGTTTGCCACTCTATCTTGCAGTTGGAGTTAACCCTTATCTGGCGTCGGCTCAATACGCGGGCGTGATGGCCACTGTAGCAGTCTTCCCCACTCTCGGCGGTCCCAGACTATCAGCAAAGCGGGAGCAACGCAAATAGAGTCATAAGTTCCGACAAGAACACCAATCAGCAGTACGACAGCAAAGTTCTGAATTGAGGAGCCGACAAACAGGAGCACGGCTAAAACAGTAATCAGTGTGGTTATGGTAGTATTCAGACAACGCCCCATAGTCTCAACCTGGCTGTTGTTGACCACAGCTTCAAAGTTGGAGCTTGCGCCTCGCCTTACATTCTCCCGTATTCTATCAAAAACCACGACGGTATTATTTACGCTATAGCCGATAATAGCCAGAATGCCGATGACAAACATTAAGTCGATTTCCCAGTTCAGTATGCCACCGAGGATGGAAAAAATTCCCAGCGTTACCACTACATCATGCACCAGGGCGACTACGGCGCAGGTGCCGTAGTGGAAAGGTCTGGGCATCCGGCGAAATGCCCAGGCGATATAAATAAGTATGCCGGCGCAAGCTACCGCTACAGCGATAGCCGCATT
>Ga0315277_10009506_pt1 | contig 12413 bp, 16 predicted proteins | sample YL17G05_15_MG_FD_203695 | JGI IMG/M metagenome (GOLD analysis project Ga0315277, IMG submission 203695) | Sediment microbial communities from Yellowstone Lake, YNP, Wyoming, USA - YL17G05_15 | ecosystem: Environmental > Aquatic > Freshwater > Lake > Sediment | place: USA: Wyoming | collected... | reverse complement strand
GTTACCGCTGAAAAAGATTATTTAGATTCCATTGCCGCGGGAATTAATATGATGATTGATGATTTACAAACTAATACAATCAAATTAAAATATGCAGAAAATAGGGTAAATGCAATTTTAGGTGTTATTGAGCAAGTTGCTAGAGGTAAATGTAATGTGTCTTGTGAAACAGGTGAGAAAAATGATATTTTTGATGCTCTTGGAGTTAGTATTAACATGATGATCGATGACATAAAAAATTGCATTGAAGAAATTAATAAAAATAAGATAATAATGGAAGAAAAAGAAGTATTAGCGAATCAGAAGTAGATGAAAACATCTGTTGAAAATTTTTATTTTTATACTTAACAATCATTAGAATGGTTTATTGTGCAATTCAAATGTTAACATAGATTAATGTACAAAACCTCTCCTAATTTTTTGGGAACAAACGAAACCCTGGTTCAGCCCAACTAGACACAGGAACGTACTCTAGATCAGGGACGAAATCCTCAAGTCGCCTCTGGATTATCCGTCTGGATTCCCAATACTGCGCATGCTTCCGTCTGTATCTTTCAACAAGATTCTTTTGGCCATCCTTGGATATCTTGACTCCGAGAAGATACGCCATCTCTTCAATGGTTCTGAAGTTGATGATCCTGTCTGGCTTCTCCCTGAAGAAGGCCTCGATTGTTTCCTCTTCTCGACCAGGGAGGTAAAAGAAGGTTTTATCCCTGTAACGAGCGGATTTAATGACAGGAAACTGCCTCTGGAGATTGCGAACAGTGGAGACCACGAAATCAGAAACCAAATAGCCGTCGGTCATAAGCCTATTCAGAAGCCGTATGCCGTTCTTGCGAATGATATGATTCCCTTGGGTGTGATGGCCTTCTGCAATGCCTCTGGTGAGGTTATACACGGTTCCTATGTTCAGTCCATACATCTGCGCTGCTTCAGCCTTTGTGTATCCTTCATTGATTGCTTTGATGACTTTATTCCTTGTTTCAAGTGGGATTCCCCGTGCAATATAGGGATCCTTCGCCCTCCTATAGATTACAGATCTGCTCACACCATATCTTTCAGCAAGCTCAGGGACGTCATGCCCCTGTTGAAGGAGTTCTTGTATCTCTTCGATGTCTTTCTCAGTGAGTTTTCTTTTAACCATGATTGAAAAAGCGAAACCACTGATATTTAAAGGTGTTGAAAATGAAGTCACTCGTCTACTTCTTCATCATCGTCCTCTTCATCTTCGTTACTATGAGAAAAAATAAGATCGAGTAGTTTTAAACCAAATTCAGCATTTTTCCATTTTTCTCTTGCTTCATGCTTTTTCTGATCTAATTCTAATTTCTGCTGTGCTAATAGAGCTTTGTTATTTATTTCTCTCTGTTTAAGTTCTAACTCTTTTGCATCATAGGTTTTTCTTATTCCATCTTTTAGCATTTTATTATCGTGCCATATTTTTATCATTACTGATACTAGAGTTATGATCGCTGCTAATAAACCTATAATTGTCGCTAGAAAATTAATATCGTCCAAGCTTTCACCTCAATAATAAATAATAACATCTCTTTCTTTAAAAGTTATTAAGTTTCCTAATGTTCATTCTGGTAAGTATTGAATCCAATTCTTTGGATGCATCCTTCTTGCTCTCTATGTGTACCAAATATTTATTAGTTTCAATTAGTTTATTATAATTGTTTATTTCTTTATGAGTTACGTAACTCCTATGCGATCTCAGTTCGTTTGAAAGCTGTTTGAATGATGTAAGTGAAATTGTTTTATCGTCATATATATCTAGAGGGTTATTTGTTTTCCAAACAGGAGAATCACATTTCAAATCTTCATGCTCTGAAAGCATTTTAAGCCCGTCATAGTTGTAATCACCGTATGTGTCAGTAATTCTGAAGCGTTTTCTCCTCATTTTTGTTTTTATTTCGTCTTTTTCAGGCAGATCGCTTTGTACACCTTTTACAATATTGCCGAAAGAATCAAAGCCATACACAGAGACTAATAAATCATAAGATGCTAGCGCAGGTTCTCTGAAAGTACCAAGAAAATTATTGGATGGGACGTTTGTTCCATGAACATATAAATCTTTCCATTTATCTCCAACATCATCAATCAATTCTCTCATATTTGATTCAAGTACTTTTCTACCGCAAAAATCAAATGTTAACGAATGAAGTCCATGTTCCAAGTAATAGTTAATTAAGCTTTTCAAATCAGTTTTAGGATTGCCGATTGGAACCATGCCAGAAAAGATTACCTCATTCATGAAATCTGGTTTTCTCTTTGTAAATATATCTGCAGATAATCTTCCCCACTCATACGAATTACCATTTGGTGAAGGAACAGGAAATATCAGACCGTCCATGTGTTCTATGTCGAATAAATCAAATATTTTTTCAATCATTTTTTGAGTTGGTTTTCCGAACGGTTCAAAATGTTCTTTGCTTTCCCCAGGGCTTCTTTGATTAATAAGAAATGGATAGCCGATGTTCAATCCCCTTTGATCAGTTTCGGAAACAATGGCCTTAATATTGTCTTTTACTTTTTGATGTTCTCTTGGATCAGCAATTATTTCCTTTAACCTTTTTGGAGTTATTTGAACCATTATTTCCGTTACAGTTGGTATATCAAATTCTTTTCTAAATAATGAAATTTCATCCAGATTGTTTGCACTACTATGGATTGTTTTCCTTGGAAAAAGGATTTTCTTTTTGTTTAAATCAATTGTAGTTGCTTTTGCTCGTGTTTTTCCATCAGTTGATGGTTTAGTGTTGATTGTCAAATCTATCACCCTGCCAATACTTTTTAATGTGCTCATTCAGTGCTTCTTTTATGAACTGGCTTTCGTTATGCCATAACCCTATTTCTCCTACAAGATTTTCAATTTCTGCCTTCATTCCATCCGATACTCGAACCGTAATCATTGGTGCCATATACCCGTAATCATATCATGTGTATAAATGTATTACGTTTTGTATTACAATGTGTAATACATAAATTGAAAAAAATGTATTACAACATGTAATACAGACATCCTATAAGTTTTATTTTAAAGAAATCAATCATTTGTTTTTTATCTGATTCTTTAAAAATAAACATCTACTTTTCATCATGATATTAAAAAAGTTAAAACAGACTTACAAAAACCTGACAGAAGACAAATCTGTTATAGCTTTTATTGATCTGTTCAAATCATCAAAATTTTTAATATTTTGAATCATTCCAACAATTATTTCTGGAGCCAAAGGAATGAAATCTTTACCACTTTTTCTTTTCTCATATTTGTCTGGTTCTCTTGTTCGGACAAATATATCAAGATTACCTTGTCTTTTTGGTTCTTTACTTTGAATAATATCATTAATAAAAAGATCGTCATTTGATAATTCAGGAATCTTTTCAAAATGAGATAATTTTAATGCATCTAACAAATGACAAACCCCGATCAATATTTTTTCATATTTACCAAGTTTCTGGAAATATTTCTTTATTTCTTCAATGTCATTTTCATCCCATTTTGAAAATGATATTACAACTTGATATTCAACACCTGTTTTTTCAACAGCACATATTCCAAATTTCGTATCGATTTTCTCCATTTTTTCTACCTCGTACCAACATTTCGTAATATTTCATTTCTTTAAAAAACCAATCCTCGCTTTGGAACAATGAAATACATTGATGATACTTTTCCAAGAATTTAATAAATACGATATGAGTTACGATATACTAATGAAGGTTTGGATTGAAGTTTCCAGCGAATACCGTTTTAAAAAGAAGCTTGCGGAATCTATGAGTTTATACGCACCAGCAACAATGAGACACCTTCATATGCTGGAGAATGTCAAAGGAGGAGATGCGATCCTCCATTATTTAACCGCTCCTGGGACTCGAATAAAAAATCGTAGAAGTTCAATTATTGCGATTTCAAAGACAAAATCCGATCTTCAGCATTCTGGAAACAAATTAAATATATCACTAGAAGAAATAACCAATTTACCATCTCCTGTGAGTTTGGTGGATATCAAAGCATTGGCCTCGAAATCTGCTTTATTGGAATCTTTGCTTAAAGTAAATTTTCAAAGATATCTTGGAGAGATCGACATCGAAGATTTGCGGAATATTTTATTAATACATCCAGAGAACCTCCATTTTCTCAATAAGTTGAAATCATATGAGAATATTTTTCCAGACAGGGAGTAGAAAAAAATATTAAGAAACACATATTAACAAAAACAGCGGTTTTGCAAGCATGCCAAAAATAAATTACTTCTTTAACGATGAAAAGAAAATGAACGGAGTCGACCTAAAAACATTCATTGATCTTTTCGCAGGAATCGGAGGATTCCGTATCGCTTTGGAGTCTTATGGATTAAAATGCATTTTCAGTTCCGAGTTGGATAAATACGCTCAGGACACTTATCGGGAAAATTTCCACGAACATCCATCGGGAGATATTACTAAAATAAATGAAAGGGACATCCCTCCGCATGACATCCTCTGTGCTGGATTTCCCTGCCAAGCGTTTTCGGTGTCGGGAAAGCAGAGAGGGTTTGAAGACACTAGGGGAACATTGTTTTTCGATATCGCTAGGATCGCCAAGTACCATAAACCAAAAATCCTTTTTCTTGAAAATGTAAAGAATTTTGAGAGACATAATAAAGGCGGCACTTTGAAAACGGTTTTAAGGGTTTTAGATGAGTTGGGATATCATGTTTTTTATCAGATTTTAAATGCGAGCGATTATGGTGTTGCTACATCTAGAGAACGCATTTATTTCGTTTGTTTCTTGAAGGAGTTAGGCTTTCCGAATTTTGATTTCCCCAAACCCAGTTTCAATAAGGTTTATTTAAGAGATTTTCTAGAAAAAAATGTTGACACAACCGATTTCGAGATAAATAGAAAAGACATTAAGATCACAAAACCTCTTATTCAAAAGCCTTCTTTGAGACCGATTCAGATCGGCGTTATCAATAAAGGCGGGCAAGGAGAGCGGATATATAGCACCGAAGGGCACGCAATCACTTTTTCAGCTTATGGCGGCGGAGCTGCTGCTAAAACAGGTGCATATTTAATAGATGGAAAAATCAGAAAATTAACGCCCCGCGAAGTTGCGAGAATCATGGGTTTCCCTGAAAAGTTTCAAATTCCAAAAAACCCTCCGCAAGCTTACACACAACTCGGAAATAGCGTTGTTGTCCCCGTTCTCAAAAAAATCACCGAACAAATACTACAAACATGTAAAATCGAAGGAGAAAAATGTGCCCAACAGATCTAGTTAAACTCGGTTCATCGACCGCGAAAGAAGGATTCGCAAACGAGAGAAGCATAGCGGAAAAATTCAACAATTGGAAAAATGATGCTGATGCGAAGAAATGGCTTGAACTAATGGGTTATAATTTACCAGAAATCGAAAAAGTCATAGCTGTCATAGTGCATGGATACAAAACAGACGTGCAAGTGCAAATCACCATTTTCATGAAAACGGCGATTTCCGCGGAAAATCTATCGGTGAAGTTGGTCAGCAATCCGCAGGGATTCAATCAAGTGGACAAGCGATGGGTTGACAGATACAAGGAACTGTGGAACATTCCAGATGATATTGTGAAATTGCTGAAACTTTTCACGGGAGAGATAAAACCAACTGAAACAAATCTGCGGGATACAAGAAGGATGTATTTTGATGAAATGACTGAAGACGATCGGAGAAAAATATTGGGTTTCTTCACGAAAAATAAGATTTTGATTGTCACTGACATATTGAAAGGAAGAGGCATATTTTCAGCTGGGTGGATGCTAGTTGTTTTGAGGACAGGCGGAAAGGTTGAATGGGTCTTGAAGACCATCAATGAGGCGATGAATGTGTTCGGCAATGGGGAAGTCGTGTTTTCTCCTAGAGGTTCTTTGGACATTGGTTTGATAGGCATGCAGAGGAAAGGAGGCGACGGCGGAAGACCAACAGCGAATATGCTGCAATTTAAAATCAATCCTGTTAATTTGATGGATGATTAAATGAATTTTGATAGCAGATTAGATAATAGAGATTACAAAGAGATGGGGGATAATATAGAAAAATGGGAGAATATTGAAGAAAAAGTAGTTCTAAATTTTAGAAAATTTTATATTAACGATTATGGAGGAAAAATCGCTATTAAAAATTTTGGTTTCAGGAAAAAAGGATTGGAAAAGGATGTGCACAACATAGACATTGATCCAGACTTCAAAATTTCTTTTGAGAAAGGACCATTTGAAGGCAGTGAGATTACGACCGAAGTTCAAGCAATGGAGCCGGATTATAAGCAATTTCATATAAAAAAACATAAAGTGGATAAATCAATCGAAACAAATTCTCTGTTCATTCATATGAGTGCTTGTGGGAAGCAAAATGAACGTTTTATTGTGTTGAAGACAGATTCGCTACAAAAATTTGTCAGTAAGTCAGTTGAGGAATTTGGCATAGTAGGTTTTCCTGGAACGCAATGCTCGGATTTTCCCGAGGGAAAACCTTGTTATAGATTCAAGGATGATTGGTTTGCGTGGAATTTTACAAATAAACCCGCCAATCTTATTATTCTTTGAGAAAGACGATTATGGATAAAATCTCCAAAGAAAAACGTAGCGAAATAATGTCGAAGATCCATTCAAAAAACACGAGATTAGAAGTAGATTTTAGAAAACAAATTTGGTCTAGGGGTTTGCGATATCGACTTCATTATAAAATACCTGGAAAACCAGATTTTGTTTTCATATCTCAAAAAATTTCGGTTTTTGTGGATAGTTGTTTTTGGCACCGATGCCCGAAACATTTCAGAATGCCTAAATCAAATCAAGATTATTGGATTCCGAAAATCAACAGAAATGTTAAACATGATCGGGAAATAAACGCACTCCTAAAAAAAGAAGGATGGCGGGTTTTAAGATTCTGGGAACATGAAATAAATAAGAATGCCGAAGGATGTATTGATAGAATTATGAATGCATTCAATTCAAAAAAATGTTAGTTATGTAAATGGAGAGAAGAAACATTAAAGATACGATAAATCTAAAATCCCAATTGTTTTTGTATATATTCGGTCGAAGCGAGATCCAACATATCTTTCCAAGATTTGAATTTTGTAGTAGTCTTGATATATTGATTAAATTCATTTGAATTAAGAATATCTTCTGTTAACTCTTTTTCCTTAGGTAGAACTCCACTATGGATAATAAAATTCTCAAATGAATTATGAGATGTATGTTTCTTCATAAAATCATTGGTCATTATTTCAGTGAGAGAAATATTTGTTCCTTTTTCCAATTCTTTAACTTTCTTTTCTATTTTCTTTAATCCTTTTTGTATTTCATCTACTCCTGTCAGTTTTCCATTAAACATATGCCTCTCCGCTTTCTAATATGTAAATTGGTTTATATTGATTTGGAATTTTAATACATAAGATTTTAAACCAATAGATTATACCAATAATATAACTTGAGGTATAATTTAATGAAAGTGGCAACTGGACGTTGGGGCGAAGTAACCATTAAAAAACAAGGGGTTACAAAAAACAAGTTTGATGCCACGAAATCATTCAGCATTATGAATACAAAATTTGAGTATGATCTGGAACGGCTCTGTGACATCTATATGCTTGTTACAGATCTTTCAGAAAAATATGATTATAATGAACTAAAGAAGGCATTAGTATCATTAAGGAGAAAATAAGGAGTGGATTCGTATGCGGAGCATTTATATGGTGTTAATCAGATACGTTTTTAATACTCTGCTAGCATTTCGCATGGTGGTTAGGAGGATGGTGATATGAGGAGTGGGATTTCCTTCCGAGGGGAAAACGAAAGTTTTATAAAGGGAACAGGACAATGTATTCCTGCATATAATTATGGGGGGCGAAAATATTTTGCCTAAAAAATCATCCATTAGTGTCAAACATCAAGTTAAAAAAAAGCAAGAAAAAGATAGAACCGAGGATATTGAAGTAGAAATATTTAAAATGGTCAGTAATCCGCATTCTGTCAATTTTTGTAAATTATATATGCCTATACAACCTCAGCCAACGAGTAATTTAGAAAATGAAATTGCCAAATGGAGTGCAAGTCAATCACGACATGTAAGGTATGAAAAATGGGATTTAAGTAGACCAGATGAGGCACCGTATTCTCGAAAGGAATATATGCTTGTTGCTGAAACAACACAAAGTGAAAATATCGATTTGTTAAAACAAGAAATAAATACAGTTGAAGAAAATTATAGAAGTAAATTAGCAGAAATTTCAAAAAAAATTAGTAAACCTCCCGACATATTGGTGGCTCTTTCAATTTGATTTTTCAGAAAAAAATTCAAAAGCATAATAGAAAGTACGAATAATATTGATTGCTTGATACAAACACACTGTCTCGTTATTATGACAAATGGCAGTTCTTTTCAGCGGTTTTCCACAACTCCATTGAACAAAACCCATCAAAGTCCAGTCATCTAATATTTTAACATCGTAACTCCTACTAGAGTAGTCCGTTGATATTTTTGCAACATCCTCATCATAAATTTTATTTAAGGTTGGAATAATATTATCTCTAAACCGTGAAAAAATTCCTATATCACCGCCCCCCTTACCATTTGAGGTATAAGGGACAATGATTGCATGTGATAATTCAGTAGTGTATTCATTAAATTCCACTAAACGGAGACCATCAGTACCATCACAAATCAATGTAATAACTTTATTTTCACAAAATAAGTCATAGCTTGGTCTAATTAATCTCCCCCATGAATTATCAACTGGAACTCCCTCTTCACTACTTGTCAAAATAGCTTTTGCTTTAATTTTCTTTTTAGCTAATTCTCTAATTACATAAAGTACTGCAATACATCCTAATCGATCATCGATGGCTTTTGATGTGATAATTTCATGAGAACTGCTACATCTCTTTTTTTCTTTCCAATCTCCATAATCTTGAATTACAATATCTCCTGGCATAATTTTTTCTTTGTCTTTAACCGTGAGTATTTTTAAAATTAGATAATCAGCAACTTTTATGTTCTTTTTTGTAATTGAATGCTCTTTTCCATCTAATGCTAAACTTTTTTCTTCTTCTTCTTTTTCTATTTTTTCAACTCTGTATAAGTGACCTGTAGCAATATCTGTATAAAATTTTCCATTTCTAAATCCAACGATTCTACAGTCGGGATGATATATTTTTTGTGCGAATGCGGTATTATCTTCATTAAATATCGGTGGACTATTCGGAATTTTTGGAGGAGCACAAAGAGGTACAACTTTGTAATTTTCTCCATCTAAGAAACCTTTTGCATTCCGAATTATATAACAGATTTCATCTAGATGAGCACCAAAAATCACTGGAATATTACGTATATTTTTAATTTCTTCTTGAGATAATGTGGATGCATCTCTTATTTTATCATATTTTTCTTCAAATCCACCTATTACTATTAAATTCCCATTGTGTCTTATTATTTGAATATGTAAATTATTTTCTTTATTAAATTTCTCTACTATTTTTTCAATAGCTTCTTCAATAGGAAAAAGACCGTCTATTCTAGGATCATGTTCTGAAATTTTTACGCATGCTTGCGTTGGACCAGCGACTTCCAATAAATTCATTAAATCAGTATAAAGTTCTAAATAATCAATTTCAATTTTATCGGGCATCGGAATAGTTATATCCTATCAGATATTTAATTAATTCTTTTTTTTTAAAGTTTATTATTTTCGTTAAAAAAAATTTTATTTTTTTTAATTTCGATAATCTTTTGTTGTTCAAAAGGTAATTTTATTTCTTTTTCATAAGAGATGATGAATTTTATCAGTTCATTTCCTCTAATAGTGAGGCCATATTCATGTGTCTCTCTTCGTTTTGATTTTATCGGGAGTTTCTTGATTATGTTCAAAGTTTGAAGTATTGTAAGCCTTCTCAATAATGAAGTATGAGATAGATTCAAAGTTTTTTCAAGTTCGGTATATTTCTTTGGTCGTTCATCTAATAATTGTAAAAGCTCAATAGTTCCTCTTTGACCAATGAGGTTACCCAATTCCATGGTTTTATTACATTGACGAATTATTGCAACAGCAGGTAATGTTATATTTTCCATTTCATATAATAAATAATGTTTCTCCTTATTAAAGGTTCACTTTTTGGACCGTCCACTTTTTGAACCGTTCATTCTCTGGACGGTTCATGGTTTGGTCGAAAAATCCTTTATAAAATAAAACGTATGTCATATCCCCGTGAGTAATTATTTCTTGGTGAGGAGTTTGCGGGGCTTATCCCAGTATGCACTTTTGCATTTGGGGCAGACATTGGGATTTTCCTCCTTATTGCGTGGTACCCAGGTGTGTCCGCATCGTTCGCATTGGTATCCCTGTAGTGTGATTTTTGCCATTGATTTGAAATATATTACTAGTAGTATTTAACTTTAACTGATTAATCTTAAATAAGGCACATACTATTAGTTAACTACTAATAGGTAAAGCCAAGGGAAGGTTTGAGACTCCCCCTTGGCAGGAAACATCTGAATGCCGCGAAGCAAACAAGACATCTCCTACCCACAGATTGAAAAGGAGATATATAACACATTTGCAAAACTCAAAGAACAGAAAAACATCAAGATAGCAGATCTCCTCAGCAAACTCGAACATATACCGCAAAACGAACAACCATACCGAAAGATCAAGTTCACTTACGATTCTCTCTTCAAACTCATTTTATTCCAAAGGCTCAAAGGAATAAAGTTCCACACAAAGCTAACAAAATACCTGAGACGAAATCCTTCTGAGAAATTCATGCTAGGATTCAGCGAAACGCCAAACAGAACATCAGTCGGTTATTTCATTAATCATATATTAGATAATAATAGTAAGGAACTCATTGAGTTCATCGCTCAGAAGATTGAAGAGATATCTGAGAAATTCGGTATCCTTCTTGACGTTAGAACATTAGTGCCAGAGAAATCAAAAAATGATACAAATGAACGGAACCTACGCCTTCAGAAAAACGAGAAGACGGCGGAGATCTGCAGACTCTTCAAGAAGCGGGTGGCCCCCTTCATCAACCTGCATCAGAATCATAATGCTGTTTACAAGAAAAATGAGCTTATCGATCTCTTGATTCATCTTGGATTGTCCCAGGATTTCGCAGAAAACGGAAGCAGGATATTCAAGGAGCTACGGAAGCATGGCCCTGATGCAGATACCTTGCTATATCATCTGAAGAAATACGAGAACATCAATGAGCTTCAAAACATGTTCCACACCTTGTTTGAAGTCATCTGGAACATGGCAAGGCAAGCAAACCTGTTCGACATCAGGAAACATGTTGACGTCGCTGTCGATTACACAGAATGGTTCTATTACGGAAAACGGAATACTCCGATGACTGTAGGTAAGAAACCAGAGCGAGGGACGGATAGCTGCTATAAGTTTGCCACAATCAGCATAGTTGAATCTGGTGAGCGATTCACATTGCTATCTCTTCCTGTTTCTGCATTGGACGACAAGGAGAAAATTCTCACAAAGCTTCTTAGTTATGCGATGCAGAGGATTAAGATTAGGAACGTGTATCTTGACCGAGGTTTCTTTGACTCGCTCTCTATCAGTACTATCAATAAGTTTCATTTGAATTATCTGATGCCAGCGATACAGAATTACTCAGTGAAACGAGTAATGGAACTGACGCCAGCTCCCGCGGTGGTGAAAGGTTTTGTTTTGAATAACGTCAGGATTAACCTGATTATCCTTGAAGAGACAGACGAGAAAACAGGGGAGAAGGTTAAGCGGTTGTTTGCGACGAACAGGGATTATGACCCGAATGATGTTGATCTGCTTGAACGGTTGTTCCTCTTGTATAGCAAGCGATGGGGGATAGAAACATCTTACAGGGTCAAGAAATATGCTTTCAGGGGAAAGACAACCTCGAAGAATTATATGATCCGCTTGTTCTATTTCATGTTCTCCGTGCTGCTTTATAATCTGTGGATACTTGCTGATCTTCTCATTTGGATGCATCTCCATGGCAGTATCGGTGTGAAGCATCTGGTGACTGCAAAGTATTTCGGTACACTTCTCATGTCTATCGACCCAGGTGGAGGATAACATGATCTTCTTTGTGTTTGTCTTTTCTTTTTTCCTTAGTGTGAACCAAGTTTAGTTTGTGTTTTTATTGAATTTATGACAATTGTTTTGTCTTTATTTGTTTGTTTTTCAATAGAATAAGTCGGTGGGATCATCGTGGAAGGGCTATTTTTCGTGCAATCTGATAGTCCAGGATTCTACTTTCGGAACTACTGGATAAAAGTGGTGGGGATGGTGTCGTGGAATGAATGTGAAATCGATACGGAAATCATAAATCCTGCTATTAAAATAAGGATAAACTGCTCAGAAATACCATAGGCAAACAACGGACTGCAAACAGCA
>Ga0315277_10009505_pt1 | contig 12413 bp, 6 predicted proteins | sample YL17G05_15_MG_FD_203695 | JGI IMG/M metagenome (GOLD analysis project Ga0315277, IMG submission 203695) | Sediment microbial communities from Yellowstone Lake, YNP, Wyoming, USA - YL17G05_15 | ecosystem: Environmental > Aquatic > Freshwater > Lake > Sediment | place: USA: Wyoming | collected... | reverse complement strand
TCCGCGAAGGAAATGCCGGAGAGAGTATTTCGCGATTTGATGCACGAAGAGCGCGGGTTCGCCCCGAACAGGCGAAGGAGGAAAGGATGAAGGCTTTCAGACCGTTTTTGCCGGCGGTTGTGACGGCGTTAGGGCTCGCGATGGCGTGCGGCTACGTCCTCGCGGCTGAGCAGGCGGCCGCGAAGGCCGCGTCCAAGGCCGAACAGGTTAAGGCCGAGCAACCGAAGGCCGAGAAGCCGGCAGGCGAGAAGGCCGAGGCGCCGAAGGCCGCCGAGGGAAAGAAAGAGGCCGTCAAGCCGGAGGAGAAGAAAGAGGAGGCCACGCTCGAAACCAGGTTGACGGAGTTGCAGAAGGCCGTCGAGAATGCAACCGAGAAGACCAAGCACGCCATTCCGAAGACTATTGACGAGCTTGTCCAGTATCTCCCCGACAAGGAAAAAGGCCTGGTTAACCCTGAAACGGGCGGCAAGTTGCTCATGAACGAAGGGATGGCAAGCAGAGACGACCGGCAGATCCTGAAGGCGGAAGGCTTCGTTACATTTTACGCCGAAAAGGACACGCCCGGCAAGGGGCGCGCCGTCATCTGTGCCGACAGCGTGATAAAGTACCTCAACGCGGAGGAGCTGAAGAAGGCGCTTGAGGCAAGCAAACTCAACAAGCTCAAGGCCGGGGAACGAACGGAGATGATCGAGAATGCCGAAGCGATCAGGCGGGCGCAAAAAGATGCCCGCAATGAAGAGCGCCTGAAGGCCATAAACAAGGCGAAACAGGGCGGCTAAACGGACGCCCTCGAAAAACGTACCGACCGGATCGGCGGCGCGACGCGCCGCCGATTTCGTTTCGGGGGAACGCCGCAGCAGTATGCGCCGCGGCGTCGGGCGAAATTCGCTTGACCTGTAAGCCCCGGAATTTAACCTCCGTTTGAGCGCTCCGGGCGGCCCCGGCCGCGCCTTTTCGTCGCTATCGACTCCTGATGGAGGGCAGTCCATGTGCGCGTGTCCCTTCCCGGCCGGTCTTGCCGCGTGTCTGCCGGCTGTCGCGCTGGCAGCCGCGCTTGCGGCCGGCACGTGCCTCGCCGCTGACTTGGCGGCCCCCTCGCCTGCGCCCGGACGTGGCGGCGCAGGCGCCGCCGGGCCCGCGGCGCGTTTCGACGCCTGGAATGTGATAGGCATGGGCGGCGGCGGGACGATGATCTGCCCCGCTGTGAGCCCTCACGACCCGCGGATCGAGGTCGAAGCCTGCGACATGACGGGGGCATACATTACGCTCGACGGCGGCAATTCCTACCGCATGTTCAACCTTCGCACGGGCATCAGCACTTACGCCTTCGACCCTGGGAAGCCGAACGTCATCTACGCGGCCAACTGCGGCCTCTGGCGAAGCGAGGATACGGGGAGGACCTGGAGCCTCGTTTTCCCCGACCCGAAGAAAAACACCGTCGAACACATGCGCGGCGACCACGCGGACTACTTTCTTACAAGCGACGACGCGGCGTACCCGAGCGGAGTCGAAGACCTCCGCATCACCGCCATCGCCGTGGACCCGAGGAATTCGAAAAGCATCTGCGTCGCGTTTAACGGCGGGTGGCGGGCCAAGGCCGCCCCGTCGTTTTTCTTCTCGAGGGATGGCGGCAGGACCTGGACGAGGGCTCTTGACCTCGCAGGCTCCGAGGTAAACGCGATTGACATAGACCCTCTCTCGTCAAAGGTCACGATCTTCGCGGCTGACCGCACTTACGCGGAAAAGACTCCCGTGCTTCTCACCTCCCCCGGGAAGTACGACGCTCGAAGGATCATTTGGCAGGAGCACGCGGCGCCGAAGGACGTCACTTTCGTCCGCCACGCTGTCGGCCGCGCGAAGGATCACAGACTCGTCGCCTACGCGACGGCGCGGGCGTTCCATGTGACGGCTGAAAGGGAATCCGATAGCAGGCTCGGCGGCGGCATCTACGTATCGACCGACGGCGGCATGACGTGGAAAGACGCGGCTGATAGCATCGGGCGGATGATTTTCCGACCCGCGACGACGCGCGTGGCGTTTCAGGCGATATCGTGCGCAGCGACTAACGCAGAGGTCGCCTACGTCGGCTTCCGCGGCCTCGCGCTCGGCGAGGGCCCCGCGAACCTTCATAACGGCATCGCCAGGACGACTGACGGCGGCGCGACGTGGACCATCGTAAAGCAGGAGTCGAATGCCCCTTCCAAGAACGCGACGCTCGGCTGGGTGGAGCCTCGGATGCGCCAGGGCAACGGCGATATCTGGTTCGATTCGCCGCGCGAGCTCGCGGTGGCTCCGACGGACGGCGACGTCTGCTACGCAACGGACCTCTTCCGGACGTATCGCACGACCGACGGCGGCAAGTGGTGGGAGACGATCACGTCGGCGAAGGTCCGCGACGATTGGTGGACGACGCGGGGCCTCGACGTCACCACGTGCTACGGGGTGCACTTCGACCCGTTCAATGCGACAAACGCCTACATCAGTTACACCGACATGGGGATGTTTCGAAGCGAGGACGGCGGGGCGACGTGGACAAGTTCGATCGACGGGATCCCCGACGAGTGGCGCAACACCACTTACTGGCTCGAGTTCGATCCCGAGGTGAAGGGCCTCGTGTGGGGCGCTTTTTCCGGCCCTCATGACCTGCCGCGCCCGAAGATGTGGCGCAACCGCGACGTCGGCGACTACACCGGCGGCGTCGCGACAAGCACCGACGGCGGCAAGACGTGGACGGTTACCGACGCCGGGATCAACGAATCGGCCGTCACTCACGTAGTCCTCGACCCCGATAGCCCCGCGGGCAGACGAACGCTTTACGCCTGCGGCTTCGGCAAGGGGGTTTTCAAGTCGACCGACAACGGCAAGACCTGGACGGCGAAGAACGACGGGATCGATGGGAAACAGCCTTTCGCCTGGCGCATTACGCGCGCGAGGTCGGGCACGCTCTACCTCATCGTCGCCAGAAGAAGCGAGTCGAGCGGGATTGGAGGGCCAGACGACGGCGCCCTCTACCGTTCGACTGACGGCGCGGAACACTGGGAAAAGATGACGCTGCCTGACGGTTGTAACGGCCCGAACGGCCTTGCCCTCGACCCTGCCGACGAGAAGCGGACGTACCTCGCCGCATGGGGTAAGGTGAACGCCGGCGCCGGCGACAGCGGCGGCGGGATATTCGTCTCCGAGGACGCAGGTAAGACCTGGCGAAGCGTCCTCTCGAGCGACCAGCACTTATACGACGTGACAGTCGACTCGAGAAACGGCGCGCTTTACGCGTGCGGATTCGAGAGCTCCGCGTACCGCTCGACCGACAGGGGCGAGACGTGGACGCGGATAGGCGGCTACAACTTCAAATGGGGTCACCGGGTGGTGCCTGATCCGACGAACCCCGACATGATTTACATCACGACGTTCGGCGGCAGCGTCTGGCGCGGGCCGGCTGCGGGCGACCCGAACGCCGTGGAGGACATACTGACGCCTCTGTCGAAGCGGCCGTGAGCGTCGCGACGCGCGGGGCCTTGGAGGTGCGTTGCCGGGCAATGCGCGAATTGACACGATGACGTTGCTCGCGCAAAAGGCGCGTCGAACTCGATACCGGAGGGAACCTGAAATGAGGAGATTCATGACCGCGTGGCCTGGGTTGGCCGTCCTTCTTCTCGCCTCCGCGGCGTTGGCCGCGCCGCCAGCGAGCCCGGAGTTCTACAAGACCGCGAGCTCCGATGACTGGGTGAGCCATACGATCAAGGTCCAGGCCAAGTACGACCGCGTCCTTGTGGTGACGGCCGGCGAGGCGCCGAAGTCGGTGAGCGTGGCGCCGCTCGAACTCAACGCCCGGACGCCGTCCGCGAAGGCCGTCGACTGCCCGGTGATCGTGGTTTACAGGACGCTCCAGGAGGCGGCCGACGCCGCCAAGGGCGGCGACCTCGTCGCCGTGATGCCCGGGACCTACTCGGGGTTCGCCCTGGGCGACAACGCGTCGTGCGGCGACGGGAAGTACATCCATTTCAAGGCGATGGGCAAGCCCGGCGAGGTGACGATCGACCGGCCCGCTGAGGGCAAGGACCGCAACTGGATGGTCATGTTCGCCGCCGCCCACCACGCGATCCTGGAGGGGTTCAATATCGCGGGCGCGACGGGGCCGGGCATGGAGCAGAAGGGCCCGCAGTCGGGCATCTTCATCGGCGGCAACATCGTTGAGCTGGGAAAGCTCGCCCACCACATCGCGATCATCAACAACTTCTCCCACAACCACAGAGGCTGGGGACTGCACTCGGTCGAGACCCACACCGTGCTCATTCAGGGCAACTGCTTTGCCCTCTCGTCCCGCGAGCACTCGGCCTACGTCTCCGACGGCAGCGACAACTACTGCATCCGCAGAAACGTCTTCTTCGGCAGTTCCTCCAGCGGCCTCCAGTGCAACCTCGACCCGCTCGCGTGTCTCACGAAGCTCGTGCAGGTCCCTGGCCTGACGCAGTTCAAGGACGCGCCGAAGACCCCCGAGATGGCCCAGAAGCTCCTCGAGGCCGCCACGGAGAAGTTCGGCGCCAACAATTTCCCCGACGGCCAAGGCGTCAACTTCATCATCGAGGAAAACGTCATCAACGAGAACGGCAGGAGGGGCGGCGGCTCGCTCAACCTGGCCGGGCTCAAGGAATCCCTCATCCAGAACAACTTCATCTACAATAACCTCACAACCGGCATCGCCATGTGGGACAACGCCAACGAGTGGGATGCCAAGCTGGCCGATCCCGGCCCGGCCTCCGCGAAGGACGTCAAGGGGCCCGAGTCGCTTCCTTTCTGGGGCTGCCAGAACAACGTCATCCGCAACAACACGGTCGTCATGAACGTCAAGGGCCGCCCCGGCATAGGCCTCGGCAACGGCAGCTGGGGTAACGTCCTGCGCAATAACGTTGCCCTCAACGACTTAACCGAAAGCCTGGACATCAGCAACACCAGCATCTACAAGACCGACTCCGGCTTTAACGTCCTCAACAATGCCACTTACAACGACATGCCGGAAGACCTCAGGCCGCTTGCCGCAAACCTCGACGAGAAGAATCACTCGGTCCTCGGCGTCACGCTCGAAAAGGCCGCGCCCGAATTCGTGAAGATGAACACCCAGCCCTGGGTCGTCATCGAGGGAAACTGGTGGCGCCTCAACCCCGCGCGGCCGGACTTTCATCCGAAGGCCGGTTCCGCGCTTTTCGCCGGCAAGGGCGACGCGAGCCAACTGCCGCCCGTCGACATTGACGGATCAGAGCGAAATGGCGCGGACATCGGGGCATACAGGGCCGTCAGCACGGCCGGACAGTGAAGGAGCATCGCAATGCCTCTATATCTTTCCCTTTTCGCGTGCGCGATCTTCGCGGCCGCGTTCGCGGCTCAGGCGGCGTCCCGTTCGCAGGGCCGGGTCGAGCCGGACTCTCCGCGCGCGGCGCCGCGGTTCGACGCGTGGAAGGTGATCGGTCCCGGGGGCGGAGGGGCGCAGTTTCACCCGCACATAAGCCCCCACGACCCCAAGGACGTCCTCAACTCCACCGACATGTCCGAGGCCTACATCAGCCACGATGGCGGCGAGTCGTGGCGGATGTTCAACATCCGCGGCCACATCCGGTTCATGCTCTGGGACCCGGTGGACCCCAATACGGCCTACGCCAAGACCGCCGGGCTCTTCAGGACGACCGACGGGGCGCGGACCTGGCGGCTCGTACATCCGGCTCCCTCGAACGTCGCGCGCGTCGCGGCGATCGGCGACCACGGCTTCGAGCGCATTATCACGAAGGACGGCTCCGACGAATCGGTCGAGGCCCTCGCCGTAGACCCGGCCGACTCGAAGGTGCTCTACGCGGCGATGTCGTCCGCCAGCAGGTACTACCTCAGTGTCTCGCGCGACTCCGGCGCGACGTGGAAGAAGGACGCGGACCTTCCCGACGGCGGCAGGCACGTCTGGGTCGACGCCGGGTCCACTGCGGCGAGCCGCACGATATACGTCGCGGGGGATAGCTCGATGAGCGTGCGCGAAGGCGGCAGGTGGACGCTCCGCAAGGGGCCCGAGGGCGTGAAGAGCTTCAACGAGGTGTCGATGGGGTTTGACGCGAAGGGCCGGCCCGTCATCTACGCCGCGAGCGGCCCGGGCTGGCGCGGAAGCGACGAGAGCGTCGCCGCCGTCTTCGCGAGCGACGATGCGGGCGCGACGTGGAAGCGGATCGACGGCGGCATTGTCGCGCTCGTCCCGAAGGGTCGCGAGGGGGTCATCTTCCAGACCGTCGCCGCCTGCCCCACGCGCCCCGACGTGGCGTACGTCTCGTACAAGGGGCAGCGGGTCGTGCCCGACCGCAAGGAGCGCTACCTCGGCGTCGCGAAGACTACCGACCGCGGCAGGACATGGCAGCTCGTCTGGGCCGACGCCGCCAAGCCCGGCCCTAACATGAAAGACGCCTGGATGAACGACCGGTTCGGCCCCGAGTGGGGCGAGAACCCGTTCCACATCGACGTAGCCCGGGACAATCCCGGCATCGCCTACGCCACCGACTTCGGCAGGACGATGCGCACGACCGACGGCGGAAAAACCTGGGTAGGCGTCTACTCAAAGCAGATGCCCGACGGCGGTTGGACGACGACCGGCCTCGACATGACGACCTGCTACGGCGTTCATTGGGACCCGTTCGACAGTAAGCGCGTGTTCATCTCGTACACCGACATCGGCCTCTTCCGAAGCGAGAACGGCGGCACGACCTGGACGAGCGCGACGGCGCACGGGGTGCCGGAGCCTTGGATAAACACGACGTACTGGGTGGTGTTTGACCCCGAGGTGAGAGGGCGCGCGTGGGCGGTGATGAGCGCCGTCCACGACCTGCCGTTCCCGAAGATGTGGCAGCGCACCGCCGTCAGCACTTACCTCGGCGGCGTCGTGGCGACCGAGGACGGCGGCGTCACGTGGCGAAAGTCGTCGGACGGCATGCGCGAGACGGCGGCGACGGACATAATCCTCGACCCGAAAAGCCCGTCGAACGCGCGCGTCCTCTACGTTGCGGGCCTGGGCACGGGCGTGTGGAAGTCGGCCGATGGCGGCAGGACCTGGAAACTCAAGAACAACGGCATCGCCGGCAGGGAACCCTTCGCCTGGCGGATAGTGATGGACCCGAAGGGCGTGCTCTACGCGGTTGTCGCGCGGCGCAGCTGGGACGGCAGTTACGGGAACGAAGGCGACGGGGCGCTCTACCGTTCGACGGACGGCGCCGAGACGTGGCATAAACTTCCGCTTCCGGCGAAATTGAACGGCCCACACGGCATCGCAATCGACCCGGACAACACGGACCGCCTGTACCTTGCGATGTGGGGCAGGTACGCGCCTGAAGGCGACGTCGACGGCGGCATATTCCTTTCGGAAGACGCCGGAAAGACCTGGAAGAACATCTTCGCCGGGCAGCAGCACGTTTACGACGTCATCATCGAGGCGCGAAATCACGACGTGCTCTACGCGGGCACCATGACTTTCTCCGTCTGGCGCTCGGCGGACAGGGGCAAGACCTGGTCGCGGATAAAGGGCTACAACTTCAAGCAGGCCAACCGCGTCGTTCTCGACCCGGCGCGCGAAGACAGGATATACGTGACGACGTTCGGCGGCAGCGTCTGGTACGGCCCGGCGGAGGGCGACCCGAACGCGCCGGAGGACGTCGTGACGCCGGAAGTCCGGTATTGAGAAACGGCGCGCGGTTTCTACCCTGAGAGCGCTGTTGCGCGCAATTCTTCGACCAAAGCAACCGCGAGGGCGATATCATGCACGTGCGGGCGACGTCGTTGGCGGCGTTAGCGGCTTTTGTGACGGCGACGTGCGCTTCGTCCGCGGGCGCCGTCGAGATAGGCGTCGTCGGCGACTCGGAGAAACTTAATCCCGACAGCGCCGTCCAGGCGTCGAGCTATGCCTGGGATGGGCCAACCCGGACGGCGAAACTCTACGGCGCCAGAAACGAGGTCGTCGCCTTCCAGGTCGTCCTGAAGAGCGGCGAGGCCCTCGCGGGCGGCGACGTGAAGTTCGCCGACCTCACGGGCCCGGGCAGGATTCCCGCCGACAGCTTCACCGCCTTCCTCGAGCTCTATCAACTCGTCACGCGCGGCATCGGGAGACCCGGCGACCTGCCGACGGGAAAGGAGTACCCCGACCCTCTCGTGCCGCTATATGACCCGTATGCCGCTCGAGGCGACAGGGTGCCGGTCGCCGCGCCCTTCAAGGTGGAGCCGAACCGAAACACGATAATCTGGGTCGACTGCTGGATCCCGCCGGACGCGCCGGCCGGTGTTTACAGGGGGGCATTCACGGTGATCCTCGGCGGCGCGGACACGCCCGTCAACATCGACCTCACGGTGTGGGACTTCGCCGTCCCCGCCCAGCCGCACGTCTACAACTTTACCGAAGTCTACAGGTGGGAGTTCGAGTACCACGAGAAGGCGAAATACGGCTTCAACGAGAGCGGCTGGGAGAAGATGAAGCGATACGACGCAATCCTTCTCGAACACCGCCTCCAGTGCTGCCTCACGCGCCTCTGGCCGGAGATGAAGTTCGCCGACGACGGGACGCTCGCCTCCGTCGACTGGACCGAGTACGACAAGTACGCGGGCGCGCGGCTTGACGGGACTTTCCTCAAGGGCGGGCCCACCGGGGGCGCCAGGCCCGCGCTCTGGTATTTCCAGTTTGCCCCAATATGGCCCAACAATCCCGAACTCAAGGGGTTCCCGCTCAATTACCGCAGGCACGGCGCTTACGAGGAGAACCTCGTCCGGTCGCTCGCGCGCGAGGTCGCGAAACACTGGAAGGAGAAAGGCTGGACGACGCCGGTAGTCGTAGCGGTCCTCGACGAGTCGACCGACTGGGATACGATTCGATGGGCCGCGAGCATTTTCCACGAGGAAGGCCCCGGCCTTTTCAAGTACATGAACACGGGCCACTACGGCGTCGAGCCTCGGCTTATCGGCTGCGTCGACATCTGGTCGCCCAACGCCGAGAACTACGACCCGCGAGAAATGGCGCTTCGCATCGCCGGCGGCGACATGACGTGGTTCTACCACTGGCGCGAGCCGTGGATCGGCCACATGGTGATAAATACTTACGGCATTTCGATGAGGACGTGGGACGCGGCGGCGTTCAAGTACGGCGTCGACGGGACGTTTCTCTGGACGGCGACAAACTGGCCTCACCCCGACAACTGGCGCGCGCAGTGGGGCCCCCTGCCCTCTCCGTACGTCGACGCGGCGGGCGCAAACGGCGGCGAGCGATTCGGCAACGGCACTTACATCTACCCGGGCGCGGACCTGCCGGACGTGGGTTTCAGGGCCATCGAGGGGCCCGTCCCATCTTTGAGGCTCAAGGTCATGCGCCGCGGCGCCCAGGAGTATGAGTACCTCTGGACCTTGAAGGAGAGAGGGCGCGTGTCCGAGGCGAAGGCAAAGAGGATTCTGTCGAAGGTCATGCGGAGCGCGCTCAAGGCGAGTTCCCAGCTCGGGGAACCGCCGACGTTTGCCGTCGACCCCGCGCTGCCGTGGACGAAGGCGATAAAAGAGGGCGAGGGCGACTGGTCGCACGACGCCGCCGACTGGGAGGCGATGCGCGCCCAACTCGCCCGGGCTATCGTTTCGCCGCAAGAGTAAGTCCGAGGCGCGCAGCCGGACAGTTTTCCTTACGTCACATTTTTCGGGCGAAAGGAGCATGCATGTTGGAGATTTTCAAGGATGTGCCCCTCGCGTTGGCCGTGAGCCTCGCGGCGATGGCCATCGTCATTGTCCCGGCGTGGGCGGCGCAGCCGCCGTCCCCGAGGCCCGGTTCGCCGGCGGCCGCGAAACGTCTCGACGCGTGGCAGGTGATCGGCCCCGGCGGCGGTGGCGCGCAGTACTATCCGACGATAAGCGCGCTTGACCCGAAGAAAGCACTCGTCCGCTGCGACATGACGGGCGCCTACATCACCGCCGACGGCGGCGATTCGTGGCGGATGTTTAACCTGAGGGGCACGGTAGGCTTCTTCGTCATCGACCCCGTCGACGCGAACGTCATGTACGCAAAGACGATAGTCCTCTGGCGGTCAGCCGACGGAGGTAAGACGTGGAACCTTCTCCACCCCGACCCGTCGAAGGTAAAGGGCGTCGCGTACGTGGGAGACCACGCGGGCGAGCGCGTCATTACGACGGACGGGTCGCGCGACTCGGTTACGGCCCTTGCGGTAGACCCGGGCGATTCGAAGACGCTTTACGCGGGCATCTCCGGCAAGGACGGCGTCGGCCTTTCGATTTCAACCGACTGGGGTAAGACCTGGAAGAATGCGGGGCCGCTGCCGAACGGCGCGGCGAAGATTTACGTCGATCCGAAGTCGCCGAAGGGCAGCCGCACAATATACGTCATTGGACGAAACGCGACGAGCGTGCTCAAGGGCGGCCAGTGGACTCACAACAGGCCGCCGGTCGGCGCAGGCGACTTCATCGATGCATCCGCGGGTTTCGCGGCGTCGGGCGGCCCGGCCGTCGTGTATGCGGTCACCGATGCGCGCTGGCAGGGAAACGAGATGGCCGGCGGTGTACTCGTTTCGAAGGACGGCGGCGCCACGTGGAACGAGGCGGGCGCGGACTTCGCGAAGAAGGTTTTCCGGCCGTCGTCGAGGCCGGTGATTCGCGGCGTTGGGTGCTGCCTGACGGAGCCGGACGTCGCATACATAGGCTACAAGGTCATGCCGGCCGAGCGCGGCGGCACGGTCTACTTCGGCACCGCCAAGACTGTCGACAGCGGCAAGACCTGGCAGATACTCGCAGAGGAGACCGACCCGGGCGACGCCGCGCCGAACGTCCGCGACGGCTGGATGGACGAGAGATTCGGGCCGATATGGGGCGACGCGCCGAGGTACCTTGGCGTCGCGCCGACCAATCCCGATATCTGCTACACGACCGACGACGGCAGGACGATGCGGACGGCCGACGGCGGAAAGACCTGGGACGGCGTCTACTCGAAGCGGACGGCCGACGGTACCTGGACAACGGCGGGCCTTGACGTGACGACGTGCTACGGCGTCCACTTCGACCCGTTCGATTCCAAGCGCATCTTCATCTCTTACACGGACATCGGCGCGTTCAGGAGCGAAAACGGCGGCGCGAGCTGGACGAGCGCGACCGCCGACGGCGTTCCGCGCGAGTGGATAAACACCACGTACTGGATGGAGTTCGACCCGAAGGTGAAGGGGCGCGTCTGGGCCGTGATGACGGGCGTTCACGACCTGCCGCGGCCGAAGATGTGGCGCAGCCAAAGCCCCGCGAACTACAGCGGCGGCGTATGCATAAGCGACGACGGCGGAAAGACCTGGCGCCGGTCGACTCAAGGCATGCCGGAGACCGCCCCTACGCACGTCCTTCTCGACCCGGAAAGCCCCGTCGACGCGCGCGTCGTTTACGTGACGGGGTTCGGCACGGGCGTCTGGAAATCGACCGACGGCGGCAAGTCCTGGCGGAAGAAAAACGCCGGCATCGAGGGCGCGGAGCCTTTCTGCTGGCGGCTTGCCCGCGACTTGAAAGGGGTCCTCTACTGCGTCGTCGCGAGGAGGACCGAAGACGGCAGCATCGGCGGGCCCGGAGACGGCGCCCTTTACCGGTCGACGGACGGCGCCGAGCGCTGGCAGAAGGTCGCGCTGCCTGACGGCGTGAACGGCCCGAACGGCCTCGCGATAGACCCGGCCGATACGAAGAGGATGTACCTCGCCGCCTGGGGAAGGTCGAACCCCAACGGCGACACTAACGGCGGCATCTACCTCACGGCCGACGGCGGCAAGTCATGGAAAAACGTCCTCTCCAGGGACCAGCACGTCTACGACGTCACCGTCGACCCCAGGGACGCGAAGAAACTCTATGCCACGGGCTTCGAATCGTCCGTATGGCGTTCGACCGACAGTGGCGAGACGTGGACGCGGATAAAGGGGTTTAACTTCAAGTGGGGCCACCGGGTGATATGCGACGCCTACAATGCCGACATGATCTTCGTCGCGACGTTTGGCGGCAGCGTCTGGTATGGACCGGCCGCGGGCGACCCCAAGGCACTCGAGGACATAGCGACGCAGGTCATGAAAGTGCATCCGTAACGAAATCGGGACAGAGGGGCTTTGCGCAGAGAAAACATGAACGGAAGGAGCGGGTAAGATGAGAGAAGCCGTAGTCAGCGAAAGGCATGGGACGCTGGGAACGGTTCTTGCGGCAGCAATGGTCTTCCTGGCGTGCGCCGTCGCAGCGGCGGCCGAGGCGCCGGCGGTCCCCGCGGCCCCCGCGGCGGCCGCCGTGGCGCCCCCTATGGGCCCGGCCATCACGCCCGGAACGCCCGACGCGCCGTACGAGGCGCCGAGGCTTGACGCCTGGAAGGTGATAGGCCCCGGAGGCGGCGGCGCGCAGTACTA
>Ga0315277_10009503_pt1 | contig 12414 bp, 10 predicted proteins | sample YL17G05_15_MG_FD_203695 | JGI IMG/M metagenome (GOLD analysis project Ga0315277, IMG submission 203695) | Sediment microbial communities from Yellowstone Lake, YNP, Wyoming, USA - YL17G05_15 | ecosystem: Environmental > Aquatic > Freshwater > Lake > Sediment | place: USA: Wyoming | collected... | reverse complement strand
TTTTATTATTACTATTTATCTTAGGACAGGAAAACTTAAATTCAATTTACCCACATGAAACGGCGAAGAGCCAAAAATTTATCTATTACCCTCCACCAGACACTTCGGAGGATGATGACGGAAATCGATAAAATTGCGGGCGCTCTCAGGGAGCTGCTCAGAGAGAAGGAGATCATAGCCAGGTGCGAGCTTCTCCTTCGGACCTACAACCTCGTTCTATTCGCAAACCTTAGCGATCTGGAATCTATGGAACTCAGGAAGATGGTGGGAGAGCACATCGCTCCAGGTATCTTTGCCAGCATCATGAGTGGAGAGTCTATATTCTTCGACCTGCCCAAGCTTGATTCATACACGCAGATAAATGGGCATATCTTCCACTTCCTGCACACCAAGAGATACAAGAAGCAGGACTTCGATAACGCCAACCGCAAGTTCCTTCAATCCCTTCCTGAGTTGAAGAGCATCTTACGCCGGAGCCTGATGGAGGTATTAAAGGCTTTCATGGCCGAGGCAGGATACAGCCTTTCCAAGGAGGGTCCGCAAGATCTCATTTTCTCTGCAGAAGAGCGCGGTTTGCAGGCCTTCGTGGTCACGAGCGTAAAGTCTCTTGATATGGATAAGTGCAAACAAGAGCAAGGAATGGATAGGGTCATCCTGGTGCCAAGTAGCGAGAGCCTGGAGCCCTTCGTGCAGTTCTTCCGGGAAAAGGGTCAGATTGCCGAAGACGCAGGGCTTCAGGTCTGGGTGGCGAACCTGGAACAAGCTACCATCGATCCCTTCATCGGCTACACCACAGACATGGATATCTACAGGCAGTTCAAGAATCCACGCCTGGCAGAGATGGTGAGGACCAACTGGTGCATCAGGCAATAATGTTTCGGGGCTCTTCCATTTTTTTCCATAATAATCTATAATAGAGATGGCAGGCAACGGATGATGAATTTGGCCAAGATTTCCTATTTTTTTGCGCGTATTTTGCATCAAAACGATATTATTAATAAAATGCTAAGCCTCTCGCTCTCCAACCTAAGCAAATATTAAATAGATTGAGCGCTTTCTAAAAAGTGTAGCAAATCCAAAGTCAATTGGGGTGGGGTGTATGAAGCATTGCCTTCTGATACAGATTGCGCTCTTGGTAATGATCAACGTCGCCTTTGGTGCAGTAGGCGATGGTGGCGTCTCTGATGGAATCTCCTCTCTTCAGTCGGATCAAGGCTATCTGACAGGCGCAGATCAGCAGAGCGTCGGCTCACAATTGTCCGGTTATCAGGCCGCCTCGGTGGGAGCTTCACTTCCCTACCAGAGCGGCTCTTACCAAAACGGCTACGTTCCATCTCCAAGCAATCCGCCCTCGCAGGCCCAGCAGGTCTCCTTTAGCTCTCCAGCTGACACGTATTCTATTCCCCAAATTGGCGGGCCTTATCAGGAGCGTATTTCGGCGGAGGAGCTGAGGCTCTCCCAGCCTCAGGCCGACAGCTTTCATCCAGACGGAGGCTTGGACTTCGTCTCCACCACGCTGCCCAGCGGACTGACCGCGGGGACTTATGGCTCAACTCAGGGCGGCATCGGAGCTTCAGGTTCCTGGTACTTTCCCGGATCAGTGATTTCTCCCAACAGGTTTTATGTCCAGACCTCTTCCGGCCTCCGTACCGTAGGAGGCTGCAGCTTCGGAGGCTATCTGCCCCTCTGGGCGGATGTAAAATCCGGAGGCAACTTCTTTGTCTACGAGTGGTATCCTGGCCAGTTCACGCCTTCCGTGCAGCGGTGGGGTTGGACCTGGCCGGGATTCAAGAGGGGCTGGTTCTCAGGCGATGTTCCAGGCTGGCATATCCTCTGCTACAACTGCCGTGACTGGTCGAACTACATCTACATCTATGTGTATCCTGGCGCAGGCGCAGTACCAGGCGCTTTCTCCAGCTATCCGGGCAATACGGCCCAATGGTCTTTGCCAACAGGCGCTCCCACCCCGCCAGACCCCAACTCCGAGAGCCTTGTACTCCCTGATTTTAACTTGTATAAACCGAGCACAGGCCAGACGATGCAGAGCGGCTATTCCGGCTATCCTGCTCAAGGAAGCTATCCTGCTCAGGCAAGCTACCCTGCTCAAGGGAGCTACCCTGCTCAGGCAGGCTATTCCAAGAGTTGCACCACTTGTGCCAGCTCAACTGCGGTCACGGGCGGTGTCTCCAGCAGCTATCCCTACCAGGGCAGCTGCCCAGCCTGCACAGCCTCAAGCAGCCTCACCGCGCCTTACGGTTATGCTCCTCAGAGCTATCAAGCCGTTTACCCCACCCCTTCGACCTGCAGATGCAATGAATATTATGTCCAGCCGTATCCCGGCAGGCTCAGCACAGTTGCGGGGGTGTATTGCGGAGAATGGCTGCCGCTGTGGTCCAAAGTCAGTAGGCCTGGAATCTATTGGTCTTTTGAGTGGACCGTGTGCGGAAATCAGAGATATTACTGCTCTCCTGAGGTCAGGAACTTCGGCTACAAGAACACCGGCTGGTACCAGACCTGGTTCAGGGGCAATAACCCAGGCTGGCACATCCTGAGCTACTACTGCAATGATTGGTCCAACTATATTTACATCTATGTCTGGCCTGCCAGTTAGGTCGGACATTTCACCTTTTTTGGGCGATCGGTTTAAATACAGTGAGCTTGGATGGTGTTCGGATTAATATCTCCTCGGAGGATGTTTATTGGCTAGAAGATCACAAAGAAAGGCTGAGAGCAGAAAGGCCAAGCAATGGTACAGGATTGTTAGCCCCGAGATGTTCGGCAGGGCTCCCTTTGGTGAGACGATCGCGAATGATCCGGAAAGGATCGTGGGAAGGATCGTTGAGACCACTCTGGGGGACCTTACAAACAACTTCTCCAAGCAGAATACCAAGCTCAAGTTCAGGGTGGACCGCGTAGCAGGCGACTCTGCGTACACGAAGTTCCTGGGCCATGAGATGACCACGGACTACGTTCGCTCGCTGGTCAAGAGAAGGACGTCCCGCATCGACGCCATTGTCGATGTGACCACCACGGACGGCTACCAGGTGAGGATCAAGCCCAGCTGCTTCACCGTAAAGAGGGCGCGGGCCAACCAGGTCAAGAGCATCAGGGAGCTCTCCAAGAGGGTCATTCTGGAGAAGTCGAAGAGCCTTGACTTAAACCAGCTGATACTGGATGTAGTTCAGGGCAAGATGTCTCTGGACATCTACAAAGAGGCAAAGGTGATCTACCCCCTCAGGCGCGTCGAGGTGCGCAAGACCGAGATCATGACTGAGCCAAGCATAGCAACGGCGGCTCACGCCCATGTTCCTGGAGCACCATCAGCCTCATCGTAATTTCGTTCGGTCTTGATTGGCGAGAAGCCCGAGAATAGAAGGAGCTAAATTCTCGCAGAGTGCCAACTCTGCCCATGAAAAGAGTATTGTTGGTTGCGATATGCTTCGCTCTTCTCTGTGCGGGTTGTGTTGAGCAGAAGAGCAGCACCAAGGGGGCAGCAGAGAGCGCAGAAAAGCTCACTGCGACCATTACATCCCCAAGATCCGGCGAGATCCTGACAGGAAGCAAAGAGATCAGCTTTGATGCCATGGTAAAGGGCGGGAAAGAACCTCGCATCTATAGCTGGAGCTCGAACATCGACGGGGTTCTATCGACAAGCAGCTCTTTTTGGCAGAGTCCTTCCCAACTGAGCAAAGGGCAGCATTACCTCATCCTCAAGGTCACGGATGCTAACGGTGCCTCTACGCAAGCAAGCGTCATAATCCAGGTGGTATGATTATGTAAAAAGAGAAGATCGCCTGGGATCTTCACCCCACTTTATTTTGGCCAGCAGCGAAGCTCGTCTCTCATCTCCTGGCAATACGAGCAAAATGACCCTGAAGAGGCTGGCTGGCCACAGGCTTTGCATCTTATAATCCCAATTCGTTTATCAATTACATCCATAATACTCTTGACACTCCTATCTTCTGAAGAAGGATGCAGTCTGGCTCTTAGCTTAAAAATCTTTTGCTTGAGATGGAAGGCGATGAATCCGATTCATCTTATGGTCGGTCGAAAGTTTCAATTACTCAGTACTTAAGTAGCTGCCAACCGACCGTAGGGGCTTTGGCCTTGAATTGACCAAAAGAGGATGTTATGAAAAGGTGCATAGGTTTTATCCTGCTTCTGACAACAGCTGTGACTTTCCAGGCGCTTGGCACGTCTGCAGGCGCATCAAATGAAACTAGGCCTATTGTCGTGGGTGCCATTCTCCCCTTTACCGGGGCTCAAGCGGATATCGCTTCAGAGGAGAAAAATGCCATCGAAATGGCGCTAAACGACACCGGCCAAAGATTCAAGGTTATCTACGAGGATAGCGCCAGCCAAAATTCAGTGGCCCTCGCCGCTTTCCACAAGCTGGTGGAGAACGAGAATGCCTCTGTTGTGATCACATGTACTAGCTGGATAAGCAATGCCATCTCTCCTCTTGCTGCCGAGAGAGGCATTCTTCAATATGCTCTGGCTACTGCTACCTTCAATCGGACCACCCGCGGAAAAGCTGTGGTTTTCACAGTTAGCATGGAAGAAGAGTCAGAATGTCTGGCAAGTTACCTTCGACAGTTTGACAGGACAGCGATAATTTTCATGAACAATGACTACGGCCGCGCCTGGTCCGCGATTCTAAAGACCGGCATGCCTGGCGCGATCGTCTCTTCAGAGAGCTATGAGCTTAACCAGACCAACTACTCGTCACAGTTAATCAAAATAAAGGAAGCAAAGCCGGATCTTCTTGTCCTTTTAAGCACCGAGGAAGGTGCCGCCATCGCCTGCCAGGCCCGCCAGCTCGGCATAAATGCTTCTCTGGCCAGCACCAGGCCCATTGAGAGGCCAGATGTCCTCAAAGAGCCAGCGGTAAATGGATTAGTGTATTCTTATCCCTCTTACAATATTAGTCACCCCTTCTTTGCCAGATACCTAAAGACGTACAACCAGCAGCCTACCGCCTTTGGCGCCGAGGCCTACGATGCCATAATGACTTTGGCTTGGGCGGTGCAAAATTGCAGCAGCCAGATCGATTGCATCTACCGCTGGTACCTGGATAGAGAGTACCATGGAGCGCTGGGCAAGATCAGTTTTGACGGATCGGGGAACGCTCACTATCCGGTGATCCTGAAGCAGATCAGGGAGGGAAAGTTCATATATTTTGAGAATGGCGGGAACATAACCACGAACACGACCAGCACCCAGAATGCCAATCCTTTTGCTCTCGCAGAAGGGATGCAATATCAAAAGGTGCACTAGGGCGCAGCATCTCGGAGCGCATCCTGGCAGCCGCAGGACCTCTGCTCAGGAATTCTTTGCGCCGCCCTGTAGATTATTTCCCGCACATTCTCATTGCACTTATTCATCAGATCGATTATCTCTGAAATGGTTAGGGGTCTTCCGCCTGTCATTCCGCAGGCGGGATTGGTCACAATGCAAAGTGAGGCGTAGCAGAGGGCTGCTTCCTTGGCCAGGGCCACCTCCGGGTAGCCGGTCATGCCCACCACGTCCCCGAACTGGCGCATCATTCTGATCTGAGCAGGCGACTCCAGGTGCGGCCCCTCAGAGCAGACGTAAACGCCCTCAGAGACCTCTAGGCCCAAAGCCTTCGCAGCCTCCGAAAGGCAGGAGCGCAGCTCGGGGCAGTAGGGATGGCTCATGTCCACGTGAACGGCCTCGTCCTCGTGGAAGGTGTTCGATCTAGATTTGGTAAACTCCACGAAATCTGCAGGAAGAAAGAAGCTGCCCACTGCATGGCCAGCCATGGTGCCCACGGTATTGGTGGAGATGATCCGAGTGGCTCCACACTTCTTGGCTGCGGAGATGATGGCCCGATAGTTGGCTTTGTGGGGAGGCAGATGGCCATCGCCATGCCGGGATATGAAGACAACCCTTTGTCCCTTCATCCTGGTGTAGGCGACAGGAATCTTTCCGTAAGGCGTCTCGATCTCGTCCGCCAGCCCCTCCAGGCAAAAGCCCAATCCACCGATCACTGCCAGCTCAGCGTTCATGGGAGAAGAGATGTATGGAACCTTTAATCTCTTTTCCCTTCTTGGAGGATCAGCTGAGAGCGCACTTTATCCTCGAAAAGACCCATGGTTGGACAGAGCAGATAATGGTTTAAGAATTTTCAAACCGGCGGCATCAGCGGCGGCCTGAATACGCCCTTCTCGGTGATCAGGCCCGTGACCAACTCCAGGGGCGTGGCGTCGAAGGCCGGGTTGTACACGTCGATGTCTTCCGGCGCGAGCCTAACGCCCGCCAGGGCGCAGATCTCCTCAGGGTCGCGCTCCTCCACGGTGATGTCCTGCTCCTCATGCCTCAGGTCAAAAGTGGATAGCGGCGCAGCCACATAAAACGGGACTTTGTGGTACTTCGCCAAAACGGCGTGGTTGTAGGTTCCGATCTTGTTGAAGACGACGTCCTTCGTGATGCGGTCCGCTCCCACGATGGCCTTGTCGATTCTCCCTTTGCGCATCAGGCTGCCGGACATGCTCTCACAGATGAGGGTGACGGGAATGCCGTCCCTGGCCAGCTCCCAGGCCGTCAGGCGCGAGCCCTGATGGAGCGGCCGGGTCTCGCAGGCATAGACATGGATCTGCTTGCCGGCCGCGGTGGCGGAACGAATCACTCCCAGGGCGGTTCCCCAAGCAACGCAGGCCAGGCGGCCGGCGTTGCAGTGGGTGAGAACGTTATCTCCATCCTCCAGGAGCTTGGCCCCGTTCTTTCCAAGGGCTTTGTTTATGCGGATATCTTCCTCTGCGATCTCCTCTGCTTCACGCAGGGCACACTCTCGAATGTCCTCCACAGTCTCCTGGCTGGTTGCTGCCCGAAGAGCTCTCTTTACGCCCCAGGAGAGATTGACCGCCGTAGGCCTTGAGCTCTCAATCATATCTGCGGCCATCTCCAGCTCTTGTATCATTTCGAAGGCGTTGCTTGCATGCGAAAGCTGTGCAGCCAGAGCTATGCCGTAGGCTCCGGCTGACCCGAGCGCAGGCGCGCCGCGAACGCGGAGAGTCTTGATGGCCTCGATGAGCTGCCTGACATTCTTCATCCGGATGGGCACAAGCTCCCCCGGAAGCTTATTCTGGTCGATCAGCCAGAGGCCGTCGTCCCACCAGAGGGTCCTGGACTCGCACATGCTCAAGGATGGATCACCTTTACCTGGTGCTCACATCCTAGTATTATTATTTTTGCTTCTTCCTCATCATGTGTAAAAAAATAGTTTACTGCGGCAGCAGAACCGCTGCTGCCTGCAGTGCCCAATCAATGAATCCTTGCGGGAAGACGCCTATCCAGACCACGGCGATGAGCGCCAGGACCAGGGCTGCAACATACCCTTTCGGCTCAGAGATCTTCGGACCGGTCGGCTCCTTCAGATACATGTAGCTGATGATCCTCAAATAGTAGACCAGCGACAGGGCGCTGTTGAGAATGGCCAGCACTGCCAGCCAGACCAGCCCGGAGTAGATGGCCGAGCTGAACAGGACGAACTTGCCGATGTAGCCCGCCGTAGGCGGTATGCCTGCCAGGGCGAACATGAAGATCAGCATGCAGAACGCTGTGATGGGCGCCCTGCGGGCCAGACCTGCATAGTTGGATATGTCATCCGGGTCGTTATCCTGTCCTTTGCCGGACACCGTTGAGGCCACCAGAGCTGTGCCGATGAAGGCTCCGGTCTTCATCAGGGCATGTCCCAGAACGAGGAGCAGTGCGCCAGCTATTCCTAGCTGAGCTGCCGGGACGGCGACGCCGTTGAAGGTCGTAACCGGTGGCGCTCCATAGGCCGCTCCTACTACTACGAAGCCGATGGCTATGTAGCCCGCCTGAGCAATGGAGGAGTAGGCCAGGATGCGCCGGACATTGTTCTGCCAGCAGGCCGCCAAGTTCCCCAAGGTCATGGTTATGGCCGCCAGGATGGCAAAGGCCAGATACCACTCCATGCGCAGAGCGATGAGCGCTATGAGCAGCACCCTGAAGGCGGCTGCAAAGCCCATCTTCTTGGAGCCTGCCGCCAGAAGCGCTGAAACCAGCGCCGGTGCGCCCTCGTAGGTATCGGGAGCCCACATGTGGAAGGGCACCAGGGCCATCTTGAAGGCAAATCCTGCGATCACGAAGAGCAGAGCCACCAGGGTGGCCGGTCCGAAGTTGGCCAAAGAGGCAGCGGCAATATCTGCCAGCCTGGTCGATCCCGCCATTCCGTAGAGCAGCGAGAAGCCAAAGAGCATGAACGCAGAGGAGACAGATCCGAAGATGAAGTACTTCATGGCTGCCTCGAGGTTCTTCTTGCTCTTGTCGAACGCCGCCAGAGCATAGGTGGACAGGCTGGCCAGCTCAAATCCCACGAAGAGGGTGACGAGATCTATGGAGCTGGCGACCACCATCATGCCCACCGTGGCAAACAGGAGCAGAGCATAGTAATCCTCCGCACCCTTTCCTGTATACTTCGACAGGGAGGCGATCACTACCAGCAGCGAGACGATGAGGAAGACGGCCTTGAAGAACTGGGAGAGGCCGTCAACCGAGATCGTGTCGAAGAAGAAGATGGCAGGCTTGGCGAAGGTTAAGTTGCTTGTCACCAGACCAAAGGCCACTGCCAGCCCGGCCAGGCTCAAGTAGCCCATGAGCCTGCCGCTATTCTTCATCAGGGAGCCCAGCAGCACAACCAGCACTGCCAGGACCGTGAGAAGCGCCTCTCCCCAGAGGGGCGCGTAGTGTCCAAAGTCCACTTCAGATCACCCCCATCTGGGAAAGGGTCATGACCGGCTCCATGACCTGATAGGCGGCCGTGCCCATGATATCCGTTATGAGGCCAGGCTGCAGGCCGAAGATCAAAGTGAGCACGATGATCATGCTCATGGAGAACAGCTCGTAGGCATGCGGATCATGAACATCCATGTACTTCTTCAGTATTGGCCCGAACATGGCCTTCTGCATGGCCCAGAGATGATAGGCGGCAGTGATGACGATGCTCAGGAAGACTACTATCATGGTGTAGGTCGGCAGCGTAGCATAGGACCCGGTCAGGACCATGAACTCGGCCACGAAGCCGCTCATGCCCGGCAGTCCCAGCGAGGCCATGAAGCCCGCCATCATGATGACCGCGAACTTTGGCATGCGGTCCGCAAGGCCTCCAAGATCGGCTATGATCCTGGTCCCGGCCACGTGCTGGATGGTACCGGCGGACATGAACAGGACGCAGGTGATGATGCCGTGGGAGAACTGCTGGAACATGGCTCCCTGGATGGACATCCAGGTGAAGGCGACGGCTCCTAGGGTTACGAATCCCATGTGGCTGACCGATGAGTAAGCCACCAGCTTCTTGATGTCTTTTTGCGCCAGCGCCATCAAGGCTCCGTAGACGATGGAGAGCACGGCGATGACGGCGATGATGGTCACGAAGGCCTTATCCACATTGGGCAGCATGGGCAGGATGATCCGGAAGATGCCGTAGCCGCCCATCTTAAGCAGCAATGCCGCCAGAACCACCGAACCTGCTGTGGGCGCCTCGACGTGGGCATCCGGCAGCCAGGAATGGAAGGGGAAGGCGGGCATCTTCACCAGGAATCCGAGAAGCAGCCCTGCGAAGATGATGTTCAGCAGCCCTGTGGGGAACACCGTCTTGTCCGAGGTAGCCTGCAGCAGGGTCAGCATATCGAAGGTTCTGGACCCATCCGGCAGCTGGTAGGTGAAGTACAGGGCGAAGATCGCCAGAAGCATCACCAGGCTGGCCACGTGAGTGTAGATGAAGAACTTGATGGCTGCATAGTCCTTTCTCGGCCCACCCCAGGCTCCAATCAGGAAGTACATGGGGATGAGCACTATCTCCCAGAAGATGTAGAAGAGGAAGAAGTCCAGGGCAGAGAAGACTCCCAGCACTCCCACCTCGTTCAAGAGAAGCAGCGCAAAGTACTGGTTGGGCTTATTGTGCTCTCCCCAGGAGTATATTATCACTAATATGGATACAATCGTGGATAACAGCAGCAGGGGGAACCCTATGCCGTCAACGCCTAAAGTATATTTTACTCCCAAGGATGGAATCCAATTGTAGCTCTCTACGAACTGCATCATCTTAGAGGTCTTGTCGAACTCCAGGTACATTTGCAAGGAGAGGACCAGGGGTATGAATGAGGCGATAAGGGCCACAAATTTGGCCTTGGATCCCGCAAAGAAGGAGATCACCGCTCCCAGGAGGGGAATGGCAATCATCAATGAGATCGCGTTCGAGATCATGCCAGGCCCACCTCCTTGGCAAGAGTAATCACAATCACCAGTATCACTATCCCCAGCACTAAAGCAGCGACGTAGTTCTGTATCACACCGGTCTGAACCTTTCTCACGTGTCCGGCGAAGCCAAGCACCCAGGCGGAGAGCCAGTTCAGCCAACCGTCCACGATCTTGATGTCGATCATGTTGCAGATCAGCGATGTGCCGTAGACCACAGTCTCAGCGAACCAGGCAGTGAAGATCTCATGCTGGTAGTATCCCTTCAGCAGCATCCAGCGAATGGGATCTCTGTCGCCTGTGACCTGGTCGGGATCGAACTTCTTGATCTTATCCCAGTAGAACAGCCCGGCCGTCAGAATTCCGCCCAGGGCAATGATGATGGGCAGGATCTGGATGTACCAGGGCTCACCGGGCCCTTCTTTGGCGCCGCTCTCTGCTTCAGCCGCTCCTTTCGCGCCATGCTCGCCCTCGACGACGTGGCCTCCTATTGCGGCCAGCTCCTCGAAGTTGACGCTATAGTGTTCGAAGTTGGTGTCGAGATAGCTATAGAAGCTCCCTTGTGCGGCAAGACCGAATCCAAAGGCGAACACGGCCAATACGACCAGCGGTCCCAGCATGACCCATGGCGACTCGTGCTTGCTATAGTCAGACCTGGCCGTTCCGGTAAAGACTGAGAACCACATCCTGAAGGAATAGATAGCAGTCAGAACTGCTGCCAGTACCAGGAATATGTAGGGTAGGAAATTGATCAGCATACCGTATTCATAGGCGATTACTATGATCTCATCCTTGGAGAAGAATCCCGTGAAGAAGGGGAATCCGGCCAGGGACAGGGAGCCTATGAGCATGGTGTACATGGTCCACTTCATGTACTTCCCCACGCCGCCCATCTCCCGCAGGTCGTTGGTGTTGACCGCATGGATGACAGAGCCGGCGCAGAGGAAGAGCAGTGCCTTGAAGAAAGAATGGCCGATGAGGTGGAATATCGACACGCCTACGGCCACAGTGCCGACAGCCGCGCCCGCACCTAGACCTGCCATCATGAAGCCCAGCTGCGAAACAGTCGAAAAAGCCAGCACCCTCTTGATATCGAAGGCTGTCAAGCCCATCGTGGCTGCAAACAGAGCTGTGAATGCGCCCACAGCGGCTACGGCCGTCAACCCGTGAGGCGCGGCGTAGAAGAGCGGGAACATCCTGGCTACAAGATATACACCAGCGGTAACCATCGTCGCCGCATGGATCATGGCCGAGACGGTGGTAGGACCTTCCATGGCATCAGGAAGCCAGACGTGCAGGGGGAACTGACCTGACTTTCCAACAGCACCGCCCAAGAGACCCAGGGCAATGAGCGTCAGTTGAGCCGGCGGAATCTGAGCGATATGAGCATAGATCACCGGAAACTGAAGCAGGTACTCGCCCGGCTTCAGAGCGATGTTCAGGCTGGCCAGGTTGTTGTAGAGCAGAATTATGGCCGCCAGGAATAAAACGTCCCCCACACGGGTCGTCAGGAAGGCCTTCTTGGCGGCCGCTGCTGCGGACGGTTTCCTGTACCAGAATCCGATGAGCAGGTACGAGCACACTCCCACCAGTTCCCAGAATATGAAGAGCTGTAGCAGGTTATCAGCATAAACCAGACCCAGCATGGCCGCTGTGAACAGTCCTGCCTCGGCAAAATAGCGGGCCCCGCCCGGATCTCCGTCCATGTAACCCAACGCATAGGTGTGAATAAGGGTGCACACGAACGTTACCATCAAAAGCATCACGAGCGCCAGGGGATCGATCAGTATCCCTACGTTGAAGTTGGCGAACCAGGGCATCGATTGATGCACTATCTTATCAGGATAGATCTCCGTTAAGATCCCATAAGATAGAATGAAGCCTGCAAAGGTCGCCAGGACCGTGAGGAAACCGCCTCCCTTAGGAAGATGCCATCCTGCAAAGATGCATAGCACGAAGGCCAGGACCGGCAGTGCCACGATCAGATAAGTGTAATCGGCGTACATTCGTCACCACCTCATGGCGTTGATGTTGTCCAGGTCTATGGTTCCGTACAACCTGTACAGCGCAATCAGTATGGCGAATCCAACGCCTGCTTCAGCCGCTGCCAGCGCTATGGAGAACAGGGCAAAGACCTGGCCATTCACATTAGGCTGGTAGGCTGAGAAGGCA
>Ga0315277_10009501_pt1 | contig 12415 bp, 5 predicted proteins | sample YL17G05_15_MG_FD_203695 | JGI IMG/M metagenome (GOLD analysis project Ga0315277, IMG submission 203695) | Sediment microbial communities from Yellowstone Lake, YNP, Wyoming, USA - YL17G05_15 | ecosystem: Environmental > Aquatic > Freshwater > Lake > Sediment | place: USA: Wyoming | collected... | reverse complement strand
AGCAAAACTCAGGATTTGACATTTAGTAAATCCAGTACAGATCGGGAATTGTGGATGTCAAATCCTGAATTTTGCTTCGGAATGACATCGATGCAGTTATTTTTCAAATGTCTAAACCATTTAACATACCCTCAAATCATGAATTTACCGACTTGTGCTACAATTTATAAGCTGTATCAATGACGATATTATGAGGGGATATCCTTATCTGCAATTTCGACTTCGGTAAGGAGTTCAAGCATGACAAGCCCAATTCGATTTATCATAGCATTGATCATATTCTCGTTTCTCTTCTGCGGATGCTCCGGAGGAGGAGGAGATAATCCGATAATCCCTTCTAATGCTGAAAACGAATCCGAGCAGATAATCTCAGACCCACTGCCAATCAGCGAGAGCGATGTGCCAATATCAATGCGGGAGATGGCTGTTCCCGGTATCCTCGATTTCTCAATGACTGGCGATACATATCAACTCATCGGCAACCTTGGAGGTTTTCAGCTAACGCTCGATTCAACGCTCATGACTGCTGAACTGATCAGCCTGAGACAATCATCAATCGGTGAAAGCTATCTTGTTAACGGAGCTGCGTTTTTCAAGATTCAACCGTGTTCGGATTGTCTTGAAATCCAGTCGCTTGAACTGACTCCGGATAACATTCTGAAAGTGAATTTCCTGATAAGCCATCCATTTGAAAAAGGCGATCCGACAAAACCACCATCTGCGGTGAATCGTTTTGACCTCGATGTCTTCGATCTTGCGCTTATCGTGGTTCCTCAGAATGTGGAAACAATCTCCTACCCGTTAACCGGAATCGATGCCTATACAAACCTTTGCGCAAACATTGATGGTTTCACGAGGGAACTCAGCGCGATATCACAGGACAACACGGTTTGCCCGTATTTCCTCGTTGTTGATGAAAGCGAATCCAGTACATTTCCATCAAATCGATTTGAGATGGGGACAAAAGACTACCCGTTCAGCGCGTACTTCTCAGGAAGCGGGACTTTCGATCTCTATCTCACAATGGGCTATGGCTCGAGCGCGAAAAAGAAACAAAGACTGAATCCGACATATTACATCCCGGAATTCAATCGAAAATGCGCATGGAAAATCGCGGTTACTCCACCTGAAGGTGAAAATCCTCCCACGCGTGGAAATACGTGGGAGGATGTCGACATAACAACACCATACGAAATCACTGTGAAGGTCTGGGACTGGCAACAGAAAGCGATTGTCGCCCCCATATTTCCGGACCCTGACCATCGAGACTGGATTTACAAATCATCAAAAGTATCGCGTGTAAGCGCTGAAATCCCGGGTATGACAGATAGCCTTCATTCTGTGACCACATCCGAAAGCGGCACAGGTGAACCGATGAATCCGTTGATATATAAAATCGCGTTCCCGAACGAGAATGGTCTTGCTCTTGGTGAATATACTGGGATTGTCAAGGTTACCGATGAACGAGTGCCTCCACCGCTCCCAAACCCCGGTCAACCCGATTCGCTTGTTCACACAGATGATGGCGCGACACTCGAATGGCATCCAATACCGGAATTTGCGACCTATCAAACTTTCACGGCAACAGTTGTTCGTGGTCAGACAATAGTCATTGATAATCCAAACGGTGGAGAGACCTGGTTTGTCCGACAACCTTATGAAATAAACTGGCACACAACCGGTCCGATTTCAAATGTAAATATAGAGCTATCAACTGACAGTGGCGCTAACTATACAATCCCGATTGCTAATGATGTTCCGAACACCGGGACATACAACATTCCAGCTCTCGGCAACTGGCCATCGGAACATGTGAGAATAAGAATTTACATGGCATCGCTTCCGCAAATAAGTGATGAATCCGATTCTGATTTCACGATAATCTGCCCATTGCCATCACCACCATCCAACATAAACGCCACTGACGGCGATTACTGGGATAGAGTTGTTGTTTCATGGACCCCAGTAGCAACAGCTACGGGGTATAACATATATCGAGACAACGAACTCATAAAAGCGAATTTCGTTGGAAACACCTATACGGACATGAATGTCAAAATGGGCGTTGTTTATTACTATCAGATTGAAACAATCGATGAATGCGGCACAGGAGCTAAAGGTCCGGAATCACCGGGGGAAGCCGGCAACGCATGCGTATTGCCATTACCTCCATCAAACCTTGTTGCATCGGATGGCATCTATACTACACAGGTCGTTCTAAACTGGCAAGCACCAAATCCGCCGGCTTTATACAACATTTATCGAGATGGTGTTTTAAAACAATCCAGTTGGGTTGGAACAAGCTGGGCTGATTCAAATGTGACTCGCGGTGTTCTTTACAAATACGAGATTGAATCGATTAACACGTGCGGTCCAAGCCTTGCAAGAATAAGCGATACAGGATACGCGCTTGGATGCGCTTCTGATGGCAATAATACATGCCGAAAAGCAAGTTATGTCACATGCGTCAGCACAATCAATGACTGCGTAGATATGATCGATGAAGACTGGTTCCATTTCTATGTCACGCCGAATGGATTCACAAGCGCGAGTACTGTCTCACTCACCATACCATCCGGAACAGTAAATATAGAGATATATGCTTTCGATCCCGGAGGAAACTGCCACGGAACTTTGCTGAATTCACGATCGAACACCGGCTCGACAATCATAAACTTATCTGCATCAAGTCTGAGTCACGTTTATGTACATTTAATCGGAGTTTCCGGAATGACCGATTACACCATGGTGCTTAATGTAATCCCGGTTCTAACAAATATTCCGATTGAGATATATGTCGCTACAACAAATGGGACATCGACCGGCACATGGCCCACAAATGGCGCAACTCCTCTCACACACACAACGCTCCTGCAGATGCTGCAATGGAACAATAACTTCTGGAATCTTTATGGCTACAACCTTGTATGGGATCAGACCGAGACATTCATGGCTGCATCCTATTACACCCTCCAGTATGAAGAGGAGGATTTTGAGATGCACGATGCTTATGGACGCGGGACAAACAAACTCTCATTATATTTTGTTGATCAGGCATACTGGGCAAGCACCGCTTATTGCTGGGTATTCGACCCGCAATCCGACCATAATGTCGATAACGTTTTCACTGTTTACACACCTAATATTTGGACATGGCAGAATGTAATCGCGCATGAGCATGGTCATGCAACCGGCTATCTCAACGACCAATACCTTTATCCCATGTACGGATGTCCTTGCGGTGATAACGTCTGTCTTGCGGCAGCCATGGGCGAACCGATATACCTGTTCTCTATAACCAACGGATGCTACATGGGGAATCAGATGTATTACGCGAATCCATCATATCTATGGAGTCAATACGAATTTCGGATCGCTCAATGGAACTGGGTTCACGAGTTCGCATTCCTGAACCCCACCAATTTCCCGTGGTATTAATAGAAATTATTATTTAGCTGCTATTCCATGCAATACAGTTTTTAAAAATCTGAAAAACTCGGATGTTGATTTTATATTCACTCGCTCTTTAGTTGAATGAGCTCCTTCAATCGTAGGACCAAAGCTAATCATATTGGTAGTATTAAACCTCTCGCTGAAAAATCCGGTCTCCAGACCCGCATGGATAGCCACAGTCTTCGGCTCCTTCCCGAACAGCTCCTTGTATGTCTCTTTTGCGATTTTCAGAATCGGTGAGTCCGGATTCGGTTTCCATCCGGGATACGGATGTTCGCGTCTTGTCTTAGCCCCGGCAAGAGCGCACGCGGATTCGATTTCCTCCATCACTCGTTTCTTTGCCGAATCAACGCTCGAACGAGTCGTGCAGACCATCTCGATAAAATCCATATATTGTGTCACGACTCCAATATTATTCGATGTTTCAACCAGACCGGGAATATCCCTGCTCATCGCGAGTACACCGTACGGCAATGACATCAATAACCTGACAATAGCTTTTGCCACTTTTGGCTTAATAACCATATATGGCTCATCCTGAAGATCGAAAGGACCGTGTTCGAACCTTATATCAGGATCATTCGCGCCATATTCCTCTAACGCCTCTCTTTCCACGCGTCTGTACGATTGATGAATCTTCTCCATTGAATTACGAACGGATGAAGAAGTCTTCTTCATTACAAAAATCGCTTCAGCCTCCGATGGAATGACATTCCTGCGCACTCCTCCAAGAATTCCATAAATCCCAATTCTCGTATCAATAATCCCATTACAAACCCGGGCAATTAGCTTAATCGCATTCGCTCGATTACGAACTATATCCATCCCCGAGTGTCCACCGCTCAAACCGGAAACTCGAATCTTAACACCAAATCCATTATCAAATTTTTCCCTCGGCGTCGGAATTCGGATAACCGTATCCCCTCCACCTGCGCATCCGATGTAGATGATATCAGGGTTCTCGCTGTCGAGATTTATCAGCGTTTTTCCGGTCACCATCGATGGCTCTATGTTCATCGCACCGCTCATTCCGGTTTCCTCATCGACCGTGACAAGAATTTCAAGTGGAGGATGAATCGAATCCGTCTCATCGATCATGGCGAGCGCCGCAGCAACGCCAATCCCGTTATCCGCACCAAGAGTCGTGTGATCCGCTCGTACCCAGTCGCCATCGATGATTAGCTTGATGCCATCCTTTGTGAAATCATGGGTATGTCCCGGCTCTTTCACGCAGACCATATCTATATGCCCCTGCAAAATAACAGCTGGCGCGGATTCATATCCTTTCGATGCAGGTACACGAATTAAAATATTACCCGTTGTATCCCGGTGATACTCAAGTCCTTTTTCCCGTGCGAGTTTCTCGATATAGTCGATTGCTTTTTTCTCATTTCCGGATTCACGCGGTATCGCGGATATCTCAGCGAAATATTTCCACAGATTCGATGGTTCGAGTCCTTCAAGCGGATTTGTCATATATTTCTCTCCTGATTCAAAAAATGGAATCTCTGAGGATAGCAGATTTGAAAATGAAAATGTAGCGGGTTACATGAGGATTTCCTATTTCATTTTCAAGCCAGTTATAAACATGATATAATAGTCACAATAAAAAAAGTCATAGTTATATTGTCAATTAGGTAAGGAATAAAAAATGAGGAAGCGATTAGCATTAATTTTGGCTTTCATGGTTGCGATTATTTTCATTGCCAGTTGCTCGCAGGGCGGAGGCAATCCCATAATGCCATTGGATAGCGCATCGAGCCAGCCTATCACTGCCCCCGATAAACAATCCGATTATGGAAATCGAATCCTGCTTGGCACATGGAGCATTAACATCGATACAGCATCAATATCTGCTGAGATTACACCCATACGAAATTCTGAATTTCACATGAATGTCAGAAGTTATATCCCCGCACCAACCATTCATATCAACGCAATTTACCCGAATAATGTCATTGATGCGGATGTCACAATTTCAAACCCATATCCCATCGATGTCTATGATGTCAGATTGATAATCTTCGAAGATCCTTTGAAGTACATTCTCATTAATCCCGACGATTGGACATCACTTTATGACATTCCTGGTAATCTCCCCATCAATCCGTTCCGAGCGTACGCAAAAACGGGGACAAATCGCAAATTCGCGGGGCAAACGCAGCATACGGAAAATTTACTTGTTTATCTTGCTCCCGGATGCACCTATGTTAACTTCGCTGTGGATGCCTCTTATCCCGGTAACTGTCTTGAACCTTATGAGATAACGGGATTCACGCAGGGCGATATTTACGATAATACAGAATCATCAACCGAGATCGGAATCACAGTCTATGACTGGCAGAATAATACAAACTCCGTTCAATTGTATTGTCCGGAAATCACGGGGATTCCTCTGCTGCAGTTTTCATATCTGAACTATGATCGATGGGTAATGGAATTGACGAATAGCATGGGAGCTGCAGCTGGTGAATATGTCGGATATATTCTTGCTTTATCAACAGATTCCGGTTCCCTCGCATTATATGAAAAAATCATAATAACTGTATCTTCAACCGCGCAGGGAATACCTGAAAATCCACATCTTGTAAGCATGGTTTATACAATGCCAAAATGCGTAAATGTCTCTTTCATGGGCAATTATGCCTTCTGCTCTTGTGACGATGAAGGTCTGAGAATTATGAACATATCTAACCCCGCTATTCCAAATATTGTCAGTCAAGTCAATGACATCACGGCAAAAAGCTGCGTATCGGATTTTACACATGCATATGTTGCTGCATATGCGGATGGCTTGTTAATTTATGATATATACCCTCCATATGGCTTTCCTGAGCTGGTGGGAAGTGTTGATACAGGCTTGGCGGTTGATGTCGTGCTTGATGGCGGATATGCATATATTGCCGATTACGAGAATGGCTTTGTGGTTGTGAATATCATGTACCCACCGAGTCCTTATATAATACCCAACACTCTCAATCTTGAAAGCTGCAAGGAAATCGTCTTAAAAGACGATTGCGCATTTGCGGTCTCCTTTGATTACTCCGGTAGTTATCTCAACGCAATCGATATTACAGATCCTGAGAATCCTGTCCTCATTGATTCAATCGAAATAAACGGTCTTCAGGGAGTCGAGATTCAGGGGGATTACGCGTACCTGCCATCTTCATCTTATGATGGAGGCTTGATTATTTACGATATTAGCGACCCATCAAATATGAAAAATGTCGGGCAGGTTTATATTGAAAGTGTTCAGGATGTCGCGGTTTGGGGAAACAATGCTTATGTAACATCAAGCCCGATTACCACTTGGAATCATCTTGTAATCGTTAATATTCAGGACCCGACAAATCCTCAGATTGTCAGCTCAATTGACATGGCGGAACCAGCTAAGGTTTCAGCGCTCGGACCTTATGCATATGTATGTGATAAACAGCGAGGGCTAGTAATTGTTGACGTCAATAATCCCTCCGAACCGGAAATCGTTTTCTGTTACAAGATAGATAGAATAGATAATCTCAAACTTGCCGGCAATTACGCTTATCTTCCATGCAGGGAAGAAGGACTTTTCATAATCGATATCAGCGATCCTGGATGGCCAAAAATGGCTGGAGGTTTTTTCAAAAACATTATTTTTCCAGACTTCGATTTTACGGGTATTGATGTTAAAGCTAATCTGGCATACCTCATGGATATCTACGGTTATTTGTTTATTCTTGATATAAGTAATCCATCCAAACCGATAGAACTAAGCTATATAGATATTGGCGATTTGGTATGGAATATCAATGTTGAGGGCAATTATGCTTACGTGCCTACTGAGTATTCCGGTTTTAAAATTGTTGAAATAAGCGATCCATATAATCCATATGTTGTAGGTTCGACCCCTTGGATGTGGTGTTACGATGTTGTTACTGAAGGGAATTACGCTTTTATTTCGTCCTCGAATAGCGGATTCAATGCTCTTAGAGTTGTTGATATTAGCGACGTGACTGATCCCGTGCAAGTCGGTTACTATGATGCTTTCGAGGGAAGAGGCATCGACAAACAAGGAGATTACGTGTATCTCGCCCATAATGATCCAGTAAAATTTTTTGAAATAATTGATGCAAGCGATCCCACTCTACTGGTTAATACTGCCTTTGCTTATACGACTCACATGGCTGTCGATGTGGATGTTCAAGGCAATTATGCTTATATCGCAGGATTCGAACCAGCTGGCGGAGGAGGACTTGAGGTTATTGATATAACTGATCCGTCTAATCCTGTCATTTTCAGCTCGCTGCCAACCGATGGACACTCGACAGGAATTGCTGTAAAGGATAACTATGCATATCTTGGTGATGCTGATGGCGGTTTGAAGATAATTCAGCTCTGGTAAATTTTTCCCGGCATCGCTGATTTACATTGTTCTGTACCCGCTTCTTTGTTCCGACGCGATGCCGGGCTACACAAATTCAAATCGTGCACGGCACGACTTTAAAAATCTGCTATAATTCACGGCGGCCTTCGATAAATTCCACATGAAAGCTGCAAGCAGGAAAGATGATAACCAGTTCGCACGAGGCAGGCAGGACCTTCGCAAGATCTTCCACATCGCTGTCGGCATGTACGGATTCCTCTACCCCTTTATGGACTGGGAGACAATACTTTTCTCATGGGTGGCGGCTATGTTCTGTGCGTGGTTCATATCATCGCGAGTGGATGCTTTCGAATCTCTTCTGAAACTGCCGGAAAGGCGGCTTGGATACAGTCCGGCGATGGTCGGTTTCGCCCTCATGATGGTTATCGCATCCCTGATTTTCCGCGACCAGATGAAAGACAGCGCGCTGATTCTTCTTTCGGCTCTCGCATTTGGCGATGGTTTCAGCGCTCTTATCGGCATGAACTATCCCGGAACGAAAATTCCATATAACCGCAAAAAATCCATAGGCGGCTCACTCGCTTTCATTTTCTTTGGAACCATCGGTGCGCTTTTCATGCTCTTCTTCCTCTTTTCCTTCATGATGCACAAAACCGCCCCTATTGAGGTCAGCACATTTCCCGTTTTCAGGGTGCTTATCGTGATGACAATCTGCGCGATAGTTGAGACAATCCCGTGGAGGATACCTGACAATATACCAATCGGGATTGCAGGGATAATTGCGCTTCTCGCTACCATGAAACTCTATCGATAAGATTCAGAGTAACCCGGCATGCTTGATCTATTATGAATCGTCCCTCAGGATTTGGTTCGGGACGCATGCCGGGATACATAGATACAAGTCTGCATGCCCATAATTGTCAACCAATTCAAGTGATGTTATAATCTTATTGACCGCATAAAAAAGGGGTGGATAGCGCTGACTGTATCCATCGCTATCTATCATCCGGGGGAAAAAGGCCTGCTTTACAAATTGAGAAAATTTTTACCGTGAAACACGGGCGTGTTTTCATGCGCTTATGAGACAATTAAAATATCGCAGGACCACGTTGTTGGTCATGCGTAGTGATTAATTTTTCGGAAATCTCTTTCGGGAGGCAGTAAATGTATAAAAGCCTTATAATCTCTATTACAGCATTCATGCTCCTTGCAGCATTGACAATCGGATGCTCCGGGGGAAGCAAGGAGAATCCGGTTATACCATCAGATTCAAAACCGGCATCCGAACCTGAGCAGGCAGCATATATCCCTGGTGACCTTCCGGATGGCTTCACCGCGCCGACGCTGTTCGGTATCTACGAGGTTGAGATCGATCCGCTCAATCTCACCGGAAAAGTGCATCCGGTAAGGATTTCAGATGTTCTTGGCGACTCCTTTCATGTCGATATAACCCCGTTCCTGACAATTTCGCCTTGTTCGGATTGCCTTGATATGAAATCCATAGCTCTCAATGCAGACTCGAATCTGGAGGTAACTTTCCGAACCAAGCATCCGTTCGAACCAACGAAACGCTACGATCTGCATGTATTCGACATGCGCGGAATAATCGTCAGCGGAGTGAATGTAAAGGAGTTCAGCCGTGTCAGGCTCGATATGGATGGCGATAGTACACGTGAGACAACAGCCCGTGCTACTATTGATTTCCTTCTCAATCCCGATGGATACACATCGTTTTATGATGGTGTGGTCGAACAATACCTTGGCAAAATATACGATGGAAACATCAACCCATATAAAAATCTCTGGTGCTTTCCTGAGACAAGTCAACCCGGATCAAATTATGATCCAGCCGCTGCTCCGCAATATGGTTTCACCGATTTGACAAAACCCACCGGTCACAATGTATTCCCGATGGGTGGTAATTTCGATAATCCACTCTCGGAAACAACGTATGAGCTGAAATTCGGCGAAACGATGACATCCGTGAATTTCATGTTCATCCTTGAAGCGAGTTATGGCCATACGACGAGGATGAAGACTCGCTTGCAACCGAGATACTTCCTGCCGGAGTTTCACAGAAAAGACGCATGGCGTGTTACTGCTGATTTAATATCGAACGACCTTGTCGGATGGCAATCCACATCATCAGCGAAGCTTGGCATTCAAGTGTGCGACTGGCAGGCGGGAATCGCTCCAACCCCCGGATGGGACTATCAGACTTCAAGCCTCACATCGATTAAATATGCATCCGACATAAAAGAAGTATTAATCGACATCCCCGGAATTCTCTCGGGCTCTATTATCACAACCCTCGCCCAGACACAGGGAGGCGATGGCTCCCCCATATCACCTTACACATGGGAGATCGATTTCACGAATCAGTTAGCCGCGGATCCCGGTACATATTGGGGACTCGTTGCTGTTCGCGATGCCCTCGAGGGCACGCCAAATGCGCCTCTCTCTACAAGCGGCTCCGCGATGACACCCAAGAGACTCAGCGATTTAACTACATATCAAGTGTTCGAGGTTTTGGTCGAGGAGGGGAACCTTCCACCGATCGCAGATGTGCTTGTCAACCCGGATCCCGTCAGAGTCTGTAAGGATGTCACAATCTCGGTCGGACCGGACTGCCTTGATCCCGACGGCACAATCGTCATGTATGAATACGATATAGACTACTTGGGAAATCCGGCTACTTTCGATCCCAACTTCACTCAGAACGAGGGACAACCTGATTTCGGACAACCGGTAATCTGGCAGTTCGACCAGACACAGACCGGGAATCACGTAATAGGTCAACGTGTGACTGATAACCTCGGTTCCACGTCGATAGATTCTGAGAATGTGCAGGTAAACGCAAATCAAGCCCCAACCGCCGTCCTTCAGGATTCCGATGCCGATAATGAAGTCGATCATAACGAGATCGTCACATTCCAGCCGGGTGCCGGCACCGGCGATCCCGATGGCTTCATAACAAAATATGAATATGACTTTGATTACAGCGGAACATTTATCGCCGATGAGACTCAGAATCAGGGAGATGGCGATTTTGGAGATCCGGTTGATTACCAATTCACGAATCCGGGGTCAACCGAGATCAATGTAACCGTCGCGTTCAGAGTAACCGATGATGGGTGCCCGTACATGACATCACCGGTGGTATCAACGACTTTCAAAGTGAATCCGCTGATCACGCTTTATATCTACGAGGATTTCGAATCAACAACTACTCATGGGTCTGTTCCCACGAACTGGGGAGTAATAGGAAGGTATGGTCAAGGATATTATTTGAATACATGCAATACAGGATGTAACAATGACACCTATCACTGGGGAATCACGCATAATGATTCCCAATGTGATAGTGGTGAACACCATTTCTTAAATGAAATTGGTTATGCATATCCAAATTCCGATCTGAATGAGAGTTATCAAACCCGAGCTACAATTGTGTTCACTCCCGAATTTACGGTTCCAACAAACGGAGCAACAATAACAATCAGGCACTGGTTTAATATGTGCTGGAGTAACCTTGGGGGAACTTCTTACCTTGATGGTGGTGCGGTGATTCTTTCGGAAAATAATCCGGGTTCTATTCAATGGAGTGATTTTTGTAACACTATTATTCCCGACCCCATCGATTGCACTGATCCTCCTACAAGTAATAATAATCCAAAAAGGACATTAAGCCCCACCAGCGGACCCCTTTATGGAGCTGTTTCAAGTTTAACATCCCCTGCGCATCCTTTAAATGGTCAACCTGCACATGTTTATAATTCTGGGGGTGGTGTCACTCCAATATGGGGAACAAGCATATATCCCATCCCGAACTCATATGCCGGAGAACTTGTTAGAGTCGGTTTCCTGTTTGGTTCGGATGATCTTCTCCCACGTTCTCTTCCTATGGACCCATATACGTGGGATTGCTCACAATACGATCCCAATCATCTCTGGGATGATTACGTTTTCCCCGGTTACGGATGGCGGATTAACTGGGTGAAGATAGAATCTAATTAAAAACCTGGAACTGTTATTCACGCGATATTTATCTAACGGTCGCAAGACCTTTAATAAACTTTCAAAGCGCGTCACCCGACGCGCTTTCTTCATCACCGGGGAGCGCGCGCGTCTTGGGACTGCTGAAAAACCCATGAACCGTACGGGTGGGTTTACGGTTCGGGCGTAGTACTCAACTTGAATAATAGAAAAATTATATGTGTGTCATCAAATCGGTTAACGAAGAAACCCACCCTCCCCCTCCCAATATCAAGCCGTACGGGTGGGTTTACGGTTCGGGCGTAGTACTCAACTTGAATAATAGAAAAATTATATGTGTGTCATCAAATCGGTTAACGAAGAAACCCACCCCTTATCCCTGTCGCGCACAAATACAGGGCGGGTTTCGTTCGTATTCAGAAGTATTTGCGCAGCCTGAAATAATTCATATATGGGAGAAAGTCTGTCATCGCAAAAAACCCGCCCCTTGTATTTATCCACATTAATTATTATTAATAGTGGACGGTAGTTATTCACATGGTTGTCCACTATTTTTGTGGATAACTCGGGAAGGGAGGCGGGAAACGCTGTCCCGCCCCTTGA
>Ga0315277_10009500_pt1 | contig 12418 bp, 14 predicted proteins | sample YL17G05_15_MG_FD_203695 | JGI IMG/M metagenome (GOLD analysis project Ga0315277, IMG submission 203695) | Sediment microbial communities from Yellowstone Lake, YNP, Wyoming, USA - YL17G05_15 | ecosystem: Environmental > Aquatic > Freshwater > Lake > Sediment | place: USA: Wyoming | collected... | reverse complement strand
CTCACCATGTATTTTAGGAATTTCTGGTGCGCTTTGATATTCCTCAGGGCTTCTATGCCCGCAATCTGCGCAGGAGTGCTTGCCGACAGCCTCATTGTTGCAAGGTTGCCGAATCCTTCCCTCAGCTTCTTTGAGCTCTCGTCTTCCTCAGGGATAATCGCCCACCCAATCCTGAAGCCGCTCGCCCCCCAGTTCTTTGAGAGGCCGTTCAGTATCATATGCGGGACACCCTTTGCGACCTCTCCGATGCACGTCATCTTCTCCTTGACAAGAATCATCTCGTCATATATCTCATCTGAAACTACCAGCAGGTCATTGTTCTTTGCAACCTCCACCACGTCCTCCAGGTCCTTCCTGCTGCACATCGAGCCTGTTGGGTTGCTCGGGTTTGTTACGAGTATGAACTTCAGGTCCACTCCCTCATCCTTTGCCTTCTTTATATTCCTCTCCAAGTCCTCCTTCGAAGGCGCCCAGCCCTCCTCCTCATTCAAGGTGCTGGACACAACAGTGCCGCCAAAGAGCTTTAGCGTCGATGCATAGAGGGGGTAGTATGGATTGAACACCACGGCACCCCTGCCTTTCTCGATGAGGGACTCAATAAGGAATACGAGGGCTTCGCTCACGCCCTGCGTGGCAAATATTCTTGAGGAGTTGATGTCCAGATTGTAAAGCCTTTTGTATCTCTTCGCTATTTCATCAAGGAATTCAAAATCACCGTGGGAACGCGAGTAGGAAGCCTTGCCTTCCTTTAGAGCTTTGCAGTAAGCTTTCACTATATATTTTGCAGGGCCCAGATAGGGAACGGGGTCTCCTATGTTTGCGTTGTATATCTCAACGCCACTTTTCTTTATCTCCTCGGCTAGCGGGAAGAGCTTTCTTATAGGATGATGGGCGTGCTCCATCCTCTCGGCTAGAGTATCGCTCTTGAATGACATACGCACCAACCGATTTAGTTAAGAACTGCAACATATTATAAAAGTATAGCATTAGTGTATTCAACAGTTGACGAACGGTGATGGGCAGTAATAAAAATGTTTTTTACCAAATGTAATTGGAGTTGGCGAAATGGCGAAGCTTGAGTCTGATTACAAGACAACCGCGGACATAAAAGTTCCCGAAGCCCTCGTAGACCAGGTCATAGGGCAGGAAAGGGCTGTTGAGATAATAAAGAAAGCCGCAAGGCAGAGGAGGAACATCCTGCTCATGGGCTCTCCCGGAACCGGCAAGTCCATGCTGGCCCAGGCCATGGCAGAGCTCATGCCCGCAGAGGAGCTTGAGGACGTGCTGATTTACCCCAACCCCCTTGATGAGAATATGCCCCTTGTGAGGGTTGTCAAGACTTACCCGAAGGAGAGAAAGCTTCCCCCAGGTGTCCCGGAAATTGGCGAGGGAAGGAGGATAATCGGGGAGACAAGGACGAACAGGATGGTCGGAGGGGGCGGCATATCACCTTCATTCCTCATCCTCAGCATTCTCGTCATTGCCCTTCTCTATCTTTCATTCTCAGGCTTCGTGGAGGGGGATAACAAGTGGGTGATAGCAGCGGCTGTTCTTGGATTGTTCGTGTTTGGCGCAGCCATAGTGCTCGCATCCGGCGTCTCAAAGAGAATGGGCGGGTTTGAGAACAACGAGCCCAAGCTTGTAGTGGACAACTCCGGCAGGAAGAACGCCCCTTTTGTTGATGCAACAGGCGCGAAGGCAGGTGCCCTGTTTGGAGACGTCAGGCACGATCCACTCCAGTCAGGCGGACTCGGCACTCCTGCTCATCTTAGAGTTGAAGCAGGTGCCATACACCGGAGCAACAAGGGAGTCCTTTTCGTTGACGAGGTTTCATCGCTAGGGCCGAGGTCGCAGCAGGAGCTGCTCACCGCAATGCAGGAGAAGAAATATTCCATAACAGGGCAGAGCGAGCTTAGCAGCGGGGCAATTGTCAAGACGCAACCTGTCCCTGCGGATTTCGTGCTTGTTGCTGCGGGGAATCTTATTGATATGCAGAAGATGCATCCGGCTCTGCGTTCCAGGATAAGGGGTTACGGTTACGAGATATACATGGACGACACGATGCCAGACAACGGGGAGAACAGGTGGAAGCTCGTGAGGTTTGTCGCCCAGGAAGTTAAGAAGGACGGCAAGATACCGCATTTCACAAGGGAAGCTGTCGAGGAGATTGTTGAGGAAGCAAGAAGGAAATCCGGGAGGAAGAGGAGGCTGAGCCTGAGGTTCAGGGAGCTTGGCGGTCTGGTGAGGGCTGCTGGCGACGTGGCAATAGAGGAAGGCGCGAAGCGTGTTGAGCTCGTACATGTGACTAAGGCAAAGAATGTCGCCAGGACTCTTGAGCAGCAGGTCTCGCAGCAGATAATAGACTTGAGGAAGGATTACAGGGTGTTCATGAACCGCGGATATGCTATTGGAAAGGTGAATGGGTTGGCGGTGATGGGAGACGGTTCCTCCGGGATAATAATGCCCATAGTTGCCGAGGTCACGCCTGCATCATCAAAGAGCGAAGGGAAGCTCATCGCAACCGGGAAGCTGGGCAAGATAGCCAAGGAAGCAGTGGAGAATGTGAGCGCGATAATAAAGAAGCACATGGGCAAGGATGTATCGCAGTATGACATGCATGTGCAGTTCCTCCAAACCTACGAGGGAGTGGAAGGGGACAGCGCCAGCATATCGATAGCAGTTTCGGTGATATCCGCGATGGAGGGAGTTGCGGTTGACCAGAGCACGGCAATGACCGGCTCGCTGAGCGTGAGAGGGGAGGTCCTGCCTGTCGGCGGGATAACCGCCAAGATTGAGGCGGCCATAGATGCTGGCATGAAGAGGGTCATAATCCCAGAAGCAAACAGGGAGGATGTCTATCTGGGAAAGGAAAAAAGAGGCAAGATAAAGATAATCCCGGTCAACAGCATTATAGACGTTCTACAGCAGAGCCTCAAAAGCGGCAGCAGGAAGGATAAGCTGCTGGAGAAGATGGAAGGGATGAAGGAATAGCTACTTTATGAGAACCCTATCACCCACTTCTGAAATTCTGTCAAAGTCAAAATCCAGCCTATGCCCGAAAGGAGTCTGGACGAGTATCAGGCCCTTCTTTTTGTCAACCCCGATTATCTTGCCTATGTAAGCGCCAAGCTCTGTGAGCACTTCCTTGTTCTCAAGTTTCATTGAGGTGAGAACGTTCATCCTCATCCATTCTATTATCTTGAGGGACAGGAAGGCAACTACCACGCTCGCAACTAGGGTTAAGACGAAGTCTGAGAAGTATACCTCTGCAAGTATCCACTGGCTTGCCACAGCGAACACCGCCCACAATATGAACACGCTTGCCCCGTACATGCCGTATTTCATCACCGCATATTTCTTCTTCTCGTGGAGCAGGTCCACAATCCTGCCCAGCAGCACAAGAGTGAATACCCAGGGAAGCAGCAGCAGCATCCTGAGTAGGACAAATGCTCCGAGCTTCACAGTCTCGGAGGTCACTGGCGCTTTTACTAGGAATTCTTGGTAGCCAAGCACAATCGTGATTATAAAGAGCGGCAAAGCTGAGAGGTAGATTATGAAGCTTAGCTTCTCAACTGAGAAGTGAAAATCTGAGAATGAGCGTATGATGTTCTCTTCAATGCCAAAACCTTTGAGCAGCAGATACAATCCTACAAAGATTCCAACCAGCTTCCAGTCATACCCAAGAAACTCGCTTATTATGAGCAGGAGTATGAGCAATGCGGGGATGCCCCATATGATCCTGGCGTAATGGGGTTCCTTGAGCTTCTCAAGAAGCACGAAGTAGGTCTTCTCCAGCTCCTTGGCTTGCTTCATCACAACTAATTTTACCGAGTCTATCTTGACCCTTGACTGGATTATTGGTATCATCTGCTCATCGCTTGCCCCATCCGAGACGAGAATGCAGGAGTCTGCATGGAAATTTCTAAGAACGCTATCAAGCTGCTTGGTTATCTCCCTGTCCGCGAAATATCCCAAACTCTTGTCTCCTGTGAGAGTGACGATTTCGGTATTGTCTTCCTTTGATATTGAGTCGTATATCCTCACAGCCTCGAACATTGTATTTGCATCTGCTTCCTCGGGGTCTTTCAGGATAAGCTTCGTGGCAGCCTCTATGTTTGCCTCCTTTCCGATTATGGGACCCCCTATCTTCACCTTTTCATATAAGTCGTTGTCCCTGTCGACACACAGTACTAGTACCCTTTTTTTCGCCATATGGCCACTAAAAAGATATAACGGAGGGGGTATTATAATATTTGCCCATGTCTTTCTACCGATAGGTTTAAAAATAACTCTAGGACAATAGTTAGAACGGTATTCAAAGAAATATGCGTTGAGGTGGTTTGAATGAGAAGAGGTCAGGCGGCCATTGAGTATCTGATCATACTTGCAGTGGTTGTTATAATCGCTCTTATTGTCATTGGTGTTATTGGAGGATTCCCAGGCATGACGAGAGGTATCAGTGAGAGGGATTCCGCAGCGTACTGGGCTGGCGCAGACGTTGGTATAACAAGATACTATGTAAACGGGTCAGCCGATGCTGTGAGTTCTCAACTGGTTATTAGGAACAACAGGCTGTTCACAGTAAACGTGACAAGCATAACATTCGAAGGGGGGTCCAATTTGATTAATGCAAGCTCAGAGGATACCGGATTTCTTGTAACGCCGGGTTCAGCTGTGCTGGTGGTTGCAAACTTCACTGGAGGATCCGCATGCACAAAAGGGCAGTCCTTCTCAAAGAATGTCGTGATACTTTACAAGGACGCAACCTACGGCGTGGCGTACACATTCACTGGAGAGAAGCCGTTGGTTGGAACCTGCCAGTAGAGTCTTTTGGTTTTTATTTCCTTTTTTAATTTTTACAACTCTTAGCACAAGCTATTTAAAGATTTAATGAGAAAGGAATCTACTCGTTTTTAGAGGGTAACTATGGGAGAATTCATCACGCCAGGAAAACTGCTTGGTACAGAGGAGGAGTTCGTTTGCGGAGAATGCGTATACGGCGACGAGGGGAAACTCCATGCGCTCTGCACCGGCGAGGTTTCTGTTGACAAGCAGAAGGTAGTCTCCGTGAAACCTTCCAATGCAATCCCGAAAATGGTTGGGCCTGGCATGGTGGTCTACGGAAGGGTTGAGGACATATTCGAGCCGATAGCACTCGTCAAGCTGGAGCCGCTCGAAGCACAGGGCGCGAGGCAGACCCAAGGAGATTATCTGAGCGTGTTGCACGTCTCAAACATAAGAAGGGATTATGTGGAAAGCTTGAGGAGCGAAGTGAGAGTTGGGGACGTGATAAAGGCGGTTGTTTCCGAGATAAGAAGGGGAGAGGTATACCTTGACATAAGGGGTGCTGACCTCGGAGTTGTAAAGGCGTACTGCAGCAGATGCAGGAACCCTCTCTATCTACGGGACAGGGCACTGGTGTGCAAAAACTGCGGTAACAGGGAGAACAGGAAACTCTGCAAGGAATATTCTGCGATTGAGAGGTGAGGTTTTGAAACTCCATGTAATCAAAAAGGATAAGAATTTTCTTGAGGTAGTGCTTGAAGGCGAGGAGCACAGCTTCCCGAACCTGCTGAGGGAGACTCTGCTTGAGGATGATGACATTGAATTCGCTTCCTATGTGATGGAGCATCCGCAGCTGGGCAATCCAAAACTTATTGTGAGGACAAAAAGCAAGACGCCTGAGGCTGCAATAAAGAGCGCTCTTAAGAAAATTGAGAAGAAGACTTCTGAATTCGGGGCGCTTCTCAAAAAGAAATGATACAATGAAGGCAGGAGCAAGAGTGCTTGGCATTGATGATTCGCCCTTCACACGAAAAGATGACAGGGTGCTTGTTGTTGGCGTGGTGTGGAGGAGCGGTATTGTGGAGGGGGTGCTGAGCACCCATGTGAAGAGGGACGGGCTGGACAGCACTGAAAAGGTTGGCAGGATGGTGGAAAAATCGAAGTTCCGCCCCCAGATAAAGCTCATTGCCATGCATGGCTTGATGCTCGCCGGTTTCAACATCGTGGATATAAACGAGCTAAGCAAAAGATTGTCAGTGCCGGTAATTGCTGTGACTAAGAAGAGGCCGCACAGCAAGGAAGTCAAGGATGCTTTGAAGAATTTTGCCGATTGCGAGAGGAGAGTGGAGCTCGTAGAGTCGGCCGGGAAGGCAATGAAAATTGGAAGGGTTTACGCCCAACTTTCTGGCATCAGTGAAAGGGATGCGAGGGACTTCCTTTCATCCTTCGAAAGTGTTCCCGAGCCGGTGAGGCTCGCGCACCTGATAGGTTCCGGAGTCATAAGGGGGGAATCGCATGGAAAAGTATGAGAAGTTGCTGAAGGAGAATTACGGTTATATCATAATACTTGCGCTGCTGTTATTGTATGTACTCAGCAAACAGCCCCTTGTGGCCCTGCTTGTGGCATTCTCGATAGTGGCGCTTTTCGTCTATGAGACCTACCGGGGGGTAAAGGATAACGGCTGGAAGAAAGAGCTTACCGAGGTTGTTACCGCAATCTTAGTTGGAGCCCTTGTGTGGTATGTTGGGGGCTTCCTGCTCAACACGCCTGCCCCGCTTGATGCAGTGGTGTCCTGCAGCATGCTGCCGCACCTTGAGAGGGGGGATATGGTCCTGCTGAGGGGGACAAGCATAAGCGCACCTGAAGTGGAAGTCACCTCTGGGGAGTGGGAGCAGATCAAGGGGAAGATGAAAACCAACTTCACATGCGGCCCATGCAAGAGCGATGGGAATTATGTTCCTTACAATTTCTCCATATGCAGGGCAAACTGCGGAAATGGCTGCCTCATAGCGATAAACGGGAAGCCTGTTAAGCTGATGTCAAATGACACGCTTTTCGGGTATAACTATGGACTCTGCAAGCTCAGGAGCGCAAGCGGGGATATGGTGAACTCCCTGTGCGTGAAGTCGGTGACGATAAAGGGCAGCACTTTTTATGAGAACTTCAGCAATGACGTCGTTGTTTACGACCCCGAGCAGGGCAGCATATTCCGGGGTTCCATAATACACAGGGCGCTTGCCAAAGTCTCTGTTGACGGTAAGGGGTATTACCTGATAAAGGGGGACAACAACGAGATACTTGATGTGCAGGTTCCTGGGAATGGCACAGCTGCAGGGCAGAGCAGATGTTTGTTCTACGCGGAACCAAGCCTGGAGAACAAGCCGGTTTCAAGCGACAGGTTGAGGGGCAAGGTGCTGCTAAGAATCCCGTATATTGGTTATCTGAAGCTTTTCCTGTGGGGTTACATCGAGGATCCTGCGGGATGCGATACTGTGATTGAGGCAGCATAACCAATAAAAACGTGGAGGTAGAAACATAACTACAGGGGTGAACAAATGTTGGAGATAGAGATTGAGGATGCAAGATCATGGAAAAATTGCATAGATTCAATAGTCAACCTGATAGACGAGGGCAGTTTCGAGGTCACTTCCAATGGGATATCACTTAAGGCAATGGATCCATCGCAGATAGCAATGGTGAGCTTCTCGATTCCAAAGAGCGCTTTCAGCAGCTACAAGGTCGATGAGACAACAAAGCTCGGCATAAACTTCGACAGCATGAGCAAGATACTCGCCAGGAGCAGGGGGAAGGACAAGCTGAAGATGATGCTTGACGAGAACAAGCTGGTGCTGGAGTTCCTGGGGGAGGAGAGGAGGAACTTCAAGCTGCCGCTCATTGACGTGCAGGAGGGTGCACAGAAAGAACCGCGAATAGAGTTCGATGCAGTTGTGAAGATGAGGGCAGGGCACTTCAAGGAGATACTTGGTGATGCGGCGCTGCTCAGCTCCCACGTTGTGCTTGAGGCAAGCAACAAGGGCTTCTCTGTTGAGGTGCACGGGGACTCGGGTGATTTGAAAGTCGAGAAGGACAAGACAGGGGAGGCAACCACGAATATCGAGGTTAAGAAGGACTCACGCGCAACATTCCCGCTGCAGTTCCTGGAGGACATGGTGAAAGCATGCCCGGATGACCAGAGCATCTCGCTGCATTTGAAGACCAACTCGCCGATAAAAGTCGAGTATTCGATTGGCGAAGCTAAGCTCATGTACTACCTCGCACCAAGAATCGAGACAATGTAGTAGGGCTTATTTATATTTAAGAAGAGCAATATATTCACCCGTAATGCGAATGCTCTTTGAGGATGCATTTTTGCGGAAGGGGTTAGATGGAACTATCATTTTACAGCAAATATCCATTCATGAAAGGAGCCAAGGAGTTGATGAGTTCTGCGAAGGTCGGCGATGAGTTCAAGCTCTCAGAGATGGCAAGAAGGAGGGTCATAAGCGCCATAAAAGATGGAAAAATTCCCATAATGAGCACTGAGCTTGAGGACTCGCAGCTGCTCCTCCAAATTGCCTCTTATGCCGTGAGCAGGATGATTATAACGCTCCTGAAAAGCAGGTATTACATAAACAGATACGCGGTTGCGGAGGCCAAGAGGGCAAATGCATACCTGACCAGGGACAGCGATGAAAATGTACTGCGGATTGCCAAGGAATTGGGCATAGAGTGCGATATAGACGGGTATTATGCCGTGGGATTTGAGGGTTACCTCAGGTACGCCCCGAAGTCTCCCGATTACAAGCTGGTCAACAGGAAGCTGGTCAAGGGAAAGGTGAGGCTGAGGAGAGCGGAATTCATAAGAGTAGTCGAGGAGGCCGTGAGGCTCAAGATAGAGTCTGAGCTGCCCCTGAAAATTGAGAATGTGCCTGACAGGATAAATGATTCTGCAGAAGCAGTGAAAGGGGAGATACCGAAAGAGCCGAAGCCGGCAAGCATTTCGCTTGAGGGAGGGGAGTTTCCGCCCTGCATAAACAAACTGCTGGAGAACTTGAAGACTGTGGAGAACTTGGGCCATACGGCGAGGTGGGCGCTTGCGGTGTACCTGCTTAATGTGGGGGTGAAGCCGGAGGATGTTGTGAAGGTTTTCTCCACTTCGCCTGACTTTGATGAGAGGGTAACAAGGTACCAAGTAGAGCATGCAGTGAAAAGAGGTTACAAAGTGCCGAGCTGCTCTAGCATGGATTTCTACGGGCTCTGCATTGCGGACTGCGGGGTTAAGAGCCCGCTTGGCTATAGGAGGGGTACTGTTGGAAAATATACAGCTTCGGGTAAGCAATCCTGAAGAAGAATATGTAAAGAGTAAGTTCAGGGAGTACTACGTGAGGGCGGAAGTTCAGGCTCCTGAGGATATCCAGAGGAGGGAGTGGGGCTTTGGCGGATGGGAGAGGAAAATAGAAACAAGGCACATGCAGATGGCAAGCGCACAGGAACTCAAGAGCAGGCTGGTGAGGGATACCCCGCTTTTCATCTCGTATTCAGTCGCTTACTATGAATTCCCTGACATGCGCCCAATGGAGAAGAAGAACTGGCTTAAGGCAGACCTCGTGTTCGATTTGGATGCTGACCACCTTGAGCTTCCATGCAAGAACAGGCACGGGAGCAAATGGGTGTGCGAGGAGTGCCTTGATGCCGTCAAGGAGGAGAGCATAAAGCTCGTGGAGGAGTTCCTCATTCCTGACTTCGGGTTCTCAAAGGACGAGATAGGAATGAATTTTTCTGGCAACAGGGGCTACCATGTGCATGTCAGGAGCGAGGGTGTCAGGGAGCTCAGGGCATTTGCCAGGAGGGAGATAGTCGACTACCTTGCGGGGGCTGGGATTGATTTCAGCTCCATGGGATTCGAATCCGTGCCCGTGCCTGGAAAGAGGGAGCAAAAGCTGCTTGGCCCCAATCCTGCTGACCCTGCATGGCCCGGGAGGATTGCCAGGCTGGTGGGCAGGCTTCTCGCGGAGAGGAAGCTGGAGGAGGTAGGCATCGGGGAGAAGGATGCAAAGAAGATATACAAGCATGGCGAGCAGTTCCTGAGACTGATAGAAGGAGGCAACTGGGATGCAGTGAAGCTGGTAAACAAGGAGATCATATGGAGGAACGTTGTTGGAAGGCTCGGGATAAAGCTTGGGGACAGGATAGACCAGAATGTCACTGCCGATGCGGGCAAGCTGATAAGGTTGCCGGACAGCCTGCACGGGGAGAGCGCGCTTATTGCAGCGAGGGTCAAGGACATCGACAAGTTCGACCCCTTGAAGGATGCGGTAGTTTTCGGGGAGCAACCAGTAAGGATTAAAATCAAGAAGGCACCTCAATTTAGGGTAGGTGAACTTACATTCGGCCCTTTCAAGGAAGAGGAGAGGGAGCTTCCGGAGCAAGCAGCGTTGTTTTTGCTCTGTAAGAAGGAGGCAGTGTTATGGAAGAGTTGAACTACGAGGAACTCAGGAAGATACAGGCCAAGGAGAGGGCAAGCCCTGTGTTGCAGGCTCTTCCGGATGGGTTCTACAAGGCAGCGAGGAAGCTCGTAGAGAAGAAGGATGAGGGGCTGAAAAAGGATTTCAGCCTCACAGAGGCAAAGGAGTACGAGAGCATACTCAAGGTTATTGAGGATGTACACGAGAGGAGGAAGCAGAAGATAATCATGAGAGCCATGAAGTCGGCCGCCGCAGGGGATACGATGCTGGCTGAGGAGGAGAAGGAGCTTTTCAACAAGATACACGAGATCGTTGAGGAGGAAGTTGGCAGCTTCGGGAGGATGATTAAGGGCAAAGAGGGGAAGATTGAGGAGGAAAGTATTAAAAGGATTAAAATTTTAAAAAATCTTCCTAACTTTGTTGGAGTTGATTTGAAAGTTTATGGTCCTTTCAAAGAAGGAGATACCGTAGAGCTTCCAGACAAGGAAGCGCAGCTCCTTGTGAGGAGAGGGATTGCAGAGTACATTGGGGGTGTTCCAAATGAAATTTCCAAATGAAGTGAATGCATACTGCCCGAAGTGCAGGAAGAAGACGAAGCACAAGGTTAGGATAGCTTCCAAGGGCAGGGCAAGAAGCATGGCATGGGGAAACAGGCAACATGAGAGAACCATAATGGGATATGTCGGAAAGGTCGCCGGCGAGAAAACCGTCAAGAAGCAGGGAAAGAAGCAGAAGCTGATGCTCGAGTGCACTGTCTGCAAGAAGAAGCAGGAGAGAGTTGTAGGTAAGAGGACAAGGAAGAAGATTGAAATTGGAAGCTGAGGTGTATAGGATGGGCAGATTCTTGAGGGTAAAGTGCGATTGCGGAAACGAGCAGAATGTATTCGGCAACTCCAGCACAGTTGTAAAGTGCATGGTCTGCAACAGGATGCTGGCAGAGCCGACGGGCTCAAGAGCCAAGGTTCATGGCAAAATAGTGAAGGTTCTCTGAGCTGAGCGCATGAGTCAGAAGGACAACCCTGAATTGGACGAGTTCGTCATAGCTACCGTAAGGAAGATTCTGCCTTACGGGGCATTCTGCACGCTTGACGAGTATGACGACAGGGAGGCGTTCATACACATTTCGGAAGTTGCCTCTAGGTGGATAAAAAACATTCATGAGTTCCTCAAGGAGGACCAGAAGGTTGTTGCAAAGGTATTCAGGATGGTTCCTGAGAAGAACCAGATAGACCTCTCCCTCAAAAGAGTCAGCGATATTGAAAAGAGAAGGAAGATTGAGAGCGACAGGAAGGACAAAAGGGCTCTCAAGCTTTTTGAGGTTGTTGAGGGCAGGATAGGGAAATCCCACGACGAGGTATGGAAGGGGATGGGTGAGGCGCTTGTTGAAAAGTTTGGTGACTTGTATTCTGCGCTTGAGGAGTCGGTGATAAACGATACCGCTTTGGATTCTATAAAAGCCCCGAACGAGTGGAAGGTCATATTCAAGGAGGTTGCAGTCCAGAACATAAAGAAACCCAAGGTAAGGGTGACTGGAAACCTGAGCATAAGCTGCAGGGCTCCTGACGGGGTTGAAGTTATCAAGGGAATACTTCTAGATGCCACGGAGAACCTTGGAGAGGAAGGCGAGGCCAGGATAACATACTTGGGCGCACCGAGGTATATGGTAGTGGTGAGTGCGCCGGATTACAAGAAGGCGGAGAAAATCTCTTCCACGATATTCAAAAGGGTAAAAGACGGGATGAAAGGAAAGGAGAGCTGCGTGGCATTTGAGAAAGAAGAAAAGTAGGTTACATGGACAAACTGAAAAAGTGCATCAAATGCGGGTCGTATACGATGAGGGAGCAATGCCCGCGATGCGGTGGGGAAACATGCATAGCGCATCCTCCAAAGTTCTCTCCAGAGGATAAATATGGCGAGTACAGGAGGAGGGCGAAATTCGGCTATTGAGGGGGTTTGATGAAAGGCACAATAGTAATCTCAAAGAAGGGGGTAAAACTCAGAAACCCAATTTTGATAGAAGGGCTTCCGGGCATAGGGCTGGTGGGAAAGCTAGCGACAGAGCACCTCATAAAAGAGCTCAAGGCCGAGAAGGTTGCCGAAGTCTACTCAAAACATTTCCCGCACCAGGTGCTCATGAGGAAGAAAGGCACCTTGAGGATGCTGAAGA
>Ga0315277_10009498_pt1 | contig 12418 bp, 14 predicted proteins | sample YL17G05_15_MG_FD_203695 | JGI IMG/M metagenome (GOLD analysis project Ga0315277, IMG submission 203695) | Sediment microbial communities from Yellowstone Lake, YNP, Wyoming, USA - YL17G05_15 | ecosystem: Environmental > Aquatic > Freshwater > Lake > Sediment | place: USA: Wyoming | collected... | reverse complement strand
GAGATCGCATCGATCATCCACGATGAGCTGCACTCCGTGCTTGTCGGAGAACTCCACACAATGCCGCAAATCCTGCAGCAGCTCCCTCGCGGGTGTTTGCTTGTCGCGTACTTGCACCAGGCTCGCGCCACCTCGCACCAGCTCCTTGAGGATGGAGAGGTGGCTCGGTTTGGCGGCTAAAGCCTTGTCCGTGATCGGGTATATTGGAGGGAGATGCAGTCTCATCGAGGCTTGCGCCCGTTCCAGCGTTCCAGGAAACGCGTGGAAATACGTCCCGCTCGAAAATCCGCGTCACTGAGAATTCGCTGGTGGAGAGGAATTGTGGTCTTGACTCCTTCCACAATCATCATATCCAGGGCCCGCTGCATTCGGCTGATGGCCTCATCCCGGTTTCTTGCATGGCTGATTATCTTGGCTATGAGCGAATCATAGAATGGGGTGATGACATATTCCGTGTAAGCGGCCGTATCCACTCTTACCCCCAATCCCGTAGGCGGATGAAAAGTCGTGAGCTTGCCGGGGAAGGGAAGAAACGTGTCCGGGCATTCGGCATTGATCCGGCACTCGATGGCGTGTCCCCGGAATTCGATTTCCTCCTGAGAGTAGCCCAAGGACTCGCGCGCCGCGATCCGGATCTGCTCTTTGACCAGGTCGATTCCGGTAACCATCTCCGTAACCGGGTGCTCCACCTGGATGCGGGTGTTCATCTCCATGAAGAAGTAATGCCCCTTGTCATCGAAGATGAACTCCATCGTGCCCGCGCTGGCGTAATTCACGCTGCGCGCCGCATCCACAGCGAGCGTTCCAACCTGTTTCCTGAGCTCAGGCGTCACGAAGGGAGAAGGTGATTCCTCGAGGAGCTTCTGGTAGCGCCGCTGGATAGAACATTCCCTCTCTCCCAGATGGACGGCGCTCCCGTGGTGGTCGGCGAGGATCTGAAACTCGATGTGCCGTGCGACCGGAAGATACTTCTCCAGGTAAACATCGGAAGAGCCAAAAGCCGCTCGAGATTCACTCTGGGCTACTTCCAAAGCGCCAGGCAACTCGGCGGACGATTGCACAATGCGCATCCCTTTTCCCCCGCCACCTGCCGCCGCCTTGATGATTACAGGGTAGCCAATCTCCTCCTCCGCGCGGCGCACCAAGTCCTGGGTGACGCCCGTAATCTTGTCTGTGCCGGGAACGACGGGCAGTCCGGCTTCTTTCATGGCCTTCCGAGCCCTGTCCTTGTCGCCCATGAGCCGGATTACTTCGGGTGAGGGCCCGATAAACGTCAACCCACAGGCTTCACAAACTTCTGCGAAATAAGCGCTTTCAGCCAAAAAACCATATCCGGGATGGATGGCATCGGCATTGGTGATTTCAGCGGCGCTGATAACAGCTGGGATGTTCAGGTAGCTGTCACTGCTGGCCGGTGGCCCAATGCAGATGGCTTCATCAGCGAAGCGGACGTGAAGGGAATTCTGGTCCGCCTGGGAATAGACTGCAACTGTGGGAATGCCCAGTTCCTTACAGGCACAAATGATGCGGAGCGCGATTTCGCTCCGGTTGGCGATGAGGATTTTTCTGAACATGCTGAGGTCGATCCTATTTGCGTTGCCGAATCCCGAACAGCTTCTGTCCGAATTCCACCGGACGGCCGTTTTCCACATAGATGCGCATGACTTCTCCCGCAATATCAGACGGGATCTCATTCATGAGCTTCATTGCTTCGACGATGCAAAGGATCGCCCCCTCCTCCACCGTGTCTCCGATCTTTACATAGTGGTCCGCTCCCGGAGATGGCGCCCTATAAAAGGTACCTACGATAGGAGAAGTTATGATATGCAGTCCGTCATCTTCCTGGGGCTCCTTTGGTTCCTCAGCCACCACCGGCGCTGGGGGAGGTAGGGGTTGCACCACATGGAGTGCTGGAGCACTAACCAGTGGGGCCATAGTCTGAATTGAAGGCAAGGAAGCCGTGGATCCGGTTGAAAATCCTCTTCGCAAGCGGATCTTGGTGCCCGTATGCTCAAGCTCAAATTCGCTAATATCGCTTTGGAGGATCTCCTGTATCAGATCCTTGACTTCCTTGATGTTCATGGAGTGCTTCTCGCGTTTCGATTACTTATTGGATGACCAGACTAACCACTTACACTCGATGGACCACTATGCCGATCTGAGATTGGAATCTCCATTGAGAATAATCCCCTGAACGATCGCTTTTTGTCCAACTTTTGGATGTTCTGTCCACTGACCGGCTTCGAGAGGCCGGCAGCTGAATCGAACGGCGGGGATCATAGCATCATTGATCACGTATGTCAAAAAAGTGGTCAGTGGCCAGTGACCAGCGGTGAGCGGCGGGCAAGAAAGATCTTTGCGACTGGCCACTGAGCACTGACCACTGGTTTCGCCTTACTTGATGACTCGGGGAGTGATGAAGAAGAGAACTTCCTGAGTATTGCGGGTAACGGATGAACGACGGAAGAGGTTCCCAACGATTGGCAGCGAAGCCAGGCCGGGCACCCGGTCTTCGGAGGTTGTCTCGCTCTCAATCAGGATTCCACCAATCACTGTGGTTCCACCATCGCTTACCAGGACCCGAGTTGTGGACTCGCTTGTCCGGATCGAGGGGATCCCGTTGACCTCTCTGGAGAAATCGGGAGTATTGTTCTCCACCCTCAGGTCCAAAACAATGTTGCCTTCGAGAGTAATCTGTGGAGTTACCGTGAGGGTAAGAGCTGCGCTCTGGAACTGCACGGTGATAGTGTTGTTGGCGATGATTTGAACTGGAAAGCGGAGACCCTGTGTGATTGTGGCGGGGCTATTGTTCTGTGCCGTCACCTTCGGTTGGGAGATCAGCTTGGCAAGTCCCTTATTCTCGCCGGCTGTGATGGCAGCATCGAGAAGGAAAGTATCGAAGATATTGCCAATGGAGATCCCGATGCCGCCAAACGCCTTTTGTGCAGGCAGATTCACGTTTAGGTTCCCGGCGTTGTTGGAGGAAGTTCCCGTGCTGACTCCGGCAGATTCACTCGAAGTGCTCTCCGAAGCGCCTCTTCCGGTGCTAGAATTGCCCGCTGCGTATGTGTTTCTCGGTGTTGCCGTAGGCCGGGTCCCTCCGATGGTGCCGAAGGTGTTTGGACCGCCCAAGGTAACCCGCCCGAGGTTCCCCTGGACGAAGCCGAACTGAAAGCCGATGTCGCGGGCGAAATCCCGGGTTGCCGAGACAATCCGTGCCTCTATTTCTACCTGGGGTTGTGCGATGTCCAGCGATTCCACCAACTGGATCATCTTGTCCAGAGAAGAGGTGAGGTCGGTGAGAATCAGAGAATTGGTCCGTTCGTCCACGACTACTGAGCCACGGACGGTCTTCTGATCCTGGAGCGTGGTGATGAACGCGTTTGCCTTGGCATAATTAAGACGCTTGATGCGTGTTTCAATATCCGCGGCCAGCATGTTGGCTTTCTTCAAGGATTCTTGCTGCTTTGCTTCATTCTGCAGGGTATTCTTCGTGGCAATCCGGACCAGGTTTCCTTCCACCTTCTTGTCCAGACCGTTGTTTATGAGGGCAGCCTCGAGGATCTGATCCCAAGGGACCTTAACGACCTTGATCGAAATGGTGCCCTTGATTTCGGGGTCCATCACAATATTGATTCCACCCTCCTCGGCCATCAGGCGGAAAAAGTCGACGAGCGGAATGTCCACAAGGTCAAGGGTCAGCGGTTGGCCTGCAAAACGCGATTCCTGATTTGAAGGCACTGTGAGGACTGGCGCAGGAGTGGCTGGGAGAGATTGGGGGGGCGCTTTTTGAACCGGAGGATTTTCCTGGGGAATAGGCTCAGGTGGTTTCGGTGGTTGTGTGGCCGGTTTCGCCGCCGCCAGGGCGCTGCGAGGGATTTCGGAGACTGCCAGATCGCGGATCACGGGTGTTCCGGCTTTCTCTGGACCGGGATCGGAAATGTCCCCGGAGGCACGTCGGACAGGCTCGTTGGCCGGTTTCGGCTTTTGGCTCTTGGGTGCCGGAAGTTGCCTGTCCATGGACTTGCCTGCGCTGGAGACCGATCCGTTGGACGGTTTGGGAGAGTGAAATACAATGCGCATCGACTGATCGTCGGTGAGGATCTCATGCGAGCCATTGCCGTCTTCCAGATCGAAAACCAACCGCGCTATTTTGGGACTGGATGCCTGGAACTGACGGATGCGGAGCTGTTTTACCTGGCCGGAGTTGATCGGAAGTTGAAGGAAAGGAACCTTGCAGTCGACGTTTATGAAATCAATAACAAGCCGGGTCGGGTTTTCGAGCGCGAATTCCTTGTGTTCCACGAGTCCATTGGTTGCGACCGACACCACGAGGTTGTTGTTTTCCTGAGCCGTGCTGACCTTGGTGATCGCGAGGCTGGCGGCAAGCTTTACGTTCTTTTCAATCTTTTCGTTATGAGGGGCATCGGGCAGTTGCACGGTGCCCGGCTTCGTGAGCTGGCGGGGCACAGCCGCTGGCTTTTGGTCTTCGCCGTGCACGGAAAAGACCAGTAACAATAGACAGAGAAGAGTGCTTTTCCCCCTTGCGCCTCTCCCGGGACTTTGCCGCGGGAGTCTGAATCTGACAGATCGCTTTTTCATACCGGCAATCCTATCGTGGTCTTAGCCGCTTGATTACTTCCTGATTCAGGATTTTTCCCGACTTGAATCTTGTCTCGCGGATCAGCGTCACCGCGTCGGCATCGATCTTAGTAATTGAGCCGTCGAAGAGTTTGTCTCCTTGACGGAGAAAGTACGCACGCTTGTCGGTCCCTCGGAAGATAGCAGTCTGTTCCCCTTCCTGCGAGGCGACGCCCAACAGTGTGACCTCGGCCATGAACATTCCGCCGATGCCCGGCGGAGGCTGGCCGCGCGGTTCCTCCGGGTCCTGGAGTGGTTTTTGCTCTTTTTTGAGAAGCAAGAGGTTCAGGAACGGATCCCGCCGGTTTCCGGACTGATATTGGACGCCGGTGTAAACTACCGGCGATTTGACGATGATTTTTTTCGCCTTCGCGGGATCGGTCTTCGGATCCTTGGGTTGCTGAGCGGCTCCCATGGCAGGAAGGAGCATAGTTGCCCATGCCAGCAAAACGGTTCCTCGATGGCGAATCCTTTTCATAAGAAACGGTCCCTACTTGGCCGCAGAGGCAACCTCATTTTCCCGAAAGACGAAGGTCGTGGCCGTGCACGTAGCGGTGACTGTTTTCATGGGATTGGTGGAACCTTCAATCGGCCGGATGGCAATCCCTTCCACATTGATGATCCGGGTGGATTGGCTGATTTTTTCGAAAAACAGGCCCAGGCCGTCGTAGTTGCCTTCGACCTCCATGCCTATCGGCCAATCCACATAGAAGGTGCGCGGCACGACCGTGGAGGGAGTGAATTTCGTGATTTTGAGGCTGCTCGAGGTGGCCATCTGTTGAACGCTTCTGAGCACCATGGGCGTTTCCTTCTGCGCCGGCAGGATGCCTCTGAGCACGTTCAAACGCTCCTCGAGCTGAGCTAACTCCTTCTTGAACCGGCCCAACTGCGCGGCAACCGCGGTACTCTGGGCGACGGACGTTTCCAGTTGCCGCACTTCTGCGCGCAGCGCCTGGCGTTCCTCCATGAGCCCCTTGAGGTAAAAGAAGTAAAAAGTCGCCGAAATTCCGAAAGCGAGCAACGCTAACAGCACGATCTGCATCGAGCGAGGAAGGTTTCCCAGCCGGTAATCACCCAGTGGCATGTTGCATCACTCCGTTGGTTGCTTACGCGTGCTCAAGCAGAGCAGGGAGAACTTGGAAGCCTCCTTGTCGCTCTGCAGAAGCTCAAGATCTACGCTCTTGAAAAATCCAGTGGCTGTCAGGTTGCTCAGGAAATCCGGCACTGCCTCCGGCCGCAGTGCGTATCCCACGATCTGAATGCGATCTCCTTTCTGGTCGAGGAGTGTCAGCCAGATGGAGGAATCATGCGGTATGCATTGAATCAGATGGTTTAGAAGCTGAACCGGGCCGATTTGATTTTCCTTGAGCTTTTCGATGACATCGATTCGGCTCTGCCGGAGTAGTTTCAGCTTCTCATGCCGGTCGACTTCCTTTTTCAGTGCCTGCAGCCGGGTGTTTTCTGCCTGCAGCCTGTTGCGCATCTCGGTGAGGTTTTTGACTTCGTGGTTGATGGAGTACCACCAGGAGCCCAGGCCGCCAAAGAGGATGAGGAAAACTGCCAGAAATACCAAGCCTATCCCGAAAACGCTGGGCTTTACGGCCGTTTTCCGAACTTGGACCGTCTGGTCTCTCAGCAGATTTACCTTGATCATAACCGCTCTATTCCTCGGCGCTTCGCATTGCCAGGCCAACCGCAACCGCCAGATCCGGCGAATAATCTGCGATGATGGTTGGCGAAAACCTCTTCGGGTCGAACGTGATGTTCTGGAACGAGTTGAACTTCTCTGCCGGAATCTCGAACTTTCGTGACAGGGTTTCTATGAGCCCGGGAGTATGAGCCGTGCCGCCACTGACGAGCATGCGATCGATGTGGTCCACGGTCGTGGTGGACTTGAAGAAGTCGAATGTCTTCTGGATCTCCAGGCAGATTATCTCGGTGACCGATTCGACCACGTGACGCGCCTCCCCCGGATCGATGCCTTCGACTGTTTCTCCGTGCTTCAAAGACTCGGCCTGAATGAAACTGAGATTGAACTCCTTTTGAATAAAATCGGTGTATTGGTGTCCTCCGACCCCCACGTCGCGAGTGAACAAGAAATCGGTTCCGGAAAGGATGTTTATGGTCATGATGCTGGCGCCAATATCGAGAAGGGCGACGGTGGTTCGCACCGTAGACTCGTAGTTCATCTCGTAGGCGTTTTGCAGTGCGAAGGCATCAACATCCACGATCACCGGAGTCTTGCCGGCCATCGTAATGACGCTGGTATGGTCCGTGATCTTTTCTTTTTTCACCGCAACGAGGAGCACATCGAGGCTACCTGAGGTCGCGCTTTCTCCGAGCACCTGGTAATCCAGGTTGACATCCGCAATGTCGAATGGGATGTATTGCTCGGCCTCCCAGCGGATCGATTCGGCAAGATCCTCATCGCTTTGCACTGGAAGGGTAATCTTCTTCACGATCACCGAATGTCCGGAGATGGAGGTTGCTACGCGCGGATTCTTGATGCCCTGCTGGGTGAATATACGGCTGATTGCGTCGGAGACCGGAAGCTTCGAGATGATAACGCCGTCGACGATGCAGTCGGGGGATAGTTCTTCGATTCCCAGACTAAGGAGTTGGAAGCCGCCCTTTCGGAGGGGCCGCAGTTCAATGGTCTTGATTTTGCTCGAACCGATATCCAGGCCTACAACTTGCCTGCTTCGATTCAGGAAGTTTGCCATCATTTAGCGTCGAAGCGCAAAGCTTTCGAGTTTCCTCGTAAGGCTCTGAGGGGGGATGACGTTGTTATTTCCAAAGATCCTGCCGTCAACAGGAGAACCACACCTTGTCAAGGAGATTGTCCTCCCGACACAGGAAGACGGTGGGTCCCACATTCTCTTATCGTACGGTTGGGGCAATACCCTATCAGATTTTTCCAAGGAAAATTTGTGTGTCCACTGGTGGAAGGAACTCAACACAGCCCCTAAGGGCCTGTCAATGAATAACGTTTGCACTTTGGCGCGAGCGCCGGGCGGGCAGATGCGAGGCGCCGCGACGCAGGCGATGTCAGTGGGCATCGTCGAGGAGCGGCAACGAAGCAGATGCCCGCCCGCCGCCGCGCCCCTTCGGGCTGCAGCCCGCAGGCCCGCTGGCTTTGTTGCTCGCTCCTTACATACCACCCCGGGTATGCTCGTCGCTCGCGCCTCGCCAGCGGGCCTGGCGGCCAGCAGCAAAGTGTAAACGTTATTCATTGGCCGGCCCTAACCTCACGATATTTCGAAAACAAGCTGCTAAAACGTTCGACAGGTGCCTCCTACTCTTAAACAGCCGTCTCCCTGATTGATCCAATAATTTTCTGGGTAATCTGCGCAATTCGTCTCAAGCTTTTCTCGCGTAATTGATGGCTGAGCGTGTCCTGCCGAGCCTTCGTGCAATTCGTGCAATTCGTGGCAGATCATCCCCCAACAAGTGCGAGGGTTATCATGAATTCCCCCTAAGACTAACGGGCTAGCTAAGTGGAGTTAATCTGCTTGACACTTGAGCATATCTTAGATAGCCTAAAAGATTATCCTGCCTTATGGACGAATAATGGAGCGAATGATGAAGAGTTTTATCCCTGGCGACAACGAAATCGACAAGAAATGGTACGTAGTGAATGCTGAAGGGCGAGTTTTGGGAAGGCTTGCGACTCGCGTTGCCCGGCTTCTGACAGGAAAAGACAAACCCATCTACACCCCCTTCCTGGACACCGGCGATCACGTCATTGTGGTAAACGCCAGCAAAATACGGCTGACGGGTAGGAAACTCTCGGACAAGATCTACCGACACCACACGGGCTATCCCGGTGGTTTGAGGGAGATCGCGGCCGGCGACCTTCTCGCAAAGAACCCGGAAAAGCTGGTCCGGGAGGCAATTATCGGCATGCTGCCCAAGAGCAAACTGGGACGGGCCATGAGGAAGAAGCTGAAGGTCTATAGAGGACCTCAGCATCCCCACCAGGCGCAGCAGCCCACCTCAATCGCTCTGTAATCGAGAGTGGTTTCGGGCGCGCAGAACCCGGAATTCTTCGGCTTAACGGCAAGGAGTTCAAGTTTGGCGACAGTTGAATATTACGGAACGGGCAAAAGAAAGAGTTCGACAGCACGGGTGCGTTTACTTCCCGGAACTGGTCAGATCATGGTGAACAAGCGTGATCTGGGCAACTTTTTTTGCGATGAAACCCAACGCACGATTATCCGGTATCCGCTCACGATTACCGATAATCTGGGTAAGTTTGATGTTCGAGCCACTGTGAGAGGCGGCGGCATTTCAGGCCAGGCTGGAGCTATTCGGCTCGGAATCGCAAAGGCTCTGCTGGAGTTCAACGCAGAGCTGCGGCCCAGGTTAAAGCGGGCTGGGCTTCTCACGCGAGACCCCCGCATCAAGGAAAGAAAGAAATACGGTCAAAAGGGAGCTCGCAAGAGATTTCAGTTCTCGAAGCGATAACCTGAGGGAGGTCCTGTTTGGTTTCTATTACGATGAAGCAGTTGCTGGAGGCTGGGGTGCACTTTGGCCACCAGACGAAACGCTGGAATCCGAAGATGAAGGAGTACATCTTCGGCGAGAGAAACGGCATTTACATTATTGATCTCCAGAAAAGCCTGAGACTGTTCAGGAACGCAATCCAGTTTGTTCAGGATTTGGGAGCCAAGGGGAAGGCGATTCTCTTCCTTGGAACCAAACGCCAAGCTCAGGACGTTATTCAGGAAGAAGCTCAGCGCTGCGGAATGTATTACGTGAATCAGCGCTGGCTGGGCGGGCTCCTTACCAACTTTGTCACAATCCAGAAGAGCATCAAAAGATTCCGCGAACTGGAGGCCATGCGGGCGAACGGGCAGTACGATCTGTTTTCCAAGAAGGAAGTTGCCCGCTACGAGCGTGAACGCAAGAAGCTCGAGAAAAATCTCTCCGGCATCAAGGATATGGCGAATCTGCCGGATGCTGTTTTCGTCATAGACACCAAGCTGGAAACCATTGCCATTCAGGAAGCCCGGAAACTGGGCATCCCGATCATCGGTGTGGCGGACACGAACTGCGATCCGGATGAGATAGACTACATCATTCCAGGCAACGACGATGCATTGCGCGCGATCCGTTTGATCACCAACACCATCGCTCAGGCATATTTGGACGGCCGCTCAATCTACGAGGCCCAACAGAAGGAGTTGGCGGAGCAGATGGAGAAACAGCGGCAGCTTCAGGCTCAGCAGGCTGCTGCGGCTCGAGAAGCTGCTGCCAGGGCTGCCGCTGCAGCTGCGGCGGAGGCTGCGGCGCGCAAGGCGGCTGAAGGCAAGGAAGCGGCAGAAGCGGCCGTGCCGGTTCCCGAGGGAGCTGCGGCGCCGGGTGATCTTGCGGCAAAGCCCAAAACCACGGTTCGGAAAGCACTTCAGCGTAAGGCAAAGCCGAAGAAGCCCGAGCCCGAGGCGGTGATAGAACCTCAGGCGGCCGCTCCTGTGACGGCTGACGAGCCTGCAAATGCGCCCGATGCCGCGCCGGAGCTGCCCGAAGGGCACGAAGTGTCCGGCAGCTAGACGGCGATTGGCTGTGGCGATTCTTCCATACAACAAGATTTGAAGCGATCCCGCTCGAGCGGGGAGGGCGTGCGCAAGTTTCGGTTTTTCCGGTGATCTGCCGCTGGAGCGTGCGCGTAATAACAGTCTGGGAGGCCTGCAATGGATATTTCTGCGGAACAGGTAAAGAAACTTCGGGAGCTCACCGGCGTCGGTTTCATGGAGTGCAAGGGCGCGCTCCAGGAAGCAAAGGGCGACATCGAAATCGCTGTCACCGTGCTTCGGAAGAAAGGATTGGCCTCACTGGCGAAAAAGGCCGGCCGCGAGACGAAGGAAGGCCTCATTGGTTCGTACATTCACAACGGGAAGATCGGAGTCATGGTCGAAGTGAACTGCGAGACCGATTTCGTGGCCAGAAATGCCGATTTTCAGGCGCTGGTGAAGGATATTGCCATGCAGATCGCTGCCAGCGATCCCCGCTTCATCCGCAGGGAAGACGCAACAGAAGACGTGCTTGCCAAGGAGCGGGAGATTTATGAGGAGCAAGCACGAGCCACGGGCAAACCTGAGAATGTACTCGACAAGATCGTGGAGGGACGGATGTCGAAGTTCTATTCAGAGACGTGCCTCCTCGAGCAGCCCTTCGTCAAAGAGCCCAGCATCACCGTACAGGACCACATCGCAGCTCACATCCAGAAAATCGGGGAGAACATTCAGGTCCGACGTTTCGTCCGCTACAAAGTAGGCGAATAAGCGAACCAGGCTCCGCGCCGCATCCTCGCCTCGTGTGTCCCGGGCGGCGAGGTGGCCCGGCCTCCTGCGTCCCGAGGAGAACTCATGAAGCCCAAACGTATCGCTAAGCCTCGTTTCCATCGCGTATTGCTCAAGCTCAGTGGTGAAGCTCTCATGGGTGCGAGGGGCTTCGGAGTCGACCCAGGTACGGTGGCGCGGATTGCCGGTGAGATCGCGGAACTGCACAGCCTTGGCATTGAAGTAGCCGCGACCATCGGCGGCGGCAACTTCATCCGCGGCATCTCCGTCAGTGCGGCGGGAATGGACAGGGTCACCGGGGATTACATGGGCATGCTGGCCACGGTTATCAATGCCCTTGCCCTTCAGAGTGCGCTCGAGAATCTGGGCGTCTTCACACGCGTCCAATCCGCCATTGAAATGAAGGAAGTCGCGGAACCCTTCATCCGGCGGCGGGCCATCCGCCATTTGGAGAAAGGGCGTGTCGTCATTTTCGCAGGCGGCACCGGCAACCCGTACTTTTCGACCGATACCGCCGCGGCCCTCCGGGCCATGGAGGTCGGAGCTGAGGTCATTCTCAAGGCGACCAAGGTTGACGGGATCTATGACGACGATCCCGCCAAGAATCCCTCGGCCAAGCTGATCAAGAAGCTGACTTACCTCCAAGTCCTGGAAAAAGGCCTTCGGGTCATGGACACGACCGCAATTACCCTCTGCATGGAAAACAGCCTTCCTATAGTGGTCTTCAACCTGCTCCGGCGTGGTAATATCAGAGATGTAGTCTTAGGCGCTGATGTGGGTTCAATCGTCCAGGCGTAGTTCTGCAGGCACTATCGGCAGGGTGCATCGCTTCTATTTGAAGGAGATAGAACCAAATGATTCGACAGACACTCGAGATCGCCAAGAAGCGCATGGAGAAATGCATTGAAGACATGCAACAGAACCTTGCGACTGTCCGAACCGGGCGCGCCTCGGTCAGCCTTCTGGATCACATTCAGGCGAGCTATTATGGGACTCTTACACCCTTGAATCAGATGGCGTCATTGTCGACACCTGAACCAACCATGATCCTCATTCAGCCGTGGGATCCATCCACCATAGCGAGCATCGAAAAGGCCATCCTCGCCTCCGATCTCGGCTTGAATCCTACGAACGACGGGAAGGTGGTACGATTACCTATACCTCCCCTCACACAAGAGAGGCGAAAACAGCTGGCCAAGGCGGTCGGGCACATCGCGGAACAGCATCGCATTGCCGTTCGCCAGGTACGTCACGATGCGAACGACCAGCTCAAGGCTTACCTCAAGGAAAAAAAGATTTCTGAGGATGATGAAAAAGAAGGGCTCAAGAAGGTCCAGGATTTGACCAACGACTACATAGCGAAGGTTGACGCGCTTCTGAAAAAGAAGGAAGCGGAAATCTTGGAGCTCTAACGTCCACGTCTCGGAAATTACACAGCTAATTGAGAAAAAACGGGCTTTCGTCACGATTTTTCA
>Ga0315277_10009496_pt1 | contig 12420 bp, 8 predicted proteins | sample YL17G05_15_MG_FD_203695 | JGI IMG/M metagenome (GOLD analysis project Ga0315277, IMG submission 203695) | Sediment microbial communities from Yellowstone Lake, YNP, Wyoming, USA - YL17G05_15 | ecosystem: Environmental > Aquatic > Freshwater > Lake > Sediment | place: USA: Wyoming | collected... | reverse complement strand
CCCCCGTCAGATCGTTCCGGAAATCATTGGGCGGCGCGCCGCTGTCCCGGGGATAGGTGCGGCCGCGGGAATAGATCGTGGCCGCTGGACACGTCCAGCCCGCCCTTGGGTTGCAGCGCCGTGTTGTGAAAGATGAACCGGCAGCCCAGGCCGGTGCTGACGCGCTCGCCGCTGATGGTCAGGTAGTTCATCCCGGTCTTGATGATCACGCCGCCAAAGGGGTCTTGGTGGGAAATGCGGCTCTCCCCGAAGACGTTGCGGAAGATGCAGAGCGGCCCCATCGAGGTGGAGGCGGTGGCGATGTGCACGAAGGTGTGGTGGATGTAGTCAGCGTGATGACCTGCGGCCCCGAGGGATGCCCGCTTTCCCAGTCATTGGCCCTGCCGCGAGGGTACTCGATCAGGTTGCGCTGAATCACCAGGTGACCGGCGTCGTTCTGTCGTTGACGCGAACCTCCTATGCGGACCGGGCGGCCTGCCAGAAGTCCGACATGACGACAAACCAGCCAAGTGCCTTCCGTGAGGCGCGTTTAGCAGTACGTATCCCGACCGAGGACCGGATTCACCTTTACGAACAATCACCTGGGGGCGATCGGGCACAGCCTGGGACGATTTCGGAGTTATCCCCCACGGGGCTCCTGTCCTAAGAGTGTGATTGGGGATAAGTACCTTTCTATCAATGAGTTGTGGGTTCCCCACAGCACCACGGATCTACCGTGACGGCGGAACTGCCCGGTGCCCGGGCCGACACCCCCTTTGGCATGCCCGATTTCCCTGGACTTCGAAGAGCCGGGGGCCGATTCGGCTCCCGGAGCAGGTTCCAGCCGCTCCGGCCGTCCGCCATTCCTTCCGAGAAAATCAAAGACGCCGGCACCGTCGACATTCCCGACTTTTGCGGGCGCGGATACGTGCTGCCGAGCTCTCTCGTGGAAACCGCGCTGGCGCGCAAGTTAGAGCATCCAAAGGGCTTCAAGTGCCATCACACTTTTCGGATACGAGCCCCCCACGGCTGTGGCATCATATGGATCTGGGTCGAGAACGGAGCGCATGTACGACCAACTGCCCGTCTTTCCGGATATTCCGTGCACATCCATCACCAGAACCCGGTTCTATCCGATCATCGATGAAGACCTGAAGAGCGAAGAAGACATCGAAACCTTAGCCGTCCAGATGTTCCAGGACGCTGAAGCTGACTTCTACTACTACCAGGCAAAAGGCGTTCCGCAGAATCCGATCCTCGAGAACAATCACGATCTCACGTGGTCGAAATCGGAATTCTTCTACTATCAGCATCTGAACCCCCGAGATTTCGTACAGATTGAGCCACCGCCGGATGGGCGGTACAGGTGGGACTGGGAGAAGCAATACGTCGAGACCCGACCCGAATTTGTGCGTCGTACCTTGAGGCTGTCCGACCGGAAGCGGCGGCAGTTGGAGGTTTTCGAGCGCATTCGCACAGAGGACGCCTACCGCGAGATGCAATGGCGGCGAGTCTATGAGTTTGATGTATTCTTGAGCTTTGCTACTGCGAATCAGCCTGAGGCTATTCGAATACAGGAAATGGTCGCATCCGCTGGGGGCAAGGTCTTCTTGTCGGCAAAGACGCTTGAGCCGGGTGACGATTTCGCGGATGTTATTCGCAAAGCGCTGCGAGGATCACGAGAACTGTGGATGCTGGTCACTCCTGATAGTCTGAAGAGCGAGTGGGTGATGACGGAGTGGGGGGCAGCATGGGTACTCGAGAAGCGAATCGTCCCCATCCTCCTGAGGTGCAGCCCTGCACAGTTGCCGCATCGGCTGAAGGGCCTGCAGTGTGTTGATCTGCACGATATTGAAAGGCATATCGCACACCGGTTTACGGGGTCTTCCCGTGAGCCGAAATAGACGCGCGAGCGTGACACCCCGCGAGCGGTCTCCATGGGTCGGCTTGTCACTCGGGACCCGAGGATAGCAGAGTACCTACGGACTGCCCGGCCAGCGGTCTTCGAGACCGACAAGGCCTCGGGCACCCCTCCGGCCTCAGGCCGATGCGATCATTGTTCTTGTGCATGGTTTTGGGACGCCGTCGGCACGCACAGTGAAGCGTAGGGCGTTATACGTCCTGGTAGCAGGGCGCTCCTTCAAACGCGGTCTTGGGCCAACGACGTGAGATGTCGAGGCCCCCTGTGCCTTTCTTCGAGCATGGTCCGCGCCGCGGCAAGGTGGGAGAATGAAGATATGGCTGAAAGCATGTCGGTGCCTGCGCCAACCGGTTGGGACAAAGTCTAGGCACTGCTGAAAGGCGCTATGGGGGCGACACCAGTGGTAGGTGGAGTTGTGGCCGAATTCTTTGGTTTGGTCGTGAAGCCACCCTTACTTAAGAAGCAAGAACGCTGGATGACCCTCGTTACGGAGGGGATTTGTCGGTTAGCCGAAAACATCTCGTCGTTTGATCCGCGGGTATTGGTCGAAAGCGAGAATTTCGCTGCCGCGGTGCTCAGTGCAACCCACGCGGCGATGAAGACTTCAGACGAGACCAAGCTGAAAGCGCTCCGAAATGCCGTCTTGAATACAGCCCTGGCGCCGGATCGGGAAGCCAATGTTCGCGAAACGCTCTTGTATCTCATCGATCGTCTCACTTCGGCTCACCTGTCTGTACTCGGAGCATTCTCCACGTACGAGGCAACGCGCAAGGAGCTTAAGAATGCCCATGCGGTTCCTGCGATGCCGCTCGCCGCTGACTTCCCGGCACTGTCTGAGGACATCGATTTCGCGAATAGCTTGGCCTTTGATCTGATCGACCTGAACCTTCTCTCAATGCCCAGGAGCATCCGCTATACTGGGTCCGCTGGGGCGCTTTGGATGAACCAATTTGGTCACTTGGGTACGAACCAGTTGACGATTACAGAGCTAGGGATAAAACTGCTCAGACACATATCGGAGCCTTTGACGTGCCCCCTGACCGGCTCCGTGGCCGCGTAGTCGTTTCGGAGAAGTGCTCACCCCGGATAGGTCCCGACAAGTCCCCGTCACGTCAACTGGACGAATAACGCCCATCTCGCCGAAGTGGCTCGAGGCGTGAGGCAGAAGTCCGGGATGGCGACCATACACCCAAGCGTTGAGATTGAAACGCGGACCCACCCTGCTGGAGTGGGACTTCGAGGGTGCGGTCGTTCCAATCTCCGGGAGGCGGGTCCCAGGCACAGTCCATTGCGCAGTGCTCTGGGGGCGCAGGGAAACGGCAGGCGACTCTTGGGGGCTTATCGACAGATTCCGAGGCGGCCGGGTTTTGAATCGGCGGGGCAAGCCAAACCGAACCAGTGAAGGCTCTGCCCCCACGCCCCGGCCGTGACTGAAACATGACAATGCGGTGATTGACCCGTGATGCTTGCCTTTACAATAGGAACTGCCCGGTAGAACTACGGCGATGATCGCCCGCAAATACCTCCGTGCTCCCAGGAAACTGCTGGCGTTGTTTCTGCTGGTGACGGGGGTTCCGTTCGCAGGGTTGGCCTGGCTCGGATGGCGGCTGCTCGAACAAGACCGCGCGCTGGAGAACCAGCGGCTGCGGGAGCGGTTGGAGAACGCCGCCAGCTTGCTGAGCCACGAGCTAAACCGCGCTCTGGGGGAGTGGGAACAGCTCCTGTCCACGGTCACTCCAGGCGTCCCGGTCGCAGTACCACCCGGCGGGGTCCTCCTGGTCTTTGACTCGAGCGGAGTCCTTCATCATCAGGGCGCGCGGCTGCCCTACTATCCGCTTGTTTCCTCACCGCCCGAGGCGCCCGCCAGCGTGTTCCGGGCCGCGGAATCTCACGAGTTCCGAGATCAAGATCCCGCCAAGGCAGCCGCTCTGTACCAAAGCCTGGCCCGCACAGGCGATCGCCGCGTGAGTGCCGCCGCCCTGATGAGGCTGGCGCGCTGCCTTCGCAAACAGCAGCGGCTCAAAGACGCGCTGGCTGTGTACGGGGAGCTTGAAGCGCTCGGCGAAACGCCGGTGGCGGGATCGCCCGCCGAACTGCTGGCGCGCCACGAGCGAATCGCCTTATTGAAAATGACCGGCGACGAGGAAGCGAGTAAGCGCGAGTCCGAGCTGCTCGCCTCGGCGCTCTGGGAGGGGCGGTTCCGCATCGACCGGGCCACATTTCAGTTCTACAGGGAATCGCTACAGCCAACTCAGGCGCAGACGAACAATGCGCTCACGCTGGCGGAGGCCGTGGAAGCGTTGTGGCCGCTCTGGCAGGGGCAGGCAGAGGGGAGGAGCGCCTGGTCGGGCGGCGGGCTGGCTGTGGCCGCGGTATGGCGCCGGACGTCCGCGGGCACGGTGGCACTGGTTGCCGGCGTCAATGCGCTGATGGCGTCCGGTCTTCCAGCCATACAGGATCTCCGGATTCGGCTGGCGCTCGAAGATCCGGCAGGGCGTTTAGCCTGGGGAATCCCCGCCAAGGCCGGTCTGGAAGTAGCGAAAACCTTTCAGGCGACGGGCCTGCCGTGGACCTTGCTGGTGACGAGCGCCGATCCGGCCGCCGAGCAAGCGGTTTCCGGCTCCCGGCGCAACTTCCTGGTGTCCGGCTTCGCACTGATGCTGCTGGTGATCACTGCGGCCAGCTACTTCGTCTTCCGTGCAATGAACCGGGAACTGAGCGTCGCCCGCCTGCAATCGGACTTTGTGGCGGCGGTCTCGCACGAGTTCCGGACCCCGCTGACTGCGATGTCCCATATCACCGAGATGCTCGAAGAGGGCGGCACTCCGGGAGATCGCCTGCCGCTCTACTACCGCGCGCTGGGCAAAGAAACCAGGCGGCTACGCGGGATGGTGGAGAGCCTGCTGGATTTCGGGCGCATGGAGGCGGGGCGGCACATTTATCACATGGAGGACGCGGATGCCGCAGAGCTGGTGCGGCGGGTGGTGGATGAGTTCCGCGAAGAGGCCTCCGCTAACGCCCACCGCGTTGAACTGGATATGCCGCCCGGGGAACGCCGCATCCGCGCCGACCGGGAGGCGATCACGCGGGCGCTGAGGAATCTGCTGGACAACGCCGTGAAGTATTCGCCCGAATCCTCGACTGTGAGGGTGTTGGTCGAATCCCAGCGAGGACGCCTCGCCATCTCGGTCGAAGATCAAGGAGCGGGCATAGCGAAGCACGAGCAGCGGCAAGTATTCCGGAAGTTCGTCCGCGGGACTTCGGCCAGGACGCTGAACGTCAAAGGGTCCGGCATTGGACTGTCCATGGTGGACCACATCGTGAAAGCGCACGGAGGACGGGTGGCGCTCGAGAGCGAGCCGGGGCGCGGAAGCCGGTTTACCATCCTCTTGCCAGTCAAGCCGGAGCGCAAATGAAGAGAATCCTCATTGTCGAAGATGAGCCGAGCATCGCCCTGGCGCTCGACGACGATCTGCGCCGGGAGGGTTATGAGACGGAAGTGGCGGCCGACGGCGACACGGCCGCTCAAAAAGCCAGATCGCAGGAGTGGGACCTGATTCTGCTCGACGTCATGCTCCCCAAGAAGGACGGTTTCGAAGTGTGCCGGGAATTGCGGCACGCCGGCATCCGGACGCCGATCCTTCTGCTGACAGCAAGAACGCACGAGGCCGAGAAGGTTCTGGGGCTGGAACTGGGCGCGGACGACTACGTGACCAAGCCTTACAGCGCGCGGGAACTGCGGGCGCGGGTCAAGGCTCTGTTGCGCCGAAGCGCCGCCCAGACCGCGGAGGTCTACCGCTTCGGCGACGCCGAACTGGATTTCAACCGCTGCGAACTGCGGCGTGGCGGGAAAGTAATCGAGCTGACGACGCTCGAATACAAGCTGCTGGCGGCCTTCGTCAAGCAGACGGGGCATGTCCTCACGCGCGAGCAATTGCTGGACCAGGTCTGGGGACCTGGGACGCACATCACCGACCGCGTGGTCGACAACCAGGTGACCAACCTGCGCAAGAAAATCGAGCCCGAGCCGGACCGGCCCCGTTATCTGGTGGCCCTGCGCGGGTTGGGCTACCGATTTGATGGTGGAGGCGTGACCGAGCCGTGACAGCCGGGTGAATGGCGCCTGACCTTGGTTCCGTAACCTGGTTCCATGGAGGCTTCGATCATGAAGAAGATATTGAGTATCGTGGTGGCGGCGGCGCTGGGGGCAGGTCTGGCGCTCACGCAGCCCCCTCGTTCCGCCGAGGTCCAACTCAAGGCGGCCGAGCACAAGCAGCAGGTCGAGGGCGACCTGAAGAGCGCCATTGAGCAGTACAAAAAACTCGCTCAAAACCGCGACCAGACGGTAGCGGCGAAGGCGCTGCTCCGGATGGGCGAGTGCTATGAAAAGCTCGGTGATGTGGAAGCGCGCAAGGCGTACGAGCAGGTGCTGAGCCGCTTTCCGAACCAGACCGGGGCTGTAGCCGAGGCCCGCGCCCGGCTCACCGCGTTGAAGTCTGCCGGACCTCCCGCAATCACAGTCCGCCAGGTCTGGGCGGGTCCCGACGTAGATTTTCCTGGTGCGCCCTCCCGCGACGGCGCTTTTCTGACTCTCCGGGATTCTGAGACCCGGGACCTGGCGATCCGCGACCTCCGTACGGGGCAGAAACGGCGGCTTACAAAACACCCGGGCACCTCGGAGTACGCGGCATGGTCCCTGCCATCGCCGGACGGCAAGCAGGTGGCTTACACCTGGTTCAACACGGACAAGTTTCGGGACCTGCGCATCGTTGGGATCGACGGGTCCGAGCCTCGCGTTCTTTACCGCAATGCCGAGGTGTGGCCGGATATCTTCGATTGGTCCCCGGACGGCAAGTTCCTTCTGGCAGTCCTCGGCCGAAAAGACAAGACCAAGCAGATGGTCCTGGTTTCCGTACGGGACGGTTCCGTGCGCATTCTCAAGACCTCCGAACGGGACCTCCCGGAGCGCCCGCGCTTTTCACCGGATGGCCGCTACATCGCCTACGGCTTTCCGCAGCGGCCAGGCTCTAGGGACGACGGCATCTTCCTGCTCGCTTTGGATAGCGGCAGGGAAATCCCGCTGCTGCAACGCCCGGTTGCACAAGTGGCTGATTCAGGAGTCGATGAGATCTATCCCGACTGGACGCCGGACGGCAGAGGAATCCTGTTCCGCAGCGACCGTACCGGGAACTGGGACGCGTGGTGGATTCAAGTTGCCGATGGCAAGCCGCAGGGAACCCCGGTGTTGGTCAAGTCCGACTTGGGAGAAAACTTCAGGCCGATGGGGTTTACCCGGAACGGTTCGTACTACTACGGCATCCGGACGGCGATGAGCGATGTGTACGTCGCTCAGATAGATCTGGCAACGGGCAAACTCCTCGCCCCGCCGGCTCTGGCCGCCCGGAGTTTCTTAGGTTCCAACAACAAGCCCGACTGGTCGCCCGATGGCCGGGACTTACTCTTCCTATCAAGCCGCGGCAACACCGCGGCGTGGGCCCGCCGGAGACTGTCCGTCCGATCCCTCGAAAGCGGAGAGGTGCGCGAACTCGCTTCCAAACTCAAGCAGGTAAACTGGGTCCGCTGGTCCCCTGACGGCCGGTCCGTGCTTGCTGGCGGACAACATCCCGCCGGTGAGTTCGGCATCTACCGCATCAACATTGAAACCGGCGACTTCGCGACCGTCGTGCACGATGCCCTGGGCTGGCCGGCATCCTGGTCCCGCGACGGCAAAGAGATTATCTACTTGAAACGCGCCGCCAAAAGGTTCTCCATTCTTGCGCGAGATCTCGAAACCGGCCAGGAGCGGGAACTCCATAGCGTCGCCGAACCCTCCTTTTATACAAACGGCGCGGCTCTTTCCCGCGACGGGCGGCAGTTGGCCTTTGCGGTCGGCGGCGAAAGCCAAACGACCCTGAAGATCATGCCGGCTGCGGGAGGAGAAGCGCGTGACTTGCTGCGCGGAGTGCGATTGCCATTGGGCAACCCGATCGCCTGGACGCCTGACGGCCTGAGCGTGCTCTTCGCCAGGAAGCCCATCCCCGGTAACTCAAAAACCGAGCTGTGGTCCGTCTCCGTCCAGGGCGGCGAACCGCGAAGGCTGGATCTCACGGCGGAAAATATGCGCGATATCTCCGTCCATCCGGACGGGCGGCATATCGCTTTCACCGCCGGCCAGGCCAGATCCGAAGTCTGGGTGATGGAAAACTTTCTGCCGGCCAATCCCTCTCGCTGAAACCCGGGACAGTACACTCGAGCCACTTGCAGAATTCGCCGGAAGACCGCTTGCTGACGCGCGCGGCTCAGTAACTTGTTGCGAATCAGTAGCGCTTCCGAGCCGCGACCGTCAGAAGGTGTGAAAAAATGCCTGCCTCACTTCAGCCACCGGCAACGCAGGCCGGGGGCCTGCGCCACATCAACAACTTGCCGGTGTCGTGGGGCAGGTCCCCGACCTGCCCTGGCATTTTTTCACACCTTCTCAGGGAGCGGTCGTTCGGCGAATCGGGTTTCAAACACAATCCTGACAATAGCTGCATTCAATTGTGACCGGCCCCGCTATAATCTAGCTACCGATGCCGTTTGCGCAGTGGCTCCGCCCGCCCCGTCATGTCCTGGCGATCTTCCTGGCCATCATGCTGGTCTCGGGCGGCGCCCTGGGCTGGCTCGGCTGGCAGGTGCTGAAGCAGGACCGCTCACTGGAGAGACAGCGGGTGCAGGAGCGCCTGGACCTCGCGGCGGACCACGTGGCCGCCTCGCTGGAGCGGAGCTTCTCGGATCTTGACAACTGTCTGAACTTCCTTCCTGGTCCTGCCGCGAAGGAACCGCCGGAGGGCGTGGTGGTTGTGCTGGCGGCGGAACGCGCGGTCAACGTTTACCCGCCCGGCCGCGTGCTGTTCTACCCGGCGGCTCCGGCGAGCGATGAGCCGCCCGCGGCAACCTTCGCGGAGGGCGAAAAGCTGGAGTTCCAGCGCGACGATGCGGCCAAGGCGGCCGAATTCTTTCGGCCGCTGGCGCGGTCGCCGGACCCCAGGGTGCGCGCGGGCGCCTGGCTGCGGCTGGGGCGGAATCTACGAAAACTCGGCCGTAACGAGGAAGCCCTGGAAGCTTACGGCGAACTGGCGCAACTTGGCGGGGTCCGGGTCATGGGAGTGCCGGCGGAACTGATGGCGCGCGAAGCTCGAGCGAGCGTGCTGGAGGCGCTGGGAAAGCGCGACGCACTCCGCCAGGAAGCGTCGCTCATGTATCTGTCTCTCGCGACGGGCCGCTGGACCTTGCCGCGCGCCGTCTGGGAGTTTCATGTGGAAGAGGCCCGGCGATGGTCGGGAGCCGGCCCCTTGACGGAAGGCGAGCAGAACGCGCTGGCGCTTTCGAGCGCCGCGGAATGGATCTATGACCAGTGGCGTACCGGACAGGGATCGCGAGGACGCCGGATTGTGAGGATGGAAGGCAGGCCGGTGCTGATCTCCTGGAGGGCGGATGCGGGACGGCTCGCCGCGGTGCTGGCTGGGCCCGCCTGCCTGGGGCCGGTCTGGAAAGCGGCTCTGGAAGGCCAGCGCGTGCGGGGCGCCCTGGTCGATGCCGATGGGCAGGTGATGATTGGCTCGGTGGAGAAGAACGGCCGGCAGGCGGTACGAACGGCCGCTGCTACCAGGCTGCCCGCGACGCTGCACTTGACGAGCGGCGATTCCGGCGGAGACCTGGCCGGGTTGGCCGCGCGCCGCCGCTTGCTGCTGGCTGGGTTCGCGGTGCTGGCGCTGGTTCTTGTGACTGGCTCCTATTTCATCCTGCGCTCCATCACCCGGGAGCATGCCGTGGCCAGACTGCAATCCGAGTTCGTGTCGGCGGTGTCGCATGAATTCCGGACTCCGCTCACTTCGCTGCGGCAGCTCTCGGATATGCTGTCCAAAGGGAGGATCCCTACGGAGGAATTGCGCCAGGAATCGTACGACATCCTGTCCCGCGAGAGCGAGCGGCTTCAGAGGCTCGTCGAGTCGGTGCTCAACTTCGGACGCCTGGAGGCGCGGGCCTTCCGTTATCGCCTCGAGGATCTCGAGCCCGCGGCGCTGGTCCGTGACCTGGTAGCCGAATTTCAGGAGAAGGCCGCCGCCCAGGGATATCGCGTCGAGCTCGAGGAGGCGGGGGAGTATCCGCTCATCCGGGCCGACCGCGAAGCATTCGGTCTGGCGCTATGGAACCTGCTCGACAATGCGGTAAAGTACTCGCCGGACTGCCGGACCGTCTGGGTTGGGATGACGCGCGAGGGCGGGCGGCTGGCAATCCAGGTTCGGGACCGGGGTATGGGAATTCCGGCCGCGGAGCAAAAGGAGATCTTCAAGAAATTCGTCCGGGGCGCCGGCTCGAGGGCCTCCCACATCAAGGGTACCGGGATCGGCCTGGCCATGGCGCGCCACATCATCGAGGCGCATGATGGGGAGATCCGCGTGAAAAGCGAACCCGGACAGGGAAGCACGTTTACCATCCTGTTGCCGTTGGAGAAGGTGGCATGAGACGCATCCTCGTTGTGGAAGACGATCCCGGAATCGCGTTTGGCCTGCGAGTGGACCTGAAGACCGAAGGATATGACGTGGAGCTGGAATCGGACGGAGAAAGCGCCCTCCAGCGGGCAGCGAAAGAGACCTTCGACTTGATCCTGCTCGACGTTATGCTGCCGGGCAAGGATGGTTTCGAGGTCTGCCGTGAACTGCGGCGCGGCGGCTCCAAGACGCCCATCATCCTGCTGACCGCCAAGGCCCAGGAAGCCGAAAAGGTCCTTGGATTGGAGCTCGGGGCGGACGATTACGTGACCAAGCCGTTCAGCCCTCGCGAGCTGCGCGCCCGAGTAAAAGCTGCGCTTCGCCGCACTGGAGAAGACGAGTCGCAGGCATACCGGTTCGGCGATCTGGAGGTGGATTTCACGCGCTGTGAGCTGCGGCGCGCCGGCAAGCCGGTGGAGCTCACGGCCCTCGAGTTCAAGCTGCTCGCCGCGTTTGTGCGCAAGCGGGGCCGGGTCCTTAGCCGGGAGCAACTGCTGGATCTGGTCTGGGGGCATGACACGTTCGTCACCGACCGCGTGGTGGACAACCACGTCGTCACGCTGAGGAAGAAAATCGAGCCCGAGCCTTCCGAACCTCGTTATGTTCTGAGCGTGCGCGGAATGGGATACCGTTTCGATGGCTGAACTTCATCGAATCCTGACAATTGCGCGGACAGGAGCCGGACAATCGAGCCGTAGCCTGGATGTGCAGGAGGAAATCAGGATGAAACCATCAACGCTATTGCTACTGGTCGCGGCGCTCGGCGCGGCCCTATCACCCGGCTACGCGCCAGGTCAGTCCAAAGACACCCGGGCGGAAGTGGCGCTTCAGGCCGCCATCAAGAAAGAAGCGGTCGACGGCGACCTGAAGGGCGCGATCGAGCAGTACAGGAAGCTGGCTCAGGGCCGGGACCGCGCGGTGGCGGCGAAGGCGCTGGTCCGCATGGGCGAGTGTTACGAAAAGCTGGGCGACGCGGAGTCGCGCAAGGCTTACGAGAGGGTGCTTCGGGAGTTTACCGACCAGACCGGGGCTGTAGCCGAGGCCCGCGCCCGGCTCGCCGCGCTGAAGTCCGCTGAACCTTCCACAAGCACAGTCCGCCGGGTCCGGGCGCCCAATGCGGAATTCTCTGGGGCGCCCGCCCGCGACGGCGCCTATCTGACTTTCCGCGATTCGAGCGAGAACGTGGCGATTTGCGACCTCGCCACAGGGCAGACACGACCGCTCACCAAACACCAAAGTGTTTGGGAGTCCGCCTGGGGGTCGATGCCATCCCCGGACGGCAAGCTGGTGGCCTACCACTGGGACCAGGACGGGCTGCGTGAACTGCGCGTGGTCGGGCTGGAGGGGACCAAGCCTCGCGTTCTTTACGGCAATGCCGAGGTGACGTGGTTACAGATCGAGGATTGGTCCCCGGACGGCAAGAGCATTCTGACCGTCCTCACCCGAAAAGACAGGACCAACCAGATGGTCCTGGTTTCCGTGCGGGACGGTTCCGTGCGCGTGCTGAAGACCTTCGATGAGCGCGCACCCGGACGCCCGCGGTTCTCTCCCGATGGCCGCTACATCGCTTACGCTTATCCGCAGCGCCCTGAATCCGGGGAGCAGGACATCTTCGTCCTTGCCATGGAGGGAGGGCGCGAGACCCCGCTGGTTCAGCACCCGGCTAATGATGGCTTTCTCGATTGGACGCCGGATGGCAAGGGAATCCTGTTCCGCAGCGACCGTACCGGGACCGTGGGCATCTGGTGGACTCAGGTTGCCGAGGGCAAATCCCAGGGAACTCCCGAGTTGGTCAAGCCTGGCGTGGGGCCGAACTTCAGTCCAATGGGGTTTACCCGAAACGGCTCGTACTACTACGGCGTCAAGACGCAGATGAACGATGTGTACATAGCCGAGCTTGATCTTGCGACAGGCAAACTGATTTCCGCGCCGAGTCTGGCTACCCAGCGCTTGGTGGGATCCAATTTCAGGCCCGACTGGTCGCCGGAC
>Ga0315277_10009494_pt1 | contig 12421 bp, 11 predicted proteins | sample YL17G05_15_MG_FD_203695 | JGI IMG/M metagenome (GOLD analysis project Ga0315277, IMG submission 203695) | Sediment microbial communities from Yellowstone Lake, YNP, Wyoming, USA - YL17G05_15 | ecosystem: Environmental > Aquatic > Freshwater > Lake > Sediment | place: USA: Wyoming | collected... | reverse complement strand
CCAATCTAGCACAACCTGCTTGCCGCCTCAAACCGAACTAATCCAACAAGCGGGCACGGAGACACATAGGGTTTGAACCACCGACCGTATGGCCTCCCCACACAACTCTTGGGGAATCGTAGGATCGAAACTGTCCGTCCGTTTGCAAACGGAGGCGAATGCGTGGTAAACTGCGGTGTGGTTTTTACTGCGTACCCGTGGCTCAATTGGATAGAGCACTTGGCTACGGACCAAGGGGTTGGGGGTTCGAGTCCCTCCGGGTACGCCATTTTTCCCCTTTATTTTGCAGCCACTTACAGCAATTCTCCCCGCACACCCCGTTGGGGACTCGAACTTCCTGCCGTGCTCGCGGGGTTACTTCATTCGTTTTCTCCGTACATCTCTGCTATAGGTTCTCCTCGTGTGTCTAACGTGCCGCTGGTGATACTTGAGCCGAGGCATGGGATGGGGTCATGCCATCATGCCCTTCGGGTGGCCTGAATGATACTGTCAGGCGAAGGCAACGCAATGACCCTAGTCATGTCGAACCCGGCCGCAGAGAGAAGATTGCGATACTCCGTCTCAGTGCGTTCGCGAGCTCCGCTCTCCATCATCAGCACCCCGATGTCCAGGAACTTCCCCAGGAATGGATTGTTGCCGGAGGGTATCACCATTTCGACAAGGAGCAGCTTTCCGTCCGGCGGCATGGCGCGGTGGCAGTTCCTCAGAATCCTGCTGGCGTTCTCGTCGTCCCAGTCATGAACCACATGCTGAAGGAGATAAGTGTCGCCGCCCTCCGGGACAGATTCGAAGAAATCGCCGCCGAGAACCTGGCAACGATTCAACAGGTGTTGGGCTTCGAGAAAGGCCTTCGCGGCCCCAACCGTAGCAGGCATGTCGAAGTTGATGCCCTGAATATCCGGGTGACGCCGCAAGATGGCTGCGATAAGCGCGCCGTGTCCCCCGCCCACGTCAACGACCACCCGTGCGTTCGAGAATGGGTAGGCACCAGCGACCTGCGCCCCGGTCTGAGAAGTGTAGCTTGCCATGGCCCTGTCGAAAATGGCACCGGCTTCTGGGTTCTTCGTCATGTAGTCGAAAAACCGCATTCCATGCACGTGCTGGAACGAGGACTTGCCGGTCTGCACGCTGTGGAGAATCTGCCCCCACGCCTTCCACCACCAATCTTCCCCAGCCATGATTGCTACTGGGCACACTGGGTTGGGCGCATCGGTTCGCAGACACTCAGCCATCGGCGTCAGCTCAAAGCGCCCACTCTTGTCTTCTGCGAAGACGCCGATGCTGGCAAGCGCCCTCATCAGCCGATAGAGTGACGGCGCATGCGTCCGGGTTGCCGTTGCCGGTTCATCGATACTTCGCGGACCATCCTTCAGGTGGTCGGCAACACCTAACTTCGCAGCCACGTATATGGCTTGCGTGTTCCAGAAGCTCAGGCTCAGTTCAAGTAGCGCAACATGCGGCGGCGCCAGCTTCCTGCGCAACTTCTCCAGGAGGTCGCGAAATCCTGAGACGGTCCTGACGAACCACACAGGAGGGATTCTCGCGGAGGTCTGTAGATGATTCTTCTGCTCGGTCATTCGCTGTCTCCTTCCTGCCCAACATCTGTTTATGTCTGCGGCGGTCCAGAAGTGCGCGGGTAGCGGTCCAAAAGTGAGGCACCCGATGGGTTCATTATGCAGCGGATGACCCATGTTCTCAAAAACACCGGGAAGAGAACCACGGGAACGGCCTGGCCGGCCTTCGCCACCACCCTCGTCCCCAGCATCCGTTCAATGGCCACCCTCTATCGTCTCGCGTCCATCCTCGTGAATGGCCCCAAGTGTCCCTCAGCCACCCAATCCGTTTGCTTGAGCCGGACCTTCAAGTCAACTGGAAACTCCCAAAAAGCCAAAAACTGGGTTATGTGGTATCTCGGTACGCCCAACGCCTGACCAAGGGTCGACCGGCTTTGACCTTGGTCTATGGAATCGGTAGGCAGGAGTTGGTCAAGCCTCTCGGCAATCTGAATGGGGTTGGAGCGTAAGATATTGGTCTTATTGGGTTTAAGCGAGAGTCGAAACCGGCCGGAAAAGTACTTAATTGAGCCATAAATGGTACGCCATTACAAGAGGGTATGCGCAGTTGCCTGTACCATGGTAACTGCGCTTTCTCATTTTCGGGGACGGGGTATCTTGGCCCTGTGCGGTCAGTCAGCGACCGGCAGGGGCTTGGTAGCGCATACTCTCAGGGTCCGGATCGACGTGGCAAGGTCGCGAAGGTCTTCCTCGTCCACATCCCCCTCATCGGCAAGAAGGGCTTGAACCGTGGCATCATTGGTGAGATACTCGACTGCAAAGGACGCCTCTTGCGCGATCTCCACGCTGTCGAAACCGGCATCCCGGATGGCGGCAATGTAGTCGTCCTTCAAAAGAGCCCCCGCCACACAATCCGCGTAGGCACTGGCTGTGCCCCGGGCGGCCGGGGGAAGCTCTTTCACTAATACGATGTCGGCAACCGTAAAGGTCCCACCGGGCTTGAGCACCCTGAATGCCTCCTTGAAGACGCGCCTTTTGTCTGAAGAAAGGTTAATCGCACAATTCGAGATGACCAGATCAACGAAGTTGTCTTCGATAGGCAGGTTTTCAAGTTCACCCAGTCGGAATTCTACGTTCTCATAGTTGCCTTTAAGAGCGTTTTCTCTCGCCGCCTCGACCATTTCCGGGGTCATGTCGACCCCAATTACCCGGCCGGTCGAGCCCACTTTGGCTGCGGCAAGGAAACAGTCGAATCCGACACCCGAACCGAGGTCGAGCACAATCTGTCCCTCGCTGATCACGGTCCAGTCGGCGGGGTTGCTGGCACTCAAGTCCAGGGTCTCCCCTTCAGTCAGTGGCTCGAGCGCCTCGTCGGCATAACTGATGACTTTGCCAAGGATATCCGCCGAACCGGACGCTGGAGGGGCAACAGGCTCAGGCTCAACATAGGCTCGAGTTGTGCTGGCCTTTGTTTTATTATGTTGTTTTCTAATCTGATTTCTAACCTTAGTATCTTTCGTGCTTATGTTCTGGTTTAGTGTAGCAGCCAAAGCCCCTTCACCTAGGTCTTCCGCCATAGGCCCAAGGAGGTCTTTGACCATACCTGTGAGTTCGTCCGTCTTGATCAGCGACATGCAGTAGATGGCACCTTGCCTTTCCCATATTACTAGGGCTAGTTTGTCGCCGGGACCAATGCCCGCACGGTCGCGCACCTCTTTGGGGAGCACCATCTGCCCCCTTTCGTCGATACTGAGAACGGACTCTATCCGAAAACCGCTTGCGCAAGCAAGTTCTTGGTACCTTGGAGGCTGTTTCATCCTGGCCATGCTGCAAACTCCGGGTTGATGATCGTACTGAGTATTCAATAAGCTCCCATGTTTTAGTATACACTGATTTATCAGGGAAATCAAGCCTTTTGGAAAAGTCTGTAGTTTTTCGCAAAAGAAACCACTCAGAACCATAGCAAAAGCCATTTTGAAGAAACCGGACAACACCTATCAGAACACTAATCTATATGCCACACCTTGCGTGCAAATTAGGCCGGGACAACCGGGTCTCAGGCGCTTGAAATCCCCTCAAGCGGAACGAGGCGAAGCGCGTTGCAGCAGTAAATCTTGTTTAGGATGTCGCGGGGCATGTCCAGACTACTGAGGAATTCTTGATGCTCGTTATCGAAGTAGTCGCGACCGTAACAGATGCGGTCCTGGAACTCGTCAAGGAATTCCTTGGCAAAGCCCGGGTCGCGTTGCAGGGCGTTACAACCTGACCCGGCGGAGAGGTCGCCATACAGGTTAGGGCATTCGCGCATCAGGGAGACGACGGCGCCGCCGGGAACCACGGGGCCTTTCGGGTAGGCCTCCTTACCATATTGGTCATCGCCGGAGATGTGCGCCCAGAAGCCCGGGCCATGGCCCAAGAAGATGGTTTCGGGACAGGCCCGAACGGCTCGCGCGAAGGGTTCGATGCCGCCCCCATACCAGTAGTCCGTCCGCGGGTAGGTCCGCCCTGTCGAAAATACATAGTCGATATGAACGGTCACGGGCAACCCCTTTTGCCCGCAGAAACGATACATCCGGAGCGCGTCGGGGTTGTCAAACATCATCCGGGCTTTCAGCTCGCCGTACACGCGGACACCATAGACCCCCATAGCTGCTTCGAGAAGGTCGATGGCCTCAGGACGGCGCGGGTCCGGCGCGTAGCCGAGCACGAACTTGTCTGGCGCGCGCTCCATGTAGGAGACGCACCGGGCGAAGGGGATGGGCCCGGGGGCGGCGATCTGCGGACAACACCGGTTGTAAGAGGGGTCACACTCGTCGACAGGGGCCTCCCACGTGAGAATCCAGGTCTTGTCAATGCCGAATTGCGCCATGTTGGCGAGAAAACGGTCGAGATTGTAGCCATGCCAATCGGGATGGTTGTGGATGTCGATGATCATGGGTCAAGCTCCTTCCGGCGCGCCCAGGCGACATCGGCCGGTCTTGATGCATGATAGCAAGCACGCCTTGGGAAGTAAATTACAGATAGTGCCCATCCTTTTGTGGCAGTAATGCAAAGGGGAAAAGCGGGGCAAGATCGCGCCGGCACGGTAGAAGCAAAGGCACTCACGGCGTCTCGGAGAATTTCTCGACGTTGCCCGCGGTGTAGAAAAAAAGATCGGCATTCTCAGGCGGTTCGCGGAAACGGAAGGTTGCTGCTCGCGGAAGAGTTTCCAACAGTTCGACGTACGTGGGATCGGCGAAGAAGTACTGGGAACCGTCGTCAAGAAGAGACAAAGTGTAGGTGTCGGGGGTTCCGCTATTGCGCTGGAGAGAGGCTTGGGCGCCGGGTACGTCAACGCGCTGCGCGAAGATACTGCGGATGGAACGCGGGGCGGGAGACTTCGCGAAGATGTTGACGGCAGCCTGCAGTCCGGTGCGAAAGACGTAGGCGCCGCGATACCTGTCCGGACGATTGACGAGATAAACGGTTTCGTGAGCGGCCTCTGCCGCGATACTGTGCGCGATGTTCCTAGTCATTGTGCCGGCGACCCGCCAGTCGCCGCTGAATTCGTATAGCTTGGCCGCCGAGAAGCCTGCGAAAAGGACAACCGGCAATAGGGCGAGCCGTAGATATCTTGACAACGTCACGAAGACATACGCGATGCCGATCGCGGCGAACACCGTCGGGAAATAGAGAAACCGCCGCGCATTATGAATCCCGCGAGCGGTGTGACAGGAAGAAGAAAGCGGAATCAGCTCGAAAGTTAGTCAAGTGACGTTTGGTAATGCACGGCGTAGCTCTGTTTGCGACGGGCACGACGCTTTCCTCTGCAGACAGGAGGGAAACACTATGCGATCAGCCACGCCTTATCGGTTGTGTCCTTTCTCGGAGGCATACGAAAGTGCTCCGCGGCGTCCCCGACCAATTTGGACCACACGTACAATGCGCCAAACCAGGCTTCGTTCTCTTGTCTTGCTGTGCAAACCGGACATTTACCCGCACGCAACTCATTAATGAGATAATCTAAATGGTGAGCTATATGAGCCCCTTCATGCAAACATATCTTAGCCAAACATAGAGTAAACAACCTATAGAGGCAGCGACGTTTCTCTGGGACGGCGAGACCGCCACGAAAAAACCCCTTTGCCCGCACAGAAAGGTACTGCTCTGCTATCATTTTCCTATCGTACACAATCCAAAGCACTCCTGGCTTGCAATTTGTTGGGACGCTTCTCACGAATAGCCGCGAAACAAAGTCTCCCATGTCCAGAGTGCGTGCGTCTTTAGAATCCTTCGGCAAGAAGCGCAACTTATATTCTTTCTTGTCAACGGCGTGGTTAGCTGCGAGGTATTCCAGGGCTTTTTCGACGCCCGGGATACCACCATAGGCCCAAGGCGGGCCCTTGTCAGGATACGCCCCCAGGACATGCATAAAAACGGGCAAGGAAGTCGCCTCCTCTTCGTGAGTCACAAACGCAGAGACGATTTCATCGGCACGAGATATAAGAGGGGCATAGTCCCCTGGTTCTATTCCGAATTGACGCACGCCCACACTCCTTCCGCCAAGTTTCCCCCATCGGGGTCCGTCAGTCCAATTCCTCCAGCGCAGTGAGAATAATGTATGTCTCTAAGGTAAGCTTCGGGCTGTCGGCTTTTCGACCGCCGGTTCCGGCGGCCGCAAAAGCAAGATCACTGGTCATCTTTGCTTGCCAGTAGCTCCTTACCTGCTCGTTATCCAGATTAGGACCCTTTAAGAACCGGGTCGGGAAAAGGTTGAGAGCAGATGAGAAACGCTGAAGGAGCGTGGTCGTGACTCTGTCCTCACCTTTTAGTACCCGCTCGATCTTATTCTCATCGTAGGGGAACAGATATCCCCCCAAAGCCTTCCTCCCGTCTTCACCAAGATCGCTGAGGCGTTTTTTGAGAGCATCGGTCCACTGTTGGCGGATTCGAGATTCTCCGCCAACAAACAAGTCAACCGCACGTTGATTGATAACGTCGTCTGGCATAACCTACCATCCCTTCAGTTCAGCACAAAGCGTGCGTGACCGGCAAGAACCTTACCACAAAGAAATTGTACCACATTTTCGCGTTTGCTGCTCGGCGAAAAACAGGTGGTATCGACTTTCTCTGTTTTCGCACCTCGCTAATGGAACAAGCCTCCCCGCCTTCCTTCCACTCCATGCGCTGCATACGCATACCACACCCTCTGCTGAATCGCTACGTTATTATAGGGGTTTTCTTCCAAGAAGTCAAGCATTTTTCCGTGTTTCTCTCCGCAGCTTGTAGGGACATCTTCGGCTTGAACCTAGTCCTTGTTGTCCGGGTTAGCACTCTCACAACTGAAAACCCCTCGCGTTCGTGCTGGCTGGGCTTGTCTCGTATATAAGCCCAGCAGGTTACAGTCTCAGAGTCGTCTGCTTCACGCAAATCACGGCTTTGGGCGCGTGTCTAGGTTCATCGCAGTGGCTTCACGAGGACCTGGGATAGCTTTAATTAGGCCTATCCTCGCCCAACGTCTCACCCTCTGGAACCGATCTCTAGGTTATGGCCAATGGACTGTCGACATTGCAGGACTAGCTACAGCAGCTCGGCGATCTGGACGGCGTTGAGGGCGGCGCCCTTCAACAGGTTGTCTGCCACAATCCACAAGTCGAGCGCGCTGAGGTGTGAGATGTCTTCGCGGATGCGGCCCACGAAGGTCTCGTCCTTGCCCGCGGCGTAGATCGCCAGCGGATAGAGCTGCTTCGCGGGGTCGTCGAGCACGACGATGCCGGGGGCCTTCGATAGAATCTCGCGGGCCTGTTGCGCCGTGAGCTTCTTCTCCGTCTCGATGTTGACCGACTCGCTGTGGCCTGTATGTACGGGGACGCGCACCGTCGTGGCCGTAACCCGGATCGAGGGGTCGCCCATGATCTTCTTGGTCTCGTTAACCATCTTCATCTCTTCCGACGTATAACCGTTGTCGCCGAACGCGTCGCTCTGGGGAATCTGGGGAATGCAGTTGAACGCGATGGGATGGGGAAACACGTCGCATTCCGGCGTCTTGCCCGCCAGGACAGCCTCGATCTGGGCGTACATGTCGTCGAGGGCGCGCTTGCCCGCGCCCGATACCGCCTGGTACGTAGAAACCACGACGCGCTTGATGCGAGCGGCGTCATGCAGCGGCTTGAGCACGACCACCATCTGGATCGTCGAGCAGTTGGGGTTGGCGATGATGCCCTGATGCCATTTCACATCGTGTGGATTGACCTCCGGCACCACCAGCGGGACCTTCGGGTCCATTCGCCACGCGCTGGAATTGTCCACCACCACGCAGCCGTCCCGCGCGGCGCAGGGCGCGAACTTCTTGCTTGTGCCGCCGCCAGCGCTGAACAACGCGACATCCACGCCTTTGAACGAGTCTTCCGCAAGCACTTCCACCGGAATGGTCTCGCCATGAAAGACGAGGGTCCTGCCGCGGGACCGCTCGGACGCGAGGCACTTGATGGACTTGACGGGGAAGTTGCGTTTTTCCAGCATGCGCAACATGCACGAACCGACAAGGCCGGTGGCGCCAGCGACAGCAACAACTTTCTGTGCCATAGTGCAATAGCTCCTTCTTACAAAGCGCGCCGCAGTCTCTCGAACCGGCGCCGCATCCAATCAACCACGGAGACCCGTTATATAGACCACATCCGTTTGCGCATGTGACGTGCCGCCAAAAGGGGAAGGGAACCACAACCGAGACGTGTCAGGGGCAACTCATCCGCAGGCCGCGTCGAGCGCCTTGGTCAATTGCGCCTTGGGCGTCACGCCGACAAAGCGGGTCTGTTCCTGGCCGTTCTTGATGATTACCAAGCAGGGAATACTGGCGACGGCGTATTCCTGAGCAAGGGTCGATTCGGTATCCACGTTCACCTTTGCAATGGCCGCCTTGCCTTGGTAAGCCGCGGCGAGTTCATCCAAAACGGGGCCCATCATCCGGCACGGGCCACACCATTCCGCCCAGAAGTCCACCAGCGTAACGCCGTTCTGTACGGCGGACTTGAAATTGGCGGCGGTCAGTTCCACGGCGCTGCTCATGAGATCATGTCTCCTTGTGTTCCCGAGGGAACTCGTATAGAAGTCGCCCGTCTGCCTCGAGAGCCTTGGTCGCGAATGCAAAAGCGGGAGCCGGATTATAGCGCATCGCGGCGTGCAAATATCAAGCACGTGACAGCACGCGCACAGGGCTGGCCGGGTGGCGGACGCGAGGGAGGCGGGTCAGGTCTGAGCGGCCCGACTGCGCAAGAGCTTGAACTCGATGCTGTCCAGTAAGGCCTCATAAGAGGCGGTGATGATGTTTTCGGACACGCCGACGGTGTTCCAGGACTCGTTGTGATCGCTGGATTCGATGAGCACGCGGGTCGTGGCCTGGGTGGCCGCTTGCGCGTTGAGAATGCGGACTTTGTAGTCCTCGAGACGGACTTCGCGCAGCTCCGGATACTCGGACTCGAGCGCTTTGCGCAAGGCGTTGTTCAGCGCGTCGACGGGACCGTCGCCTTCCGCGGAGGTGTGGACCTTCTCGCCGCCGGGAAAGGCAAGGTTGACCGAGGCGACCGAGAAGGTGGGTTCGTGAGCCCCGTGCCGGGTTACGCTGACGTGGAATCCTTGGACCCTGAAAAAAGTCGGCGAGACGCCGCCGGCACGGCGGAGCAGGAGATCGAGGGAGGCGTCGGCGGCCTCGAATTCGACGCCCTGTTTCTCGAGTTCCTTGACTCGATCGAGGAGGGCACGGGTCTCCGGGTTGTCGCGATCGAGGGAAATGCCGAGTTCGGCGGCCTTCTGCATCAGGCTGGAACGGCCGGACAACTCGCTCACGGGGATCCGGGTGACGTTACCGACAAGCGCGGGGTCAACGTGCTCGTAGCTGGGCTTGAACTTGGTTACGGCGTCGGCATGCATGCCGCCTTTGTGCGTGAAGGCGTGCCGGCCGACGAAAGGCGCATTATCGCGGGGCGCCATGTTGGCCAATTCCGCGACGAGGCGAGAAAGCTGGGTGAGTGTGGTGAGTTTATCGGGGGACACAAGGGGGATGCCCAGTTTTAGTTGGATGACGGGGATCAACGTCGAGAGGTCCGCGTTGCCCGTGCGTTCTCCGTATCCGTTGATGGTGCCTTGGACTTGGGTGGCGCCTTCGGCCACGGCGGCCAAGGTGCCGGCGACGGCACACCCGATGTCGTTGTGCGTGTGAATGCCCAGGTCCGCCCGGGGCAAACGCTCTCGGACCACGCGGGTGATCGCCCCGATCTCGGAGGGTAGACGCCCCCCGTTGGTGTCGCAGAGAACCAGCACGTCAGCGCCCGCTTTTAAGGCGCATTCGAGGACTGTCATGGCGTACTCGGCATCGAGGGCATACCCGTCGAAAAAATGTTCCGCGTCAAAGAAGACCTTGCGCTCGTGAGCCTTGAGGTAAGCGATCGAATCCTGAATGAGTTCGAGGTTCTTGTCCAGGGAGATGCGCAAGACCTTGCTGACGTGAAGAGGCGAAGACTTGGCGAAAATCGTCACGGTTTCCGTACCCGCGCGGAGGAGTTGCTGGAGATTCTTGTCATCTTCCGGAAGGTGCTTCGGATGACGCGTGCTGCCGAATGCCACCAGCTTGGCGTGCTGCAACTCCAGGTCGTGAGCGCGTTCGAAAAGCTCCACGGCTTTGGTGTTGGAGCCGGGCTGGCCGCCCTCAATGTAAGTGATGCCGAAACGGTCCAGCGCGCGGACGATGCGGACTTGGTCCTCCGGAGAGAACTTGACGCCCGGGCCTTGCGCCCCGTCGCGTAAAGTGACGTCGTATATTGTCAGTGTCCTAGACAAATAGTCATCTCCTGTAGCCATGCGCCACGCATCGCGGCCGGGAGGGATGCTAAGCGTGGACTTCCTTGCCGGTGGCGGGGAGTTCCCCAAGCCAGCATATCAAGTGTGACATTTCCAAAAGCGCTCTTTCAAGGACGCGGGACGAAGAAGAGGCGTCGTCAGAATGTGAGGGAGAAGGGCGTGGGCCTCATCGACCCGGAGGCCGGCCTGTGCCGCTGTGTGTTCGTCATAAGCCGTCGCTGCATCGGGCTGCACGCCGGGGCCGCAAAGCGCGAACGGAACAGGGCCGCCGGCGTGCGTGCGAATACTGAGTGCCGTGATGTGGTCGGGCGCAACGAACACGCGGCAGTCGTCCCTGGCACGGGCGCGTTCGAGGCAAGGCGCGACGACTCGGGCGTCGAAGTCCTCGATGGCGCGAATCTTGAGGTCAAGCCGGCCCTCATGACTGGTCTCGTCCGGAGCTTCGACATGCAGGTACACGAAGTCGACTCGGTCGAGGGCCTGAAGAGCGGCAGCCACTTTGCCGGCGTAGTTGGTGTCCAGATAGCCCGTGGCCCCGGGCACTCTGACCGGGTCGAGGCCGGCGCAGATACCGATGCCGTTCACAAGGTCGACGGCACTGATGACACAGCCGTGGATACCGAAACGGCTCGGGTAAGGCTCGATAGCAGGGGTGCGGCCTTGGCCCCAAAGCCAAATCGAGGTTACAGGAGGACTGCAGGCGGATGTACGGGCCGCGTTCACCGGGTGGCGCGCGAATAGGGACTCGGAACGGCGCATAAGCTGGACGAGGACGTCTGAGCCGGGTCCCTTGGGAAGGTGAGAGGCGTAAGGTTGGTCGGTAATGTCATGAGGCGGTGTGCAGGCAACGTGTTGAAGGGATTCAAGCTGTGCGGTGTCGCCACAAGTAAATATGGTAAGATGGCGATAGCCGACGCCCGGGTGAAAGGTCACACCGAAGCCGACAGCGAGATGCTCGTTGAGAGTGTCGATAAGGGATGCGGCCTCTTGGGTCGAGATGTGGCCTGCCGTGAAATCGCGCATGCACCTGGCATCGAGGGTGACGAGGTTGCAGCGGAAGGCGATCTGGTTCGGGGCAAGTACGATGCCTTGGCTGGCGGCCTCAAGAGGTGCCCGGCCGGTTAGGGCAGTGTGCGGGTCATACCCCAGTACGGATAGGTTTCCCACATCGCTGCCGGGGGGCAGACCATCGGGAATAGGGGAGAACAGACCGGTGAGACCCAGGCGAACCACCTCGTCCATTGCAGGGGTACGGGCAAGGGCGAGCGGCGTACGATTATCGTGGGAAGGCAGGGGAAAGTCAGCCATGCCGTCGCCAATCAGGACAAGATGCTTCACGAGACCTCTCCCGGGATGCGTTTGGCAAGGAAAGACCGCCAAGCCATATAGGCCAGAGGGCACGAGACGCAACGAAAATATCATAGTAATAGTAAGGAAATCAAGAGTGACGGGATGCAGTTGGTCCAACGGGGGCGCTTTTGCCGCGTGCATGGGAACGCCGGCTGGAGAATCGTGATGGCGGCCCGGAAGAACCGAAGGGGAGGTGTCGGGGTTGATAGGGGCAGACGGGCCAGGCCAAATAACGAAAATGTAGAACAATGCGAAAATATTAAAATCGCTTGTGGGGCGTTGCTACAGGCGTGTGGGGTCTCATTCGGGGATACCGAATGGTACCAGGTAGAACATCATATGGAGTTGATCCGCGAGTGGAATAGCTATGCCTCCCTCGTTTCCAGAGGGGACTTGCCCAATCTGGTGAAGGCGCATGTGATTGACTCGCTGAGCCTAGTGCCGATTGTGCTCCGTTTCTGCGGAGATGCGGGGCAAGTACTGGATATCGGAAGCGGTGGCGGTTTCCCGGCAATCCCACTAAAAACTGCGCTACCCGATCTTGAAATGGTGTTGGTAGAGCGTTCGGAGCGGGCCGTGGTTTTCTTGCGAAAGAGCGTTGGGACACTTGGACTCCGGAGAATGACAGTTGTACAGGGGGAGTTTCCTCAGTGTGTGCGCGAGGCACGGCCGACTGTGATCACCGCGCGTGCGGTGGACCGTCCGAAGAAGGTTTTGAGGGCGAT
>Ga0315277_10009493_pt1 | contig 12421 bp, 12 predicted proteins | sample YL17G05_15_MG_FD_203695 | JGI IMG/M metagenome (GOLD analysis project Ga0315277, IMG submission 203695) | Sediment microbial communities from Yellowstone Lake, YNP, Wyoming, USA - YL17G05_15 | ecosystem: Environmental > Aquatic > Freshwater > Lake > Sediment | place: USA: Wyoming | collected... | reverse complement strand
GCATGGTTTTGGACATAAGGTCCCGAATAAGCTCAAACAATCTAGTGAAGGTTCAATCTATTCTATGTTTTTCGCCGTCCGTGAGGACATATGTATACACAGAGTCCGCACAAGTCCTCTCCCAGCGCTTCTCTCCTTTTCTTCATATACGCATCGCACAAATGGGCATTGAATCTAGTTTCTCTAGGTTCTGAAGGATTGAATGAAGCTCCAGTGAATGCTTCGACAGGACAAATCCTTGTGCAAGCTTTGCAGTCTTTGCACTTCTCGTTCATAGGAGATCCAGTTTTGAAGGGGGCATCAGTAAGTATTGTAGAGAATCTTACTCTGGGGCCATAGTTGTGGGTGATAACAAGACAGCTCTTACCTATCCAACCAAGTCCAGCCAAATTCGCAGCAAGCTTATGAGATATTACTCCAACGAGTCTGTTTGGATCAATACTCTGAGATGCCGGTATCGGATAGGCTTGGTAGTTTGCTTGTTGAATTCTTCTTGCCAACAGCAGAGCGATATGATCCAAACGTGAATTCACAGAATTGTAAAGTCCCTTGTATGTGAAAATGACTGCCCGATCTTCATGCTTATGTAACTCGTCAACAACGGCGTCCAATAGGCGAATGCCGATTGATATTGCTCTTGGAAACTTTTTCAGATACTCTCCACCCTGATTGCAAACAAAGTTCTGAGCAGTTGCTAAGTCTGCGATACCGAACAGGTCCGCTCCTTGTTCTTTTGCTATCTGTTCAAGCTCATCCTGCAAAGATGAATCGAATAGGGTCATCGCGGTTATGCTGGCTATAGTGTCTTAAGTAGTCTATTCTCTCCAAATCGATTCAAGTACGTATTCCTCTGGCAAAATGGTGCGGGGAGGCGGGATCGGTCTGTGAGCAGACTCTCAGTGTCAACCTATAAACAGCAGCACAAATATTGGTCTGGTGGTATTCCATAATCTATTGAAGGTGTGATTTGGTTGATTCAGGTTCCGAAGTTGACTATTGGAGATGCCTATGTTGCATTGGAAGCTTGCCGAAAGAAGGCGAAAGAGATAGGGGTTCCCATGGACATCGCGGTTACTGATGATGGCGGCAACCTGCTAGCCTTCGAGCGAATGGATGGAGCATTAGTTGGCTGCATTCAGATTGCGATAGATAAGGCGTACACTTCAGCGGTTTTAGGAATCCCAACGGCAGAGGAAGGGAGGATGGCACAGCCTGGAGAGTCTGAATATGGTGCCAACAGCTTGTGTGGTGGGAGGATAGTGATCCTAGGCGGTGGCATTCCAATCAAAATCAAGAACATTACTGTCGGCGCTGTGGGATGTAGCTCAGGAACTGTTGATCAGGATACGGCTGTGGCAGAAGCTGGGGTAGCTGCTCTCGCTAAGTTGATGAAGTGACGATTGCAATTGCAGACTCTTCCAATCCGCGAGTACGAGCTTTTCTCCATGTATGGTTTTAGCATAGAGTATCCAGATAGTTGGGATGTTGAGCTTAACCCCAAATCCGACCGAAGTTCGGGCGATGTGGTTTTCAAGACCACACGCCAAAGAATATTCCTCACTTGGGGATCCTTGGAACGTGTCAAAGAAAAGTATGGTTCACTGGACAAGCATGCAGAAGCGGGGCTCGAAAAGGTGAGGAAAGGAAGCGACGTCAAGAAAATGGAGATGATTCTCCACAAGGAAGACTCCGTAAATGGTCATAGGGCGATCTTCAATCGCTTCAAGGCAACCGTGGGAGTCAGCTTCTACGCTATGAGAACAGCTTATCGAGAACTCTCATCCGTCCATTTGCACTGTGAAGAAACTGGAAAGTTCTTCGTCATATCCGAGTCGGTTATGGGCAAAGACCTCGTGACAGATCCAGAAGTCTTTGGACACATGAAGGGCTCATTCGCATGTCACTGAACTCCTGCCCGTCGTGGAGCCTGTGCGAGGTTCCTCGAACTTTGAGATTATGAACCGCTAATGATCAAGATTGCATCTCAGCCCGATGTGGGCGAGAATCGCCTAATTCCTTTCTTGTCGACTTCGAGCAAGAACCCCTGTAGTATGCCATCTGTGTACGAACTTCCCGGGTTTAGACACAGGGTCCGGCCGATCTTACAGTTTCCCTTTGATTCATGAATGTGACCGTGCAATCCCAAGAGTGGTTGATGCTTCTCGATAGTCGATCTGACCGCAGTACTTCCCACCGGAATCAATTTCGAAGCACTATAAGTCGGTTTAAGTTCCTTGTCAAGCTCCGGTGCATCGTCTAGTCGCGAATCATAAGGTGGAACGTGAAGGTTAAAGACACAGTTCTCCATGCTTTTGACTTGGGATGTCATCGCATCTATCTTCTTGGCAAGATCCTCCTCGGAGATGTCTCTTGGACATTTCCACGGAGTTATGTTTCCATATCCTGTACTAATCATCTCATGATCTTCGTCTAGTTGGATGACTTTGCCTTCCACATCCATCGCGCATCGTGATTTCTTTATGATCGGATCGATCTCAAATGGATCATCGTTTCCCGCGGTTAGATATAGCCTAATTCCCGTCCCTTCTAGTCGTTCATCGGCTATCCGCATCCACCGCTCGACTTGCTCTAATGCGAGGCCGAGAACGAGCTCTTCGCGTTTGGTTTCAGACTCGAATGTCAGGAGTTCCTGAGGGGTGGTTCGGTACGTGTAAAGTCCTCTAAATCGGATCTCCCTCTCAATGTCTTCAAGTTCTTTTCCAGAATCCACCACAAGCTCCTTGCCACGGAAGTTTGTCTTGTATTTTCCGTCGGGTTGTTGAATCAACGCTATGAAGCCTTTAGCCGTGATGTCTCCACCCAAGACCAGAATGTTCACATCATAAAACTTTCCAGAGTTAACAAACTTCATCCAACACTTGTCTGATCCATGTAAATCTGTTGCGAAGAAGATTTTGGAAGTCAAAGGTTATTCTCCTCGGCCCACGTTCCCCATACTGACCTCATCAACATCCGCGTACCATTTCCGACTGGTCCCGATTTTTGCTCTCATTCTCCATTTCATGCTTTTCGGTTGTTCTTCTATATGTTCCAGCATTTTGTCAATTCTGTGCTCTATTACACTCTTTGAATCGTTGCCGAAAACGTCGTACTGGGGAAGGAAAGTCTTGAGTCTTTTCAGGTTTGTTGTCATGGTATAGTAAAATCCCCAATCTTGTGCCAGTAATCGAGAAATATATTTTAGGTTAATAGTCTCTCGATCCTCTTCACCTACGTCGTGTTCATTTATCAATACAAGTGTATCCTTGACATCCTTTTCATTGATCTTGACTATTTGCATCTTTTCAAGAAGTATATCTGAAACGGTCAATGTGGGGAAATCTATCTCAAGTCTATTCTTGAAGTCAACATTATGACACATCTGAAGCCTGTCAAAGAACACGTCTACCTTTCTCTGAGTCTTGAGATCGAAGTACCCACTCCTCACTTGACCGTACATATGTGTGTAGAGTTTTACGGTTTCACTTTCAGATCGATAGCTGAGATCTTTGAACATCTGCTCTATTTTTTCTTCGAACTTGCTATAAGACATGAAATCAACGTCAGTTATCGCTCTTTGGAGGCGGTCAAGGATTTGATGCGAATTAGGGCAATGAATTCTAATAGCACAGGCGCCCATAACTCTGAGAACGATGCCTCTCTCTTTTCCGACTTCGGCAATTCTGATCGCTTCATTAATGAAGTCGCTGGAAGATGTCGCTGACATTTCGAAATCACTGAATTGACTGACCGTACTCATATTAGGATTGCCCTCAAGACCAGGAGACCAATGATCCGACAACCAACAGAAAACCAAAAAATCAGAAACTAGTTAAGTTTGGTGTCGCGAAACTTATGAAATTAATGATATACGCAAAGTCTTATATGTAAAACAGGGAACAAAGTTGTGAAAAGACAATGACAGAGGAAAAGACACTATTTCTACGTAGGGCTTCAGGACTAGCGCGGGCTTGGAACGTATTCGACGGCTTTCTGTACTGCGTGTACGCAGATAGTATATTCGTTGCCGCTGCGCTGACGTACGGTCTATCTTGGCCTTGGCCAGATGCGAACATACCATTGGGGATAATTCTGACCTGCGTAGCTTTGTTTCCATGCATGATCGTATATGCAATGAACGCTTCGACAATGCCCCGAGTTGGAGGAGACTACGTCTGGCAGACGAGAGTATTTGGTGGAGTCTGGGGTTTCATGATCTGTCTGTCTGGTCTTGGCTTCTGGCCATGGTTCTACGCTGCGACAAATGTTATGCCTGGAACTGTGACCGCGGTCTCTCCGGTCTTTGCGGTACTGGGGATAATGTCTGGCAATAAGGGCATGATCAGCTTCGGAACTTGGATGACAACCACTGATGGAATGTGGTGGGGGTTCGTGGCATATTCCGTATTTGCCTTCATAGTTCTCGTTGCAGGAATGCGGTGGTACGCACGTATACAGCGTTGGTCATTCTACATCGGCTGCGTTGCCCTTGTAGTATGGATCGCCATGTTTCTTATGACCACTCACGCAGACTTCATGAGCAACTTCAACTGGTTCATGTCAACCTACTTCAATTGGGGTGGAGCTGATCCATACCACTACACTATTGAGCAAGCCATGGCAGCTGGGTACGCTCCTGTCCCATTTGACCAAACAAAGCTGCTACCGAGCTGGATGCTCGTTCCAATTATGACCTACGTCTTCGCCTACTGCATGTGGTCAGGAAGTATGGTAGGTGAAATCAGCGGAGTTGAGGACCTAAAGAAATCTCTATGGATGTACTGTGGAGCTAATACGTTCGCTCTCATCGTCTGCGCAGGCACAATGTATGCAACGATGATCATTGTTGGAAACGAGTTCTTCTTCTCGGCGAACTTCATGTGGTACAACTTGGGTGGAGCAACGGCGATGCCCATGTCTCCCTTCATTGGATTTCTCTACGTGACCATGACGCGCAACCCATTCTTCTGGATCATGACGCTTATCGGTATGAACGCATGGTTCTGGATATGGCCGACCAACAACTGGGTGCAATCGATCAGGATGATGTTCTCTATGTCGTTTGATAGAATGCTGCCAGGATGGCTGGGAGCCGTCCACAGGAGAACAAGAACACCGCTCAACGCCATAGTATTCGTGACCATCGGATGTCTAATAATGGGGTGGGTCTATCTCTATACGCCTTTCTGGAAATTCACCTTAGACTGTACTGTAGGAAGTTGCGCTGCGTTCTTTGCATCAACCATCGCGGGCACCATAATGCCTTACCGAAAGAGAGTAAGGGCAATCTGGCAGGCTTCCCCAGCATCTAAGTACAAGGTCGGGAAAGTTCCCGTGATTACCATCGCGGGTGTACTGGCAATAGTCTTCTATTGGATCCCCACATACTTCCTTTGGCTTTCAGACAAGAGGTACGGAGTCAATGATCCACTATCCGCAGGTTTCATGATCGGATCATTTGCAAGCGGCGGTATTCTCTACTACGTAATAAAGTGGTACAGAAAAAGGCAGGGCGTTGACACAGAGCTACTGTATCGTGAAGTACCCTACCAATAGGTACCCTTCCCTTTTTTTCCATTCTAGTGGCAGACAAATGAGTCCTTCATATGGCTGAAGATTTCACTCTGTTCTTGGGATCTTGAAGTGTCAGGCGTAGACTCGTAGATTATGAAGTACCTGTCTGTGTTCTTGCATTGCAGATGAATTGACCAGATCTCTTTGCTTCTCGCCCTAATCATACGTAAACCGATCGCTCTCTCCATAACAAAATGCTTGAATATTGTCCTATGGCCATTCAATTCTATTGTCTTGGTTTCAATGGGATCCAGTTTCATAACATCACGTCCATAAGCAATCCTAGAGTAACTTGCCTCAGCTTGAGCCTCAAGAGAGTCATACTTGCCTCTAATCTTGTCCAGCAAACCCCATGTTAGAAATACATTGTCGTTCTCTGGTGAGTTGAAAATCACGTGGCCCTCAGCTCTTCGAGATTTTGGATCGAATTCTATACGCCAGGCGTTTGGATAGTCGATTGCAAACTTGTACATAGAGAACCTTTCATAGATCAACGATCATCATCCTCGGATTGGATTTGGCTTGTTTCGTACATCCTATTTTGATGTAACTCAATTCAAAGAACCTTTGTATTGACCGGTGTTTCGGGACATCCATCTGAATATCAGCATTGGTGCGGCGAGTTAGAACCGCGCACCAGTTTACCACTACATATGAGCTACTGGATTCGAAGATATGTAGATGATGGTCAAGCGTCCACGCATGACGCGTGCTCAAAGACTTGCGCTATCACCATACTTCAATGTGTCATGTGACACACCTAGAGGGGGTCCAATGGTTCGATGGTTCGATGAGAAAAGCGACTATCACAACCCAAGAAATAGTCGCTTTTTTCTTGATCCTATCGCAATCAAGCTTGGTTTATGCAACTGGATACTAAGCATGATCTCGTGATGGGTAGTTCGAAATTTGTCCAATGATCAAAAAGAGTACTCTCAGCACCAAAGAGTCATCGAAAGACATTCAGTAGATAGTAGCCGAGCGGACATCGTCATTTTCCTGCAGAGCAAAAAGAATAGATCCTAACTTCTAGAGGAGATCTACAGGATACTTGGCTTCCCTTGATTCTGTCGGCCACGCTCTGCTCTTGCTTCGGGTAATCTTAAATTCTCTAGATGTTGATGATTGTCAGTGAGGGGAAAAGGTTGTCAGAAAAAGAAGTTACAAGAAGGGGATACATGAAATACGCGGCTGCAGGGATAGTTGTTGTCGCCGGTGGCGCAGCTGGAGCCTACTATGCCACAAGACCCTCAGGCCCCGGAACAACTGCTACAACCGCTATTACAACAGTTCCAACGACTCCTGCACTACCTCCAGAGAAGAAGAACACTCTTGTGGTCGGCAGATTGTTCGACGCGGTCTCCCTGGATCCGCAGTGGACCTTCGAGGTAACGGCGGTCTCGATAAACTCGCAAGTCTACGATACACTTGTCCGGTATGACCTCGAGAAACTGGCAGAAGAAAAGTACGTCTATGCACCAAGCTTGGCAAAGTCTTGGGATGTGTCCAGTGACAAACTCGAATGGACATTCCATCTTAGAGATGATGCGAAATTCTATCCAAGTGGAAATCCTGTGGACGCTGAAGCTGTCAAATTTACTTTCGAAAGAAGCCCAAAGCTCCAAGGACCACCATCATTCATGTTCGGTGCTGTGAAGAATACGGAAGCCTTGGACAACTATACCGTTAAGGTCACGTTGAACTATGCATGGGGAGCATGGTTGGGATTCCTTGCGGGACAATACGCCTCGATCATAGACCCCACGGTGATGGAACAGGACGTAGATGGAGATATGGGATCTGCTTGGCTAAATGACCACTCAGCTGGCTCGGGGCCTTTCTATATGGATCATTGGACTCGGGAGAAAGAGTTTCTGCTGTTGAAGAATCCGAATCATTGGGGCGAGCCAGCTAAGGTAGACAAAGTCTTGGTTCTAGCTGTACCCGAGGTTTCCGTTCAACAGATGATGGTAGAAAAAGGGGACATCGACATAGCAGTAAGCCTAACTCCAGACCAGGCTCAGACCTATGAGGAGACCGGACGCACTGACGTAGTTGTCAAGAGACCGTTGTCGTTCTGGATGTGTTTGATGTACATGAACTGCAATACAAAACCAATCGATGATGTAATGGTCAGGCAGGCGATCAAGTATTCGATTGATTGTGATAAAGCTCTAAAAGAAGTTGCTCGTGGTAACGGTCGCGTCGTCCAGACCTTCTTGCAGTACGGGATGCCCTACTACGACGAAGAACTTGCAGACTACTACAAACGAGATGTGACAAAAGCAAGGTCTTTGCTAGCTGACGCAGGATACTCAGAAGGCATCACGATACCACTGAATATAGCTGGCGGAGTAAACGCTTCCACAAGATGGGAAGACTTGGCGCTTCTGATGAAAAATGACATGGTAGAAGCAGGGATAAACCTCGACATACGTCTCTGGGACATGAGCGCCTTGGTCTCCCAGGTATTCGAAGGAAAGTCACCAGGGTTGTCGTTTGTTCCAAACATAGCAGACTGGCCTGATCCTGACGAATACTGCGAGCTCACACTCGGGCCTACCGCAAGGGGTTGGGTGAACTGGAATCCTGGGAAACAGAGAGAACAAGAAATCGATGCCTTGTGGATGGCTGCGAGAACCGAGCTCGATGAAGGTAAACGAAAGGAACTGTACAGGCAGGCAGCACTGGTAATGCTCAACGAATCACCATACCACATCCTATACCAGCCGAATGAACTACTAGTTATGTCGAGCCACGTCAAAGGATTCGTATACAACTCTTTCGCATTTGCACCAATGTATAGATACATATACAAGGAGTGAAACTCCTCCTCCTTTTTTTGTGAAACTTTTTCCTTGCAAGAACACTGATCAAACCACAACTGATATCTATCACGGGCAGTGGCAGAGCTCATACCTACCATCAATCGATCTTGATGAAAATGAGTCAAGAGTTGCTGTCCATCCGAGATCTACGAACGTATTTCCACACGTACCAGGGGACTGTCCACGCCGTAAATGGAGTTGACTTGATCATACGGCATGGTCAGACTATTGGGTTGGTGGGAGAGACAGGATCAGGAAAATCAGTTACTGCACTTTCAATAATGAGACTGATTCCTTCTCCTCCGGGGAAAATAGAAACTGGAAAGATCATTTTCGAAGGTACAGATCTTCTGCAGCTAGACAAGAAGAGAATGAGAGATATTCGAGGCTCGAAGATCGCGATGATCTTCCAAGATCCCATGACCTCATTGAACCCTGTTTTCAAGATTGGAGATCAGATTGCAGAAGGACTAATGCTGCATCAAAGGATCACAAAACAGGAAGCGAGAGAAAAAGTAGTAGATCTGCTCAGAATGTGTGGAATTCCTGAAGCAAGAATGAGAGCTGCTAGCTACCCACATGAGTTGAGTGGTGGCATGCGACAAAGAGCCATGATAGCCATGGCTATCGCCTGCAATCCAAAGCTTCTAATCGCAGATGAGCCGACCACGGCTTTGGATGTAACCATACAAGCTCAAATCATTGATCTAATGAGAAACCTGAAGAAAGAGATAGGGAGCTCTATACTACTAATAACTCATAATCTTGGTGTCGTGGCAGAAATGTGCGATCACGTGGCAGTCATGTATGCGGGGAATATCGTGGAATTCTCCAACGTTGAGAAGTTGTTCAAGGCTCCCAGACATCCATATACATCAAGTCTGCTCAGAGCCTTGCCGATTCCAGGAGAGAAGCGGATACTTGAGGTTATTCCAGGCACAGTGCCCAACATGATCTATCTTCCGAGCGGATGCGAATTTCATCCCAGATGCAAACACTGCATGGAGATATGCAAAGTCGAGAAACCTATTTTGAAGCAGGTGGAGAAAGATCAACTCGTCGCATGCCATCTCTATAGAGATTAGGTGGCGAGGATGGAATCGCTTGTCAAAATTGAAGACCTGGTGAAGTATTTTCCTATTAGAGGCGGGCTTTTCGGCAAGACGACTGCAAAAGTAAGTGCCGTAGATAACGTTAGTTTCGAGATCTTGAAGGGCGAGACATTTGGACTTGTAGGCGAGAGCGGATGTGGAAAGACCACCATTGGAAAATTGATTGTGAGGTTGATCGAACCAACTAGTGGAAAGATCCTCTTCAGAGATAATGATATAGCTCATCTTAGCGGAAAAAAACTGAAAGAACTAAGGAGACGCATGCAAATCGTCTTTCAAGATCCTTTCTCTTCGCTGAATCCAAGGATGACCGTCCGTCAAACGATTAACAGAGCGATTACGATACACCGAATTGTCAAGAGAGGGGACAAGGAAGAGAGTATCTTAGAACTCTTGGAGAGAGTGGGACTACAACCCGATCATGCAGATAGATATCCACATGAATTCAGCGGTGGGCAAAGGCAAAGGATAGCATTGGCGCGAGCTCTATCAGTTGATCCCGAATTCATAGTTTTGGATGAACCAACCTCGGCACTTGACGTCTCGGTACAAGCACAGATTCTTAACGATCTGGACAACCTTCAGAAGAAATTTGGCTACACATACCTATTCATCTCCCACAATCTCGCAGTAATTGAACATATGAGCCGGAGGGTGGGCATAATGTACCTTGGAAAGATCGTGGAGGTTGTCGGAACAACCGATCTCTTTAGGAAAGACGCATTGAATCATCCTTATTCAGAAGCTTTGATTTCGGCAAACCCAGTTCCGGATCCAACGGCCAAAACAGAGAAGAAGCATCTCCTCGGGGAAGTGCCTAGCCCCGTAAACCCTCCATCAGGATGCAGATTTCACCCCAGATGCCCCCTGAGAATTCCGATCTGCGAAAAAGAAGAGCCATTGCTCGCCGAAGTCGATGAGGGACATCTAGTGGCATGTCATGTAAGAGCAGCATCAAACACGAAGTAGCATGGTCGTGCTTTATCCAATGAAGCTAACACACATGATCATAAGACGGCTGGTATTGCAGGTCTTCGTTCTCTTTGGACTAAGCGTAATTACCTTCGTCATTTCGCACGTTCTGCCGACCGATCCCATAAGACTAATGATGGGTGCCAAGGGAGGGACCTATTCTCCAATTCTATACGAAACACTAAGGAAGAAATGGGGACTCGATAGACCACTGTACGAACAATATGTAGTTTACATGACGAATCTGTTTCATGGTGATCTGGGAACTTCAATACATTCTAAGAGACCCGTTATGACAGATTTGATGGATTATTTCCCAGCAACGTTTGAACTAGCCATTTTTGCAATGATCATTTCGTTTTCGGTTGCCATTGTCCTTGGCGTTATCTCAGCTAGATACAAAGATAAACTGCCTGACAATCTCGTTAGGTTGTTTTCTCTTTTTGGAATTTCGATGCCGGTTTTCTGGATCGGATTGTTATCTCTAGCCATAATGTACTACAGACTTGGATGGGTTGGGCCTGGAAGGATAAGCATCTATCTTGAACCTCCAACCAGAATAACAAATCTCTTTCTTCTCGACAGTATACTCACGGGAAACTGGACAACCTTCGTCGACTCATTACAACACATTATCTTACCAGCGTTGGTACTGGGTTTCGAAAGTACCGCCATGATAACCCGAATCACACGTGGGAGCATGTTGGATGTCCTATCACAGGACTACATAAGAACCGCGCATGCTAAAGGCCTTAGTGAAAGAGTCGTCTACTACAAGCACGCCCTCAAGAATGCATTGATTCCTGTTTCAACAGTCGTAGGGCTTGGATTTGGTTGGCTCCTAGGCGGTTCGGTCCTTGTGGAAACAATCTTCAATTGGCCTGGACTTGGCAGATACGTTGTCCATGCTTCTCTTTCATCAGATTTTATGCCGATCTTGGGTGTAACACTTTTCATAGCACTGATTTTTACAACTGTAAATTTGATTGTGGATCTAGCATATTACGTGCTTGATCCAAGAATAAGAAGGTAGTTGCAGAGACGATCTGAATGCTGAACCGCGAATTCCAGGTCAGAGCCAAAGAACTTCGGTACGTCGCGCACATGCTTAGGAAGAATCCTATGGCAATTGTCGGAATAGTCATAATTGTCGGATTTGTAGTAATAATTGCGCTCGCCCCTTGGATAGCGCCTTACGGACCTTACGACCAAGACTTGGCAAATCGATTGAAGCCGCCAACGCCGGGACACCGCTTCGGAACAGATTCTGTTGGAAGAGACGTATATAGCAGAGTGATCCATGGAGCAAAGTACTCGATTGCAATTGGACTCACAGTCATCCTGAGCGCCTCAATCATAGGGACTCTCTTCGGAACGGTATCAGGTTACTTCGGAGGAAAACTTGACGAGGCTATGATGCGTCTCACCGACATGTTCTTGTCATTTCCATACCTTATACTCGCGGTGGTCATCGCGGCCGCTCTGGGACCAAGTTTAGATCACGCGATGATCGCCATTGCCGCTGTGTGGTGGCCGGAATACGCCCGACTGGCAAGAGGATCCGTTCTCGCTGAAAAAGAGAAAGAGTATGTTGAAGCTGCCAGAGCCATAGGCGAGGGAAACTTCAGCATAATCCTGAGATACATCACACCCAATATTCTTACACCGATCATGGTAAAGGCGATGATGGATATCGGAATTGCAATCATGGTCGGCTCCGGGCTGAGTTTCATAGGCGTAGGAGCCCAGCCTCCATCCCCAGAATGGGGAGCAATAATCATCACGGGACGTGACTTCATAATGAAGGAATGGTGGATCGCCACTTTTCCTGGAATCGCCCTTCTGTTCGCTGTCATGGGTTTCAACCTCTTCGGCGACGGCCTTCGCGATGCCCTAGACCCCAGATTAAGACGCTAGTTAGGTCAGCTCAAAGGC
>Ga0315277_10009490_pt1 | contig 12423 bp, 17 predicted proteins | sample YL17G05_15_MG_FD_203695 | JGI IMG/M metagenome (GOLD analysis project Ga0315277, IMG submission 203695) | Sediment microbial communities from Yellowstone Lake, YNP, Wyoming, USA - YL17G05_15 | ecosystem: Environmental > Aquatic > Freshwater > Lake > Sediment | place: USA: Wyoming | collected... | reverse complement strand
GGGGCCTTCAACCTCTTATGCCTATGGCGTCCTGTCCGGGCGTTTGATCTTGGACACTTTTCCCCGAAATTCAACATGGGGGGGTAGCGAATGACACGTGGTAGAAAGCCTAAACCCACCAAATTGCGATTACTGCAAGGCCTGGCGGGCCATAGACCAGTGAATAATTCGGAGCCAAGGCCAGATTCTGGCATTCACCGACCGCAATGGGTCACAGGCAATGCTGCGAAAATCTGGAAAAGACTCATTCCAACATTGCGGCGCCTCGGGATCGCCACGAAAATCGATGCGTCTCCACTTGGGCGTTACTGTGATCACCTGGCCCGCTGGATTCGGACGAAAGACTTTCTCGATGAACACGGCGAGACTTACGACGTTTTGGACGAGCATAACAACGTCCGATATGTCACACAGCGTCCGCAGGTGAACATCTATCGCAACTTATCACTGTTGCTGACTCGCCTGGAGGCCGAATTCGGCCTGAGCGCATCAGCACGAAGTCGTATTTCAGTCACAAAACCAGAGGAAAAAATCCATGATCCGCTCGCGAACTTCATCGCGAAAAGGCCAAAAATCGGGTGAATCACCCGGAATGGCATATGCGCAGGGTGTCCTAAACGGAGACATCGTAGCTGGAAGACTCGTGCGCCTGGCCTGTGAGCGGCATATCCGTGAAAAGGCAGTTGCCGACAAGGGAGAGGGCCTGTTCTACTTTTCCGACGAAGCCGCACAGCATGCATTCGACTTTTTCCGTTTTTTGCGGCACAGCAAGGGTGAGTGGGCTGGCAGGGAATTCGAGCTTTCACCTTGGGAGCAATTCATCATTGCGGCGCTTTTCGGCTGGAGAAAGAGATCGGATCATACCCGCAGATTCCGCACGGCGTTAATCGAGACCGCACGAAAGCAAGGGAAGAGCACCCTGGCCGCAGCGATCGGTCTCTACCTATTTTATGGCGACGGCGAACCTGGCGCCGAAGTTTACACCAGCGGCACGAAAAAAGATCAGGCGAAGATTGTCCACAGTGAGGCCGTGCGCATGATCGCGGCATCGCCAGAGTTGCGGCGCGCAATCGGCACGTTCAAAGACCGCTTGTTTGTCGAGGGTACCGCCAGCAAGTTCGAACCCTTGGGAGCTGATTCCGACACACTGGACGGGTTAAACGTCCATGGCGCTATCTGCGACGAAATACACGCCTGGACAAGCCGAAAACTCTGGGACACACTCGAAACCAGCACCGGCAGCCGGCGGCAACCGCTACTTTTCGAAATCACAACGGCCGGATGGGACCGGAATTCGTTTTGCTGGACTCAGCACGCACACGCAATCTCGGTCCTCGAGGGCAATCTCCACGATGATTCCGTTTTTGCATACGTTGCGAGTTTGGACGAGGGCGACGACCCATTTGATGAGGCTGTGTGGATCAAGAGCAATCCGAATCTCCACGTTTCTGTGAAGATTGAAAACCTCCGCGAGCAGGCCGAAAAGGCGAAGCAAATTCCTTCGCAGTTGAATGCATTTCTTCGTTTTCGGATGAACGTCTGGACCGAATCTCATTCCCGCTGGATCGACTTGGATATTTGGGATGAGGGCGGCGCGCCGATTGACATTGCCGAACTTGAGGGCCGCGAGTGCATCGGAGGCCTGGACCTCGCGACGACAATGGACCTCACCGCATTCGTTCTGCTCTTTTCAGACGATGACGGCGGCTTCACCGTCCTGCCTTCCTTCTGGATCCCGGGGGATAACGTTGAGAAGCGCGTGACGCGTGACCATGTGCCTTATGACGTGTGGATCCGCCGGGGACTCGTCAAAGAGACGGACGGCAATGTCTGCGATTATGATGTGGTGCGCGAGGACATCAAAGATTTGTGCGAGAGATTCCGCGTAAAGGAAATTGCCTTTGATCGCTGGAATTCAAGCCAGTTGGTAACGCAACTTCAGAGCGACGGCGCAACTATGGTGCCCGTGGGTCTCGGCTTCGCGAGCATGGCGGCACCGACCAAAGAATGTGAGAAGTTGGTTCTCGGCCGCAAGCTGCGCCACGGCGGAAACCCGCTACTGCGCTGGAACGTCGGCAACGTGGCAATAAAGATCGATCCGGCCGGCAACCAGAAGCCAGATAAATCGAAGAGTGCGGAAAAAATCGACGGCTTGGTTGCCTTATTGCTGGCACTGAGCCGGGCAATTGTTCAGGAAAGCACAGGATCAATTTACGATGTCACCCCCAACAGCGAGCCGGAGCCGGTATGGATTTTACCTGACGAATAACACGCGGCAGAGACCGCATTTCAGCCGGGCGGGGATCCGCCGGCAAGGAGAAACACCATGAAAGCACTGAAAGAGTTGTTTGACAATCAGTCGAAGCGATCGGCAGAACTCGTCACAGAGTTGCACGCGCATGAGGAAACTTGGCCGGAGATTAAACGCGAGTATGACGAACTCGACAAGCACTGTATCGAAATCGCATCACGTCTGGTGGCTGCAAACTTGGCAGCGTCGCCTACAGCATTTGCTCTCGAAATCGAATTGCGTAATGCCCGATGGGACCGCGACCGCGGCAAGGGAGTGTTTAATCGTCGGCGTAGTGACCTGCATCGGGAAATCAGTGCACTAACTGGACCCACGATAAATGGGTTCATGACTTTTTGCTTGGAACGCGCAAAGGCACTGTTGGCCGAGTTCAAGTTTTTCACTGACGAGCGGAAATACAACTTTCTAACCGATGGCCGGACTGTGATCGTGCGCCACAATGGCGTAGTGTTGGAGAAGGCGAAGGAAAGTATTTTCGCGGCGATGAAAACCGTCCGAGAGATGCCCTACCGTCCATTATCGGAGATTCAATCGCAGATTGCAGAATTCAAAAAACAATTCGATGAATTCGATCTCCTCACCCTCAAAAGTGAGGAAATCACCGAACAAGGTCTTCATGACATGAAGGCGCAGCCGGAACCCGACAAATTCACAATAGCCTATCCCGTCGGCGATGGGCGTTTGGTTCTCAGCAGTGGACGGAGGCGACCGTGACTGAGCGAGAGAGACTCGAAACCCGACTCCTGAAAATTCAGGAACTTAAGATGAGGCTCGAGGTGTCACACAGCGATCCTCGCGGCTGCAGAGGGGAACCCTGCATTGCTGCATCTTCGTATGAATGGACCCCCGCCCCCGACGGCATTGGAAGCATTCCGCGCTTTATCGGTGAAAGTAACATGAGGATCGCCGGCAGAAATAATCCGAGATTCAAGCCTGGGCAGAAACACCAACAGTGCCAGGACTGCCGGCGCAAAGAAAAAAACCTACGCGAGATCCAAGGATTAAAACTGGAATTGGGTTATTGATTTTGAACAGGCGCGTCCGCTGCGCGCCATGAATACAGCGGCACCGCGACCCGGCCGCGGCAGTAGCCGGGGATTGTTCATCCCAGTCCACCAAACGGCCGGCGCGGATGCATGAACGCGGAGGCCATACAAAGGCAGGGGCCGTGTTTCTTCCTTTCCACGGTCCCTGTCTGAAATCACCCTTGAGATGAGAGCCAGGATGGCAGGCGCGCCCTGCGCAGCCGGGTGCCTTGTGGCGATCTCGAAAAGGCACGTGTCCTGATAGGGGCCTACCCGTTCGCGCCCGTCCTGGGGCACTACAGCACGATTTCTCTTCAGGAATCTAATGGCTGATAAGGAAACCGCGAGTTTCGAACGCCGCAGTCCTTCGCAGGACCGATGCTGCTTATGCCAGAGCAAGGAGGCGCCGTTGACGTCCGAGGAGCGACCGACCGGTCGAGATCTGGAGCTGCAAAGCTGGCCTTACTGTCAGAGTTGTTGGGCGGATTATCAAAACAAAAATGAAATCGAGAACGCGGGAAAATGCCTGGGCCTGCTGCGCGCGATCTGCGGAGATCACAGTTTATGCCGATGATGGCCGACAGGCCTCAGGCGCACCAATGCCGATAAGCACCGTTGTGTGGAGATTGCACTAAAGGAATTTGCGGACTGGAGCAATCCCAAGATCGCCGAAGTGTGTGCGGTCGATGAGAAGACAGTTCGCAATGTCCGTGAGGAAACGGGGTTCGGAAAATCCGAACCTGATCAATCCGAGCCCATCACCCGTACAGGCAGGGACGGAAAGCAACATCCTGCGCAGAAAGTGAGTATACTCTGGCCGAGTACACCGCTGTATACATGCACGCAACCCGCTGCTGGCGCGGGTCTGCGGGGGGTGAAGAAATAGATTGACATGCTAATGCAATTCATGAAATCATGCAGTCATGAAACGAATCACTATCGACCTGGCCGACGAGATTTACCGAGAGCTGAAGATCCACTGCGCCGCACTAGATTTGCGTATGGCCGACGTGGTAAGGAAGTTGCTGGAGGATTATCTCGGGAAGGCCAAAACCAAGAAGCGTTAACCGCAGAGAGCGGCACCGGCACCGGCTGGAACCCGGCACCGATGCCTGACCCTGCACTGTCAACGGAGGACAGAGCAATGGCTACATCAATTGTACGCAAAAACTTATCATCCAGAAACACAAAACCCGAGCCGAAAGGATTGTCCGATCGGCTCGTGGCCTTAATCCAATCCCTTCCAGCCGGCAAAGCGCGATCCGGCTTCGAGAAGTTGCAGGAAGATTTCAAGATCCAACTCGAAATCGGCGAGAGGGCTGACGTTGACGATATATCCATAGCTCTGGCGGCGGCGGAGGAAATCGAGCAGATCCGCGATACTCTCTCTGCTCTCGCCGGGACGCTGGAGAAGACTGCAAGCGTGGACGGCGAGCACAACGTGGCTCATATTCTGCGCCCGATCACCCATTGGTTCGATTCCATCGTCTCCAATGATTTCCCTGATCTCAGCCTGATCCGGCAATACCTTGAGAATAACGGCTATGGAAGGCAGATCCGGGGAGGAGGGGCGGGGCAATGAAGATTCAACTGACCCCCTCTTTCGAACTTTCAAACGAACACGCGGCCAGCAGCTACGGCCAGCCTGTGCTTCTGCACCGTGCGACAAATGAAGCCTTCGGACCCGGCGACATCTTGAGCCCATATCCGTCATGGGGTTTGATGCCGGCAAGCAAGGCCGTGGAGCGCATGGCGCGAACTAAGAAATTGACGTATGACGAGCAGCAGTTCGTCAAGAAGTTCACCGACTTCGGGAAGTAAACGCATTCAACCGGGGCCGGGGCAACCTGGCCCTGGAAGAAAAGAACTGGTAGAATATCGTAACAGATGGAATGGCGATTATGAGCAAAAATGGAGTTACGAAAAGAGGCCGCCCGAGAAAATACAAATCCGGTGCGGAGCGGCAACGGGCATATCGTAAACGGCGAGCAGAGGGAATACACCGAAAATTCTTTCACCATCACCGTAAGTCGGACCCCAATCGAATAATCAATGTGACTGTCTCGAACGTTAAAGCCATGCTCAGCAAAGACAGCACAATAGATCTAATCCGCAACTGCAAAAAAGAGAAAGTGCTTGATCGGGCGCAACTTCCTGAATGGATTGCGTCATTGTATGAGAGCCGGCGAGATCTGAACCGCGTTATCAGGTTCTTAAAGAAACTCTGACTCCAGGAGGGCATCATGGCAAGAGGCACAATCTTAACGACAGTCACAAAGGACGGCACGAAGCGCTATAAGACAATCATCCGCATCAACGGTAAGCAACAGTGGCGCACCTGGGATCGAAAGAGAGACGCCGAGAACTATCTTGACGACCTTTCACCGGAAGTCCGGGACGGCAGCTATCGGGAAATCAAAAAGGCGACATTCAGGGAATACCTTGAGCACTGGCAGACCGCGCACCTTCTGCCGGAACAATTCAAGCCATCGACCTACAACGCCTACCGATCGATCATCGAGCTTCATCTGCTTCCTGCATTCAAGAATTACCCGATGCTTGCCATTGCGCCGGCTGAAATTAACTCCTTCTCTGCCAAACTTCTGCAACAGAACGGATCCGGGCGCAAGAACAAGCTGACCAGGAAGACGGTTCGGAACGTGCTGAACCTCTTGGGCGAGATTCTCTCAAAGGCAGTTGCCGAAGGATACCTCAAGCACTCCCCGATGGAGGGCGTGGATAAGCCCCGAGTGGATAAGGAACAGAAGGGGCGGGGGCTGAAGCCAGATGAGATTCAGAGCATTCTGAAGACCTGCGAAGGAAAACAGCACACGATGATTGCAACGGCCATCGCAACTGGGATTCGCCGGGGCGAAGAATTCGGCCTGGATTGGGAGCACATCGATTTCGATAACAATGTGATCAAGGTGCGACGAGAACTTTACTGGAAATTTGGAAAGTACCATGCCGTGAAAGAGGGAGAAACCAAGTATGTGTTCATCACGCCGAAGTCCAAGGAATCAGTCCGTGATGTCGACATGTCCCCGGAGGTGCGAAAGGAACTCCTTCAGCTCTACCTGATGAGCGGCAAGAAAGGGCTGGTATTCTGCACATCGAAGGGAACGCCGCTGAATCCGGACAACGTGGTGAAACGCGACTTCGCGGAAGTCCTCAAGAGGGCAGAGGCCGACCGTGCCGACGCCCACCTTTCAGCAATCGGCAAAGTCCGCTGGCATGACCTGCGGCATACCTTCGGAAGTCTCAAGATTGATCAAGGCGAAGACCTGCTCTATGTGTCTCGCCAGATGGGACACAGTTCCGTGAGCGTTACTGCCGATATCTACGCCCACCAGATTCGAGCCCGTAGACCGGAGGCCGCAGCAAAGACGGATGCGATGATTTTTGGAGCCAACATTTAGGAGAAAAAATAAAAAAAATCTCCTTGACAAGAGCAAAAATTCCGATAAGAATCTGTGAAGAAATGGACCCCATCGTACCCTCGGGAATGATGGGAGAGATATGAAAGCCGTGGGGTTTCCACGGCTTTTATTTTTGGGGACGTAATAATGGCTGGTAGGGCTGCAGTCTTTATTGATGGCGGGTACTTGGACAAAGTCATGTATTACGATTTCCAAAACCAGAGGATCGATTACGAGAAACTCGGCTTGGAGATGGCGGCTCCTGACGAACTCCTTCGTGTGTATTATTACCATTGCCTGCCATACCAAAGTAATCCTCCCACGGAGGAAGAAAGACAGCGATACGCATCCAAACATAGGTTTATTACCGCACTATCACATCTCCCTCGATTTGAAGTTAGGCTTGGTCGGCTAGTCATGAGGGGTCGTAATGATGATGGTTCTCCCATTTTTGTCCAAAAGCGTATCGATTGCATGGTCGGAGTTGACATGGCTCTCCTTGCGGCAAAGGCGAAAATAACCAATGTCGGCTTTTTGTCTGGGGACAGCGATCTTATCCCAGCCGTTGAAGCCGTCAAACGTGAAGCTGTTCTCGTTACTCTTTGGCATGGTAGCTTCTCAAAAGATACGACGCCAAGCAGAGAACTTGTAGAAATTTGCGATGAGCGGCGGCAAATCACAAGAGAACTCATCAGTCGAATCGTTCGCTAGGTGTTCCATCTAAAAGAGGCACGCACGAGTTGTTAGTAGGGTGTTAGCACGGGGGCCTTTTGGGCCCCCTTTTTATTATGGTGGTTTGGGGATAAATGATTGATATTAGGCTGGTTGCGGGGGAAGGATTTGAACCTTCGACCTTTGGGTTATGAGCCCAACGAGCTACCAGACTGCTCCACCCCGCGATAGCGAAAGCATTATAGGGACCGGGCCGCGGAGAGTCAAGCGAATCCTCAATAAAATCAACCATCTGGCGAAGCCGTTGATTCTCTTAGAACTTACGTTGGGCCACCAGCGATTGCACATTTTTGCTTCCCTCGGACTCCGTCTGCTGCAGATCTACCACAGATTGGTCGAGACTGTTTCCGAGGATAAAAACAACCACGTCCATTTCCTCATCCTCCACATGGTCGTAGACGTTCGGTCGTGGAGATGCCGAAATGCCTGACTGTCACAAGTAGAAGCGTTGCGCAGCTGCAAAGGCGTCGAGGCACGTAGCTAACTCCTGAGTGCTTTGGGCAAAGTGGGCTGTCCTTCAATCGGTCCCCGAGCATAATGGCGTCGATCGGCGGCAGACGGGATTCTCTTTGGTTGACTGGACAGCCTCGCAAGTCCTGGTCAGGCAGAGGGGGAGATTGAACCGACTATCCCCTTCGATCAAGTTTTGCAATTTGGGATCTATAACGAGGGCCTCATGAAAATCTCACGTCGATCCTTTGTTGAAACGGGGCTTGTACTTCCTGCCTTGACAAATGGGCCCGTGTCTGGTGCAACCAGCCCGCACGCGGACTCCTCGTTTGATCCTTGGATCGAGATCCACGGTGACAACCTCCGGCACAACGTCCAGGAAGTTTATCGACGGGCTGATTCCAGGCCGATTCTTGCCGTGATCAAGAACAACGGTTACGGCATGGGTATCGTCAACGTTGCCCGACTGCTGGAGCCCTCAGCACCCATCGCAGGTTTTGCGGTAATAAAGCTACACGAGGCAATTACGCTGCGAGATGCTGGAATTCGCAAGCCGATTTTGCTTATGGGACCCTTCGACGAAAAGGATCTGGAGGAGGCGGTGGGACGAAACATCATGCTGATGGTCTACACACCGCTGGGCCCGATCCTGGATCGCATTTGCGGGAAATGTCAGAAGGCAATCCCGATCCACATCTGTATAGACACCGGCATAGGACGAGTAGGAGTTCCATACCTCCAGGCCGGTCCTCTGATCCGCGATTTGGCCAATCGCAAGTCAGTGCAGATTCAGGGGACCATGATGACTTTCACCGAAGATCCCGATTTCGACCACGAGCAACTCGAGCGCTTCCGGGTCCTGTGCAACTCGTTGGAAGGAGATGGAATCAACCTGGGGAAGAAACACGCGGTCTCCAGCTTCGGCTTGTTCCAGCATCCCGACGCTTTCCTCGACATGGTGCGGCCGGGCATGGTGATCTATGGGATTTATCCGGAAAAGGAATTCCGCAACGCTGGCGTCATGACGCTTCGTCCTGCTATCAGCCTCAAGACCCGGGTTATCTATGTGAAACAGTTGCGTAAAGGAGAGAGCGCGGGCTACAACCGAGCGTACATCGCCAAGAACAATGTCTGGGTAGCCACCTTGCCCGCAGGTCACGCGGACGGCCTGCCGCGAGACGTGGTTAAGGGGGCTCAGGCTCGCATCAGCGGGAAGCTGCACCCAATCGTTGCGATATCCGCCAGCCACTGCATCGTGGAAACAGGCGAGGAGCCGCGCATCGCGGCTGGTGATGTGGCCACCTTATTTGACTGGCAGGAAGGATCACGGCCCGAAGACGTAGCCACCTCGTGTGCAAGCTCAGTATACGATCTCACGATGCACCTGAACGCGCTCTTGCCTCGCCGTATCCTGTAGGCAGGCACGTTTTTGTTTGATCAGAAGGTCCTGTCCGGCGGCCTGGACGTACTTCTTTCTATCGAGGCTGCGAGGAGTCAGAGGATCGCCTCTCCAACTCGAGTTGCGAGCGCCAGCTCCAATAGGACAGGGCCGCGAGGGCGATCACGCCGGCGCCAGCGATCGCCGCAATCCGCAAACCTTTGCTGTACACGACGCCGACCTCCTCGCTTTGGAAAAGATCGTCACCTGCAACGCCACGTCCCGAGGTATTTGCATCCGCTCGATAGCGGCTTCCATGAGCGGATGCCGATCCCAGCCGTTCTTTTCGGGATGACGCACATAGCGGTCGCCGTAGTTTTCGGCGTGAATGACGATGCGGTCCGTCTGGTCATCGTAAAGATAGACTTCAATCTGCACCTCGGCATAGGGATACACGCCGATGTTAAAAATCTTGCCATGCTCGGCGAACCAGGTGTCCGTCCAGCCTCCGTTATCGTAAATACGGATGGGCCGGCGGCGGGTGGGCATCTGCTTCGTTGCCGCTCCTCGACGATGCACACCGACATCGCCTGCGTCGCGGCGCCTCGCATCTGCCCACCCGGCGCTCGCGCCAAAATGCCAATTAATTCTTGCGCGAGCCCTTAGCGTTCGTAGCTCACCTCCATTCAAACAATAACAGGGAGCAAGTCATGATTCTTCGAGCTGAGTCCACATGGTTCCCTTGAAAAGAAGGTGACAGCAAGTTGCCATACTCCTGAGATGTCACCGCATTTTGCGAAGCTGTGTAAGACTGTGAATGGCAGAGGATGGTAGTTCGCTCGGCAGAAGCCGCCCGGCGGCAACTAGGTGGACGGTCGGATACCCTGTGGCACTCTCACTACAAAAGCTTTGAGGCAGACGTAAAGCACCGCCAGAATGAGCAGAACGCCGATTGCGATCATGGGCGTGGCGGCCACTATGCCTGAAGCGACAAAGACCGCGCCAAGACCAGAGGTGACGCAGGTAGTTGTGCCCCACAGGAGGTTTTCGCGCCATACGCGCAGAACGTTTTCTTGTGCCTGCAGGGCGACAATGGCCGCGACCGCCATCGTGTGAAGGAGGTAGTAGGAGATCGCGAGTACCAGAGCAGGCAGGAAAGTTTCTCCGAACTTTATGGTCTGATCCTGGTACGCGGGACCGTGCCCCAGGAGCCGGAAGAACAGCTCACCGGCAATGTACGCGGAAAGGGCCATGCCCGCGATGTTGAATAGGGCGAATTCCATCCTGCGGGCTTTGGTCTGGCATCGCATCGAGCTCGCAAGCCCATCGAGAGCAGCTGTGATGCCGCCTGCAACGGGGCCGAAAAGGATGGTGTTCGCAAGCACAAAGATATCGGCGAGCGAGAATCTGATATTGACTCCTGGCATTTTGACGGTGATGAGGCCTGCTAACGCCGCGAGCAACGCTACAATCATCCACGGATGGCTTATCTTCTCCCCGAACACGTTATACAGGAGGAGGACAACGAATCCCAGGCCGAGGGCCACCATGAAGTAATGGAAGCGCCGGTAAGCTGGGCGGAGCGTGACCAACGGGTGGTTCGCATCGACCTGCGCACGGGTGTCCGTCGCAGGTGCGAGGTAAATCATGTTTATGCAGTAGAAGATGACCAGGATAGGCACTACTATGAGAAGTGTCAGCGGAGTGACTGAGCGGATGCTGAAGGCGATCAGGGCTCCTGCAATCGCGCCCGCCAAAGTGATTCCCAATGTGGTGAACATGCCTTCCCGCCAAATGCGAATCACATTGTCACCGCTAACCAAGGCTAGTATTTCGGCTACGAACGTGGAGTTGCACAGGTAGTAGACCAAGGTTGCCAAGACCACAGGAAGGACGAGATCGACGAGATGCACTGAATGTGCTTGGGACAAGGGTCCTCGTCCAAGCATTCTGAAGAAGAGTTCGCCTGCGGCGAAGACGGAGAGCCCCAGGACAGCCATGTTGAACGGTATTGTCTTTTTTCGTTGCGAGGTGGTCCTGCATCGGAAGGAGCCGAGCAAGGCGTCGAGTGCTCCTGTAAGTACGCCGGCCGCCGTACCAAAGAGAATCATGTTGACAAAGATGAAGGTGTCGGAGACGGAGAATTTGGAGTTGACCCGAGGGATCCCGATGGTAAAGGCGCTAGTGAGAACCGTGAGATAAGCCAGGACGAGCCACTCATAACTCACGCCATCGTGAAGGATCCTGTAAAAGGAGAAAGCGATGACGGCCGCACCGAGCGCTATAACAGTGCCGCTATATGCGAGATATTCCGTGCGTCTCGGCATCATTGCAGCAAGTCCTTTCTCTCGGGCCGCCCGATTGACGGGGCGGTTAGAACCACGCACCTGGAGGGCCGACGCGAACTGCCGGCGCAACTCCATCTTCACCTGCACACACTCTATGCCGTCCCTGAGACTCCAAGGCCTCGTTGATCAAAACGGAGTCGCGTTCCAGGTGATAGCTGAAAACCGTCATTGGCTGCCATAGACCGATTCGAGAATCTGCCAAAGCTTTGCACCGAGGAGGAACCTATCCTCAGCGGCCGATGATCTTTGCGTATACACGGTTACTCTAGAGGATTGTTGGATGGCAAGTTAATAGGATAAGGAGACCAATTTACATGGGCTTTATCAGCCCTCAGGCAGACAGAGGGACCCGACATCTGTCCCATGCTTGTCCCGTGTGGGGATGGCGCAAATGTGCCATGCGGATCTCGGCGTGCAGTTTTTTTGCTGTTGTTGGCATCTCAACCTGCGAAGTTTGACGGAAGTGTGTTTAAAACAAGATGCAACGGAAGCGGGGTTAAGTCCTAGACATGGTGAGGCTTACTTCAACTGCAGGTAGTCCCCTTCTTCTCGCTCGCGGTCTTGGCGAACCGGGGCTCGGCTCAGTGCGATCAAATTGCCTTACATGGAATATCGGAGCACGGCAGGTCCTCAAGGAGCTAATCGCTTTGTCCAGATCTCTCGGAGAATGTGGATCTTAGCGAGACCTCGCAAAATCTTCCCCCCAGCGCGTATGCGATGGGCGCGGGTTCAAGGGGGGTAGGAGTTCAAAAAGGCACCA
>Ga0315277_10009488_pt1 | contig 12425 bp, 11 predicted proteins | sample YL17G05_15_MG_FD_203695 | JGI IMG/M metagenome (GOLD analysis project Ga0315277, IMG submission 203695) | Sediment microbial communities from Yellowstone Lake, YNP, Wyoming, USA - YL17G05_15 | ecosystem: Environmental > Aquatic > Freshwater > Lake > Sediment | place: USA: Wyoming | collected... | reverse complement strand
CCCGTTGCAGAAGAGATCCTCCGCTCTGTGTCCACAACTCCTGGTAATCGTATCGTCAGAGTACTCCTCAACTAGCTTCTGCATCTCCTTAATTCGCCTTGTAGCATATCTGTTAGACTTGTGAGTGAAGTACCTGGTGGATGTGCCTGTTTCGCTCTCTATCCTTACGTCTTTCAGATACCCGATGCTCACCAGGCCAACCATCGCGTTGTCCGTTATCCAGTGAAAGTACTGTTTCTCAAACTTGATCTGCATCTGCCTCACGTAGTATATGCTCGCCCTGTCCCTATCGTATATCTCCCGAATGCGCTGCTGCGCCTCAAGGAAGTAGCTGTCCGGCCTACGTCCCTCGTAATCCTCCGGTTCGTCCACAAAATCGCAACAATAATCCTCTGAGCCCACCATCTTTCGCCTAACTACTCCACGAACCGTCTAAGCTCACCGTCCCTCGCCCGCCAACGTTGCGCGGGCAAGCAGCGGTCATCGCATCTATTTCTCGGGGTTCGTTGCCACTCTTCCGCGCTTCTCCATCCGGAGCTCACCTCAGAGAACCGTTTCCAGCCTTATCAAGAACCCATCATCCCCCACCGGTCACCCGGTTCGCTCATGCGTCCGCAACGCCTCCGCGTGCTCCTGAGCGCCCTCATACGCGAGAAACGCCTCTCATTGTTCAACCCTGTGCAGCAAGCGCTGCTCCCTTCATCGCGCTGTGCACGTCGTGGGCAAACCTTACCATCTGCACGCCCACAGACCAACATGAACTTGGCGTGGTGTCCCTTAATTACGGCGTGTTGTTAGCCGTCACTTTGTTTCGACGTTCTGGGTGCCGGATGCCGTGACGTTGCACTTCAGACGTCCATCGCTCTTGTCCACATTGTTCTGCCACTGGAGAGGACGGAGATTGCTCACTGTGTCGGGTCCACCGGGCGAGATATGGTCAATCTCCCCCCCGTACTTGGAGTTCCGATTGCCGTACTGATTACGAGCAATCCACGCACCGCATTCGTCCTTGCGCCAATCTGCGGAGCTATAGTTCGGGACGATCTTGCCTTTTTCCCACACCTTCTGGATCGTGTCTTCACTCCAGTTCGCCATGTCACTCGTCCTGCCGGCCTGCTATGATTATACGGTCCCTATAAAAAGGGGAATCGCGGACCGCTTCTTTGTGCGTAACAAGCTCCCGTAACTTCCTGATATCGTACCCACCTTCGAGCACGTGCGTTGCGAACGAATGGCGAAACGTATGATGTTTCATGTGCCCGGGAATAGTTCGCTTCCGCGCAGCAACACGAATCTGGTCTTCGGTGAGTGTTTTGCCGAGGTGCAATACGTTTATGCTGACCTGTTGCACGCTGGTCCTCCTCAGTGCAACATCCCGTCCCCCGAAGTGGATTGTGCTTTCAGGCCTGGTTCAAATATACTCTTTCAGAACCGTAAAGTCAAATGCTCGTTTAACCGCAGAGACGCAGAGAACTTAGATGCGGCACACAGCATACCGTATACAGGATACGGGGAAACCGGGTCAGGACTTCATCTCTGTCCATCTCGTTCGTTTGCGGTTAAGGTTTATCGGACCCTGCTGATACGATGTTCGCGGTACGCGCAGCGACATCCGGCATCGGTGGCAGCGGTTGGCTTGGCACGGGTTCGTACCAGAACGCAGCGCCGCACCAGTCATCTTGCCGTTCGTACAGACCGACGTTCTCTTTTGCGCCTATCTGCTGGATGGTAACGCGGCAGTCCTTTTTCCAGTAGATCGCGTCGCAGAGGTGCCACCGGTACATCGAGACGTAGCCGTCTTTGTCGAGAGTGCATCCGTTGTAAAAGAAGGGTGTCTGTTGGACGCCCCAGGATAGACCAATGTAATCTTCGCTTCCTGTGCCGCAGATTGTCGGGAACTCCGTATCGCCGTCCAGATAGACTTTGAACTCGCCTTCACCCCACCACGGCGCTTCGAGCGACCGTATGCCGATGACACATCCGACAAACCGACCCGATCCGGTGCGTTTGGGCATGATCTCAAAATCTTTTTTGAGTGTGGTCGGGTTTTCGCGCCGGAACAGCACATGTAGCCTGCCGCAATCTGCGGGCAGCGTGTCGTTCAGCGTGTAGGTTATCTGGTAGTAGAGTCCCGCCGGTTTTTGCCCTTCGTCAGTTATGGTAAACCGTGCGCGTTTCGCAAACGGCATGGGCAGCCAGATGTTCATGCCAGCCCGTTCACCGACGGAATGGACTGCGGAACAGTACGGCATGACTTTGCCGTGAGCGAACCCCATGAAGTCGCCGAGAGGACATTCGATGCTCGGATGAGCTTGATTATCCCAGTACCCGCGCACGACCAGGCTGCGCAAACCAATCGGTTCAGGAGGCGTTGTCATCCAGATATGGCGGATGATCCCTCTGCCTTCGATATCGCACAGTGTCAGCGTCTCGCCCGGAGCTATCATTCGAGCGGGCGACCCTTTCCGGCCGACGCCGAGGTTGCTTGACGCTTGACCACCGGCACTTTTCGCGCCAGTCGGGTTCTCGAACGAGATAGATCGCGACTCGATTGACGCCGGTAACAGGAATGGCTGACCGTACGATTCGTGGATAGGTTGGGCATTTGCCACAGACCACGTTGCAGCAATGCCGCCTATCAAGATTCCAAGCACCACGATCTCTATGCAGTTCACTATCATGTTTACCTCCCTCCTCTGACTGATCCTGTATCCCCTATACCACCACATCCTTCTTGCACCCGTTGCCCGACACAGGTTCGCAAACCGCAGAGCCACAGAGGACACAGAGAAGACGCGGAGAGACCTTCATTGTTCCTCCGCAAATCTCGGCGTGCTCCGCGTCTCTGCGGTGAGACGCCAAACCCATACGAACCTCGTCCCTACAACAGCAACTCCGTGCTTCAGCCAGAATCTCGCTTCTTCTGCGCCTCTTTTAATGAGTCGAGCGCTTGACGTGCAGGACCGAAGTTCGGGTCGAGCTTGAGCACTTCCTCGAGATCCCGTTTTGCCTCTTCGAGCTTGTTTTGCGTCGCATAGATATTGGCGATGCTCATGTGAACCGGGATAGCGAGCCGTTTTTCCTGTTGCATCGCCTTCCGATACGCTGAGATAGCCTGCTCTAGATCTCCTTTGCTCTCGTACATTGCGCCAATATTATAGTGAACCTTCGCGAGCGCCGGGTTGAGTTCGAGGGCTTTCTTGAACGAGTCTCGCGCTTTATCGAACAACCCCATCTGAACGTACACGCTGCCAAGGTTGCCATACGCGTCCGCCTTTTTCTCAGGCTCGGTCCCAAGCTGAATTGCCTTTAGATATTCGCTTTCCGCTTGAGGAAGCCCTCCTGAGAATGCGAGCGCGTTCGCGAGATTGTAGTGAGCGCTTGCGCTGTCGGGTCTCAGCTTGAGGGCGTCCCGGTGGACCCGTATCGCGTCGGCGAACCTTCCTACCTTGCAGTACGCGACGCCGAGATTGTTGACCGACTCGAAGTCGTCCGGTTTGATGTCAATCGCCTGCTCGAGCTCTTTGACGGCGTCGGTGAACTGCCCCATCCTGTACAGGAGGAACCCGAGATTAGCGTGCGCCTCAGCGTGGTTCGGATCGAGCGTTAGACATTGTCTATATGCCCCGACGGCTTCATCGTACCTGCCCAACCGTTCGTAGACCATCCCGAGACTATTGTGTAACCCGATCATGCGCGGTTCTAACGAGAGCGCCTTCTTGTAACACCGTTCCGAGTCCTCGAACTTGTTCTGGTCGAAATAGACGTTACCAAGATTCGCGTACGCTTCCGAAAAGTCAGGCATGATCTGGAGCGCGCTCTCGAAGTACCGGACGGCTTTGTCATTATCGCCGAGGTCAGCGTATGCAAGCCCGAGATTGTTCAACGCGAAAACGCTTTGGGGGTAAGCCTCGAGATCCACGTTCCATATCGTTATCGAGTCCTTCCAGTCAGCGTTGCGTCTGATGGTAAGCACAGAGAACGCAACGAGCACGATGGAGAAACACGCCTGAGCGGTTCGTGCTCGCCATCTCGGAACGGTGCCGCGCGCGGCATATACGCCTATTCTTCGGAAGAAGAGCGCGATGAGCATACAGAAACCGACTGACGGCAGATAGAGGTACCTGTCTGCTTTCAGTGTCGAGAGCGGAATGATGTTTGACACGGGCAGGAGCGTAATCAGGAACCACAGTATCGAGAATGATACGCCGGGCGATTTCCTGATGCGGGCGATTCCCAAAACGACGAGAACGAGAATTGCAGCGACAGCACACCACGCTCCGGGATGCGTCACCGAGAGCACTGGCTGAACGAGGTATCGTGCGCGCAACCCGACAGGAACAAACAGCATCCGGACATAATCCACGAACACGGTCGCCATCGTGAGCATGGTGTAGAACGGTTTGCCACCAACGAACTCTTTGACGGTACCACGTTCCATAGCTGTTCGCATATTGATCCAGATCGCGATGAGCGTCAGCGCCCAGAACGGCACGTGAACGCGCCAGCGGTTGACCATCTTCTTGAACGTTATTCCCTTGAGAAAACAGACATCGTACAGGATCAGAAGCGCTGGCAGTGTCACCGAGGTCGCTTTTGACCAGAGGGCGCACAGGAACAATACAAGCGCACCAGCGTAATGAGCTGGTCTTCGTTGTTCAGTCTCGACGGCGCTCACGTACAGGGCAAACGCGCCGAGAAAAAACGCTCCGGCGAGTACCTCTTTTCGTCCGGCGACCCATGCAACGGCTTCGGCGTGGATAGGATGGACGGCGAACAGCAAGGATGCGGCTAGCGCGGTATATACATCCTTGAAAAGCGGAAGCAAGATGTAGAATACGAGCACCGAGTTCAGCGCAAACAGGATCACGTTTGCCAGATGGTACCCCAGCGGGTTGTGCCGCCAGAAATGGTAATCTATCGCGTACGAGAGGTCGCGCAGCGGCTGGTAGCTTCCTGTAGCGCCGGGCGTGAACATCGCTTTGACCCGATCGAGGGTGAGTCTCACAATGAACCTGTTGTCAAGCACCATACCGGTGTCGTCCCAGTTCGTGAACTGGCTGAACAATGTGTTGAAATAGACGAGCACAGATAAGACGAATACTGCAATCGCTATGGTTCGTCTCGTCGAATCGTCGCCTGCGATCATGGCAGTTGTCCTCCTTCAGGTTGGCTTGAGAATCGTCGCGAGGCGCCTATCAAGGCTGCGGAGATTACGCCGAAACAGAACGGGACAAGCGTCCAGATTGTTCTCTCGATCGCTGTCATTGCTGCGGAAACTTCCGGACGCATCCCCAGCCGTTCATACAGCAAGAATGTGGTCACGTCCCGCGTACCCAATCCGAACGGAACCATAGAAATAAATCCGACAAGAATTGCCGACGATTGCAGGAAGATCAGCCCTTTAAGCGGGAGGTACGTGCCAAGCTCTTTGAGGATGATGTACGAGGTGACAGCGAGTGTAACGCGTTTTCCTAAAGCCAGAGAGACCAGTCCCGCAAACGTCGCGACGGTCGTTTTCCGCATACCGTCCTGGACCTGAACGAGAAAATCGGCGATGCGTCTCCCTGCACCTTTCAGACGCGTCTCCCGCGGTCGGCGCAGGTGAAAGAATGCGGCGAGCGCGACCACGAGAAGGATGAGTATGACGAGCCAGGCTGTGTTTCGAGCGGTCGTCTCGGGGACAAAGTAACTGAACCCCACCAATGCAATTATGATGGTGATAGCGAGTTCCACGAAGTAGAGGACTGCCGACGCTGACGTGCCTATGGCGACAGGAACTCTGCTCATCTGCCGGAGAAGATATATTCGTACCGGCACGCCGACCTTTGCGAGCCCTGCAAGGTTCGATGCGTAACTCGCAAACAGTATTACGGTAAGCTGGGGTATACTGACCGGGTGTCCCATGGTTCGGAGCAATATCGAGTGCGCGGCTACTGCGGCAGCTTGATACAGAAGAAACAGCGGCACTATGTACATGAGGCTTCTTGCAGTCAGCCTGCGCAGAAACGAGAAGTCTGTGCCGCGGAAAATCAGGGTTCCGCCTGCCACAAGCGCAACGACGATTACCGTGGTCACGATAGTCCGGATGTGGCGTTTCGAGATCACGTGCCGCCTTCCCGCTTGCCCCTTGCGACGCGAGCGTCCGCCATGGACACGGCAAGATCGGCTATGCGCCGTCCAGCATTTCCATCGAGCGGACGCAGAGAGTCGGCAAGAAACCGGGTTCGACCCTCCTCAAGCTTTCTTGCGGTCTCATTGTCACCGAGTATGGTTCGAATCGCATGAGCGAGTTCAGCCGCGTTTCTCACCTCGACCGCTGCTCCACTTTCGGCATATGGCATCACGTCTCGTTCGCCGGTGACGTTTACGGTGATGACAGGTTTACCGAAAAGCATCGCTTCGAGACCGACCGTCGAATGAGCGGTGAGGAGCATCGTGCATCCGCGCAACAGGTCAAATAGGTTCACGTCTCGTACGATGAGAACATCTTCCAGAACGCTCTTCTCTTTTGCGACAACCCGGTACAACGACGGCTCTTCCGCCGGATGAAGTTTGACGATGAGTTTCGCCTGAGGGACTTCGCATACTGCCTCAAACACTGTGCCGAGAAGGTGTCTCGACTGATCGAGCGTGAACCCGCGATGCGTGTGGGTTGCGAGCACGACAATATGTCGGTCGGACGCGATGTTGAACTGCCGGCGGATTCGTTCTTCCGCGCCATTGTCTCGCGTGTTGTGAAGGGAGTCGTACAACGGTTGACCGGTGACAATCACGCTTCGTTCAGGATAGCCGCCTCGCGCGACGAGTATCCGTTTGAAAAGCTCTCCATAGACCGCCGTCGCGTCAGGTATCGGACAGAGAGTCGTCCCGACAAACCGTCCGTCAGCAGCAACGGTGCCCGCGGTGTGCGTGTATTGTCTATTATCCTGAGCTATGATGCCGTGCTGGACGCCAACAGTCGCGACACCGTGAGCTTGTGCGGCAGCAAGAAAACATCGCCCGTACACTCCCTGTTCGCCGACGAGGAGGAGCGCATGAGGTTGTTCATGGCGAATGAACGACGCCATCGCCTCCGTATAGTACACCCCGAGCGGCAACCAGAATCTGAAAAACAGCGCCATTTTCGGTCGGATGGCGTTCCAGAGTTCAACGCCGTCGTACGAGGCAGCTTTGGCGAGCGCGGGGAAATCTTTCAGCTCATCCCATCGTGCTCTGAACAGATGGGCGTGCATCCAGACATCTTTGAGCACCTGTTTGCCGACGTAGAGTTCGAGCGGTCTATACTCGATCTGTGCGAACCGGCTGACTTTTTCAGTGATAGCGCGCAACCCGAGTCCTGCAAAACCCAAGAAATCTGCCAGGAGCACCCGACTTGATAGGTCAGCGTCGAGCTCATCAAGCACTCCTGCGATTATCGCATCTGTCTTTCCCGCAGCCGCCTTGCCGGGTCTGGCAGCTAATCGCCAGTTCAAGTGATCCGAGATAGCAGCTATCGTCCTGCGCGGAACACGCTCTTGAGCGACCGGCTTGAACCATCTGCTCGTGAGGTATACGGCACGTCCGACTCTCGATCCAGCCCATAGCGCGAGCCGGATCAACGATGGCAGGGCAAGCTGGACAAAAACTTTAGTACTCGGACTGACAGGCTTCGTCCGAACGACGTTGATGCCATGCCGTTGTGCGACGGTGACAGCGACTTCCGGGTCGAGCAGGCACGTTTCGGAAACGAAGATGCGGCGCGATCCCTTCCCGACCATGTACACGTTGTCGGGTTTCTCGGTTTCCATGACTGTTCGGAGGAGCCGGACAGACTCAATTAGGTTCACGAGAAGGTCCCGCAATGCCGGTTCGATCATCCACCACAACGAGAACCATTTGTAGAAGAGATGTTGTCGCAAATTGACACCGGAGGCGATCTCGGCGTTCCCGATTGATGTGGCGACATCGAGGGCTTCGTCGCGAACGGACCGTTCCGAAACTGCTCGCTGAAGCCGATAGTTTGAGATAGATTTCAGGCTCACCTTGTAGGTATCAGCCAACCCGCGGGGCGCCGCCTGTTCGACCTCTGTTACGACGGTCCAGTGAGCACCCGGATCGAGTTTCAGGACTCGGTCAATCCTATCCCACCCGATTTTTCCGCACACGATCAGGACATTCGTCATACGCTACCACCGTAACGCTGCATCGGTCCGCGAAAGAAGGCATCCATATTCGCCCGACACCGCGTGAATTACGTCAGATATGAGCAATCCCAGTTGCTGTAAACAATAGCAACCTTGACTTTATCCGAATCATTGGCACATTTGCAACAGAGTTACGATTTTGGGGAGGAGATATAGAGTGCAGCAGCGATGCTGCCGCTTTGTCAAGCGCAAGCCGTGCTTGCGCTCCACAGAGAAGTGCAATACGAAGGAACCGACGCACGGGCGTTTGATCGCCTCGCATGATGCTGGTAGAATGGTTTCTGCCTTGAAGGGATATGACAATGAAACCGCGTTTAGCAATCACGATGGGCGATGTGAACGGGATAGGTCCTGAGATCGTTGTTAAGATCTTGATGAACCCGGAACTGCTCGCGTTGTGCCAGCCTGTCATTGTCGGTTCTGCTGATGCGCTCGAAAAATATGCGCTAGGTCAGGATGTTCTGGCTCGCGTTGTCCGAGCAAGCGAATCAGACCTCCCCGCAGTGGCGGCTGACAAGGTGCTCCTCGTTGAACCTGCGGGTGCGCAAGCTCCAGTTATCGTGCCGGGCAAAGTTGCTGCGGATGCCGGCAGGTTCGCGTTTGAATGCGTAAAGGTAGCCGTCCGGTTCGCCCTCGCCGGTAAGGTGGATGGTATCGTCACTTGTCCTGTGAGCAAGACAGCGGTCAATCTGGGCGGATACCATTATGCAGGGCACACGGAGTTTCTCGCCGAGCTTTCCGGATGCCGTGACTATCGGATGATGCTCGTCGCAGGACAGCTTTGTGCCGTCCACGTGACAACGCATCTCGCTCTGAGTGCCGCCATCAAGCTCGTGACGAGCGACCGGGTTGCGGGAACGATCAAGCTCGCGTACCGCGCTATGAGACAGCTCGGGATCGAGCGTCCACGGGTTGCGGTGGCTGGACTCAACCCGCATGCAGGCGAGGAGACGCTTTTTGGTACTGAAGAGAGAGACGCGATCATCCCGGGGATCGAGCTGGCGCGAGCAGACGGAATAGGTGCGACCGGTCCGTTACCGCCTGATACGGTGTTCATGAAAATGGCGCGGGGAGAGTTCGACGTCGTGGTCGCGATGTACCATGACCAGGGACACATCCCGCTGAAGCTTGCCGCGTTCAACCGGACAGTTAACGTCACAATAGGTCTGCCGTTTGTGAGGACGAGCGTCGGTCACGGTACGGCGTTTGACATTGCAGGGAAGGGGATAGCCGATCCGACGAGCCTCGCTGAGGCGATCAAGGTCGCTGCGGTTATGACGGCACACCGCAATCGCGTTTAACCTACCATTCCGCAAGCAGAATCATTGCTAACTCTCCCAGCGATCTGACGAGTATGTCCGGCGTTTCGAGTTCGCAGGCGGGTCCGGCATCGTCGGAGTAGTGCAACCCGACTCTGACCCATGCAGTGTACATACCCATCTTTCGGGCTGGCACAATATCGTTATCCAGCCGGTCGCCAACCATCATGACCTCATCGCTTCGGCACCCTGCCTCATCGAGAACGTATTGAAAGAACCGCGGGTCCGGTTTGGAGTATCCGACAGCTTCGGAAATGCCGATGATCGAGAAATATCGGTCAATTCTGTAATCGCGCAGCACCTCCCGCATCGAGGACGCGTTATTAGAAAGAGTCGCTAGATTGTACCGCTGTGAAAGCAGCTCGAGCGATTCTTTCGCTCCATGGCGAAGCGGGTTTAACGCTTTGTACTGGTCGTAAGGCATTCGAGAGAGTTCTCTGGCGAGTTCCGATTTAACCTCCGCGTCGTGTTCCGTTGAGCCAGTCAGACATTGGAGCATGGATGAAGTTATCGAAGTGACACCTGCTCTGAGCACGGCGACCTGCGCGGAAGCAAAATCTGTTTCGGTAAACGTCTCGCCCCTGGCGATCAGGATTTCCTTCAGTCTGTCAAAGACGTAGAGGACAGCTCGGTCGTCATTGATGATTGGACCACCAATGTCTACGAACAGCCATTTGACTGAACTGAGATCGAGAGGATCGCTCTCCATCGCTTCGCGGACTCGATTCGTTCGCTCGTGATGAGCGGCTATGATAGCTGCTACTTATCCGCAGCCGTCCCGGGACATCCCGGGTAACTGTAGGTCGATAGCATGTCCGAGACGGTACCGCCGATCTGTGCAAACCTTTCCGTGTACGGGAACGAGCTCTTGTACCCGAGCCACGAGACATGTCCATCGAGATAGAGCACGTTACCTCCTGCAGGGACATGGCTGAAATCTGACGCTTTGGTGGCAATGTGGTCAAACATAATCGGCACTTCGGACGAAGCCAGTGCGCTGGATGCCGGGTTGTTGATATCGGTAATGAGAAACCGCTCGATACCCTGCCGCACCCGGTAAATCATGCTGCTCCCCGCGTTTCCTCTGCCCGGTTCAACCTGCAGGTCGGAATCATAGAGATTGATCTGGTGCGCTTGCGTTATCGCGACGTACCGGCTGAACGCGGCATCGAGTTCCCTATCGTTCGTCACCACCCACCCAAGATATGCGTAACTGACGCTGTTCATACAGTCCGGTTCAGGTTTCCCCGGTGAAGGCAGATTCGAGCTGTCCCGGAAATCAAACGGCGTGAACCCCGGATCGGAAGGGCATCCGAGCACGTCCACTTCCGTGAGATATTCCGGATACATCCCGTCAGCCTCGAACATGAGGTCGTATGGTATCGGTCCGGTATCTTCGTGCGGGTACCTTCCATTCCACTCATTGCTGTACATCATGAGGGCGAGCCCGATCTGTTTCAGGTTGTTGGCGCACCATGCGCGTCTGGCAGCCTCGCGAGCTCGAGCGAGCGCGGGCAACAGTATAGCCGCCAATATCCCTATTATCGCGATCACGACCAGCAGTTCTATCAGTGTGAACCCATACTGCGCCTTCGGTTGTTTCTGGTTCATAACTAGTTCCCTTCCCCCCCTTGTAGTAGCCACTCGTTTTCCACCGTCTGTTCACCCTGTCTTCCTGCTACGGTTAAGATACCCTTCTACCATGTTCGTCAGCTCGTTGAGCTTGTTTTCTAGTTCCTGCCGAGCCGATTCAACTTCGGTTCGTCCTGCGTTCTTATCAACAACGATAGGTTCGCCAAAGAAAAACACGATCTCGTTGAATGGCAACGGGATGATAGTCTGGTCCCAGCTCCTGTTCAGCAACCGCCGTCGTGCTCCGGCTCGCACTGGAAATACAGGAGCGCCGGCATGTTTTGCAAGCACGATAAGTCCTTTCTTTGCTTTCCGCGCCGGTCCGCGCGGACCGTCCGCAGCCATCGCGCACAGGCTTCCCGTCCGGTTTTTGACGTAGTTCATCAGCTCCCTCATTCCAGCTGCTCCCCGTCTCGAACTCGATCCTCGGATGGGTACGAATCCGACCTTCCGAAACACGTGCGATATTATCTCTCCGTCTCGGCTCAGGCTTGCCATTGTGACGATGTTCCTGTTTCGGAAGGCGAACGGATAAAGCATAACATCCTGATGCCAGACGGCGACAAGGGCGGTTTCACCGCGTTCGATCATATCCCAGACCTTCTTGCCCCCGTGGTACGTTACCTTGCTGGTGAAGAATGTAAACTTCATGTACACGATGTAAGCTGTCGGAGCAAGCCATCCGACGAGTCGTTGCGGGAAACCTCGTGTCCACATTGTTCCTCAACCTGAATCACTGTCCGAAACGATGCCGTTCATTGTGGGACGTCCTTGATCCCGGTGACACATATGATACGTTGTCCTACGCGATCTGACAAGCAAAAACGTTCGATTCTAACCACGAGCCGCACGGCATGCGTGATTTCCGTTGCTTTTCTCTTGACCCGGAACACAGGTTCGTATATCTTCGAATCGAGCGATCAGTGAAGCCGTACGCGGATAGCGAAACAGTTCGGTGGAGATATCGCATGAATCGAACGAGGAAACCGGATAGGGGGTACCAAGCCCGCTCACGGGGGCGACTGGAATAGAGCTTATTGGCGCTGCGTATCTGAGGGCGCATTGCCACGGGAGGCTGGCATCAGGGCATGTGGAATAAGCTCTGTTTTCCGAGATAGGGCCATGCACTTGACTCCAGTTGGTAGTATATCTTGTGTATCGTAAGCGGACCGGTGTAAAATGTGACCCAGGCACGGGCGAAGCGGGGAACCGGGAGCGAGCCAGCATGTCAGATCCAATCAGACAATATCTGAACGAGGTCAAGAAGCTCCATGCCACGGGCGATGCA
>Ga0315277_10009486_pt1 | contig 12426 bp, 10 predicted proteins | sample YL17G05_15_MG_FD_203695 | JGI IMG/M metagenome (GOLD analysis project Ga0315277, IMG submission 203695) | Sediment microbial communities from Yellowstone Lake, YNP, Wyoming, USA - YL17G05_15 | ecosystem: Environmental > Aquatic > Freshwater > Lake > Sediment | place: USA: Wyoming | collected... | reverse complement strand
TACTCGCCTTCTTCGACGCCGCGTGCTACCGCGGCAAACCCCCAGCAGTCATCCTAAGCCTCGCTCGAAAGCTACGAGAGCATTTGATAAGGGAAGGGATCGAGAGTGACAGCGGCGACTACCCGAGAAAGCGCCGCCCTTCTGCCGCCGAGGCCGACGCCCTCCTCGCCTCCGCCCTGAAGATCGCCCGGATAGACCGCGCCTTCCGCGCGATGCTCTCCTTCGACGCTGCTGCTGCTCCTGGGTCATCCTTTGCCGGCGAAGAAATTGACCCGGTCGACGCGGCCCTTCGGCTCGCGGACCTGCTGCCGCCTCGCGCCGAGATAAGGCTCGCGCTCCTCGACGCCGCCGCGAAAGCCAAGGGCAAGAGGAACGCCGTCGACGTCGCCGGTGTCGCAAAGGTCGCGGAGGCGTGTTCAGCCCTCGCGAGGCGGCTCCGCAACACCGAATACAAGCTGAGTCCCGAAGTCGCCGACGATGCGGGAACGGTCGCGATGCTGGTGGCCTCGACGAGGAGTCTTCGGGCAGCGAAGAGGATGAAGGAGAGAAGGTCCGAGGAGGAGGAAGAGGGCGAAGAGGAAGGCGAAGACAGGGGCGAGGAAGAAAGCTTCGGCGACGACGACAACCACGTCACCGAAACACTGATCCGTTCTACGATCGAGCTGGCCCTCTCCCGGCGCTCTTCGTCGCCCGCCGTCCTCGCATCCGCTCTCGTCGCTCTCGTCGAACTCGGGGACGCGCCCGCCGCCTTCTCGACGTACGCCGAGTTCCGACGCCTCTGCCGCTCGGTGCCCGAGACAAGGACTTTCCACGCTCTGCTGCGGGCCGCGCGCCTCTCGCCGCGCGACGGGGCCCCAAAGGTGCGGCGGATATACGACAGGCTCCGGCGCGGGCTGCACGGACCTCGCGCGCGCCCCAGCGAGCGCACCGCGGCGGTCGCGCTCTCCGCGGCTGCCGCGGCGGGAGAGCGCGACGTGGGATGGATTCTGGGCGTGTACTCGTCGGGCGTCGAGGCCTTTGGCGGCGGCGGCGGCGGCGGCAAGGGATCGAGCAGCAACTCTTCTGCTGCTTTCGACGCTGCAGCGGCGCTCGCACTTGCAGTCAGGTCTGCTGGCGCCCCGCCGGAGGCTGTGGCGGCGGCTTTCGCCGCCGGGGCGGCGGTCAGACAGCAGCAGCAGCAGCATAACATCAGTAAAAGCAGCAGTAGCAGCAGTCTCAGCGACGGCAGCAGGCAGTCCGTCTCGTGGCTCCACGCTGAGCTGCTGCAGCTCGCCGCCGCCTCTGGAGAGCCGGAGAGGGCTGTGGCCCTGTGGGCCGCGGCAGCGGAGGACGGGGTCACGTCGTTCGTCGGTGGCGGCGGCGGAGAGAATTCTACGGAAGGAGAAGGAGAAGAGGTCGAAAAAGGAGGAGGGAGCGGAGAACCCCCTTCTTCGTCTTCTTCAACGTCTGCCAATTCGTCGTCCGTCTTCTCCCCGGCCTACCTCTTCTCGGCTCTCTTCAAGTGCGTCGCCGCCGGCGGAGGGTCCCCGGAGCTGCAACTCCTCGGGGACGCAGCCCGGGCCGATCTTCGCGGCGCCTGGCTGCGAGAGAGGAAGCGAGCCAGGCAGTCGAAGAAAGGAAGAAGGAACCGCCCTCCTCCTTCCTGCCTGACGCCCCGCGACGCGCTCGTCGCGCACAACGCCGCCCTGGCCGCGCTCGCGGCGGGGGCCCGCGTCGCCGAGGCCCGAGCGCTGCTCGACAGCATGACGACCGACAATGGAGGCGGTCCCTCCCCCGACGCCGTCTCGTTCAACTGCGTGCTCGACGCCGCCGCGCAGGCCGGCGACGTCGATGCCGCCTTTGACGTGTACCGCGCGATGATCGAGGAGGGGGAACGGAGGAGCCCGCTGCACTTCGCCCCCGGTGTCGAGTCGTACGGAGCGCTCATGCACGCGGCCGCCCGCGCGGCGTCGCCGGCCGATGCCGAGCTGGTCCTCAGGGCCATGCGAGCTGCCGGAGTCGAGGCGAGCGTGCAGGTTTTCACGTCGTATATGGCAGCGCTCGTCGCCGGCTATGGCAACAGCAACAGCGGCAGCGGCACAAACGGCAACGGCGCCAACGGATCGAAGAGACCGTCTTCTTCTGCGTCGGCTCCTCCGTCTTCTTCGACCGCCTCCGAGGCCGCCTCCGCGGTGCTCGCCCAGATGCGTGCCGAGGGCCTCTCCCCGACGGCGGTCACTTTCGGCGTCTGTCTCCAGGCCGCGGAGCAGAGCGGGGATGTCGGCGCGGCGCTCCGATTCTACTCCGACGCCTTGAGGTCCGGCGTCGCTCCGACGGACGAGTGCCACAGCAAGCTGCTGTGCGTCGCCGGTCGCCCTTCTTCGACTCCCTCGAAAGCTCTGTCGAGGGCTTCCTCGGAGAGGACGCTCAACGAGGTGGTCGGGGTCGTGCGGAGGCTCGTCGCCGGCAGCCATAGGGGAGGAGGCGGCGGGGGCACAGGTCGAGCGCCGGCAGCAACGGCGGTAACGACGGACCCTTCCGTTCGGGACGCCACGCTCAACTCCCTGGCCCGCGCCCTGGCCTCCTCGGGGCAGCTCCCGCGCGCGTCGCGGACCCTGGCGCTGCTGCGCTCGCTCGGCGGGGTCCTGGAGCCGCCGACCCTCGGGACGATGCTCCGGGCCGCAGCCGCGGGCGCCCGCCTGGACGACGCCGAGGCGTACTACGACGAGCTGCGCTCGCGTGGGGTGAGGGCCAGACGCAGGGACGCGTCGGCCTTCGTCGTGGCGCTCTGCGATGCCGGGAGGCTGGGAGACGCTCTGCGGGTCTACGCGGAGTTGACGCGTTCGGACGCGAATTTCGTGCCGTCGCCGGCAGCGTCGCCGTCGTCGCTGTTTTTCGGGGCGTCGTCGCACCCTTCGTATTCAACAGCAGCCGCAGCAGTGACGACCGCCGACAAAGACAAGAAGAAATCCCCGCGGGTCAAGCCGCGCTCCTCCGAGCGAACGCGCTCGTCTTCGCGCGAGTGGGGCTCGGCCGGCGGCGGCGGAGGCGGAGGCGGAGGCGGGGTAGGAGGGGGCGCCCCCTCCGCGGCAGCGGCGCTCGTCGCCGCCCTGGCTTCCGAGGGCGACGTCGACGCGGCGCGGTCTCTCTACCTGACGAGCGGCCTCAGGGAGGGCGCTCGGAGGGCCTTTTCGGTCGTGGCGGGCGTGCTTCCCCCCTCCCCCCGCGCCGACGCGGCGGCGCGGTCTCTCTACATTCCCCCTCCGCCGGGCATCGAGCGCGCCTGGGCGGCGCTGATCGAGGCGGCCTGCCACGCCTCGAGGCCCGAGGTCGCTCTGCTGGCGTTCGACGACTGGCGGGCCGCCGCCGACGCGGCCGACGCCGCCGGGGTGAAGCCCCTGGAGCTGAGCATTTCGCTGCTGGCGTTCCTCGAGGCCAAGTGCAGGAGCGAGGAAGGGGAGGGCGAGACCGAGTTCTCTCTGCGGGTGTTGGACGTGTGCTCGGCCATGCGCACGATGAACTACAGGGCGGCGCAGGCAGCGCTGGCCGCCCCGCCGAAGGCGTCGCACCACGTCCGAGGCTGGATCGAGGAGGAAGAGGAGGAAGAGGAAGAAGAGAGGCGGAAGAGGGGGATGAGCGTGCGGCTCGTCCCGAACGACTCGGACAGCGGAGGCGAGAGCGGGGACGAGAGGGAGGCTCCTCCGCCGCCGTCCGGGTCGGCCGCCGCCGCCGTCGCCGCGAGGCGAGCGGCGCTGGCCTCTCCCGAGGTAATTGCCTCGAGGAGGGCCGCGAAGTTGGTGGCTGCCCGCGCGGCGCTGCGCAAGAGGCTCGCCGAGAGGAGGAGGCTCTCCGCGGAGAAGGAGAAGGAGAAGGAGGTGAAAGCGGCGAAAGAGGTCGAAGGCGCGACGACGGCGGCGGCGACGGCGGCGGCGACGGCGGCGGCGGCAGCAGCGGGAGAACGAGGATGTCGGTCTCCCCTTCCTCCTCCTGCGACGGATTCGACAGGCGAGGGATCGGTGCTCGCTCGCCCGCGACCTCCTCCACCGAAGCTGGCCGCGGAGGCGGCGCTGCTGAAGCCGCGGGATCGTCCCCACGACGACGACGACTACGACGACGACGACGACAACGGCGATGAGGGCGGCGACGAAGGTCGGTTCGACTGGAGCGGCAGCGAAGGGGAAGAAGAGGACGAAGGGGAAGAACGATGATTATTCTTCTTTATTGTAAACTAGTGTAACCTGTTCTACAAAGGGGGCCTCAAACACTTGGTGGAAATGAAGTCAAAGATGACGCGCGCGGCCTCGGCCTCCGCGCCTCGAAGAGCGTGGTCGCCGCCGAGAGCGACGGCCTCTGCCTTCGACGAGCCCGGACCCCGCTCTCCCTCTTCCTCCTCCCCCTCCTCGCTCCGCCGCCGAAGCGAGGAGGGGGGGGTTGATCGCGTCTGCCTGTTGATCGCGTCTGCCAGGCGCCTCGCGTGTGCAGCCGTGTCGTATTCCTTAGGTAGGTATTGCTCCCGCAGAGACGCAATGATGAGCGTCGGGAGTGCGCTTGTCTTCCCGACGTCTCCTCCCAAAGCCCACAGCTTCTCAGAAAGTTCCGCGTCCGAGAAATCAGATGAGAAATAGTCGTCGTCGCCTCCCTTCTCGGTCAGCGAGAACCACCTCGCCGCCGAGAGCGGGGCCCCGTCCCACTCGGTCATGAAGTCGATTACGGTCGCCTCCGGGTCCTTGTCCTCTTTCATTGCCTCGCGGCACCTGTCGAGCCGCCGCTGCGCGAGGGGCGCGGCCTCGGGGTCGAGGAAGAAGCACTCGCGGTCAGAGACGGGCGCCTGAAGGACGACGCCGAGGAGCGGGGCGCGCTCGCCGGCAATGTTTCTCCCCCTCTCCCTCTCGGCGTAGCGCACAGCGTCCTGGCATCCCGTCGAGTGTCCCAGGAGCGCGATGCCGTCGACTCCTCGGTATGCCTTCAGGTGGGCGGAGAGCTCGAGGAGCTCGTCGGCGTCGCGGTCGAGGCTCGAGGTGCCCCAGCCGCGGTGGCTAGAGGACAACAGGGGTGTTATGAGGGACCACTCGACGCCCTCGTCGCTCTTTCCGTCGGCCTTGAGCAGTTCGGCGAGGTCGGGGAGGTAAGGGAGGGCGAAGAAGCCGTCGGTGAGGCCTCCAACCGCGACGACGGCGAGCTTGGTCTTCCTCTTCTTCGAGGCCGAGGCATCGGCATCGGCATCGGCGGTCTTCGCCGATGTTTCCTCGTCGACCGCAACGCCGCGTCTCTCCGCCTCGTCGCGAGATAGGTCAAACTCGAACGCGACGCAAGCGGCCGAATCGGCGTACCGAAACAGCTCCCCCTTGGAGCGCGGGAGGTCAGACATTTCGTCTATCGATTGATGGTGGAACAAGTGTTATCCGGAATAAAAAAATGTTTCTCTCTCTCTCTTTCTCTCTCTCCCTCCTCCTCGCAGCTCTTCCGATCACGCATCCAGCTTGTCGTGCACGCGAGATCTGGGGATATCGAAACGCAGCATCCCGCCGGCAGCCCCGGAAGAGCCAGTCTTCAAGACGGGAGAGAGCGGCGGCAAGAGCAGCGACGAAAGCCTCCTGGGAGAGGCTGACGGCGGCGAGGGCGCAGCAGAGGCAGAAGCGGAGGAGGAGCGGCCGCCGCCACGCCACAGAAACACCGAAGCCGCCGCAGACGCCGGCGACGACGCAAGAGCCGCGGCCACGGCGGGAGGTGCGGCCCCGTAAGTCGACGAGGTCGTCGAGAAGCCCGGGTGCTGCTTCGCAGAGCGAGGGCTGGGGCCCTTGCTCTCAGGCTCCTTTTCGACTTCTACTTCGACCTCGAAATCGCCGTCGCCTTCCGCTGCCGCTGCTGCCGACGCCACGAGAGCGTCCAGCCACGCACCGGCGCCGCTCGCGGGCAGGGCCGCGCCCCATCCCCCGCCGCCGCGGCTCAGGAGCACCGCGGCCAGACCGCGCCCCGCGGCGGTGGAGGCGTGCGGCAGCAGGCCGCCGGCGGACGGAGAAGCAGCGGAAGAAGAAACGAGGGCTCTCAGGTTCGAGCCCTGCGCGCAGAGCCACGAGCGGACGCTGCCAGAGTGCTGCGCAGCGGACTCGAGAGAGGAGGCCGGGAGGAAGACGACGCGCTGGGCGTCGAAGCCATCATCGCCGTTGCCGCCGCTGCAGCTGCTTCCTTCTCCGAGCGCAGCGACGCGAGCGACGGCGCCGCCTCTGCTGCCGGCGAGCAGAGACACTTTCCCCAGCCCCTTGCATGTTTTCTGCAGAGATTCCGCGCCGCTCCCCTTCGGGCATGCGGTCCCAAGCGGCGAGGCGGAGATGACGACGGTCGGGGCAGCGAGCAAGGAGGCGGCCGCCCGGAGGCGCGCGAGGTCGAGCCCCACGGGGACGGCCGTGGCGTCGGCGACAACGAGAGAAGGCGAAGAAGAAGAGAATGAAGAAGAAGAAGAAGAAGAAGAAGAGACAGAAAAAGGAGACGAGAGCGACAGCGCTGCTGCTGCTGCTCTTGCGGCAGCTGCGAGCTCCCCTACGCCTTCCTCGCGGGAGACGACGACGATCTCGATGTCCAGGGAGGGAGGGAGGCGCTTGAGCCCAAGAAAGGACCGCACGCGCCTCTCGCTCGCGCCGGCGGCGACGACGAGGAAGACCCGCGACGGGAGCAAAGGGAGCGAGAGCCACCTCTCGAGGGAGCAGGGCCCACCTCCGACGCCGCGGAGGGCGGGAGGGAAACAGGAGGAGAGCTTCTCCTCGCCGTCGTCAAATCCCCCGCTGCAGAAGAGGAGGGCGATCGCGGAGGAGGCCATCGTCAAATGCGTTGGTCAAAACGGGACGGGAAAAAAGGTGAAGGAAGATAAAAATGGAAGCAGGGTCGATGCGAGTGGCGGGCGAAAAGAGAGAAAGTTTTCTTCATTTTCGTTTTCGCTGCAAGAAGATAAGGAATGATCTCTTGGAAACGTGCTCCTCGCTCTCTTCTATCTCTCTCGCTTTCTTTCTCTCTCTCTCTAATTCTGATCGCTGGTCTGACACTGAGGGGGGCGTCTCGCATCGTAGCCCGACGTCCCCCGAGAAAACAGTGGGAGCAGCTGGTTCGGATCAGCCCTTGAAAAAAGAGAGAGGTTTGACGACGATGGGGGGGTCGACCCCGACCGCCTCAGCCCCGACCGTCGACCCCGTCCCGATGTTCCCCCTGCGCGTGTTCGCCGCGGCGCTGCTCTTCTTCCACGGCTCGGAGTTTGCTCTCGCGTACGCTTTCCAGAGGAGGACGCTGAGCCGGAGATGTGAGCTCGATCTCTCTTTCTTTCATCGAGAAAAGAGACCCTCTTTTTCCCTCCTCGTTCTCATCGGAAGAAAAAAACCAAAATCGAAAACGAAAAACCTTCCAGCCCTGCTCTTCTCCTGGCCCTACGCCCTGGCGATGGCCTCCGCCGTCGTCGAGTACCTGGTCGAGTCGATCCTCGTGTCTCCTCGATGGAGCCAGCGCAGCGCCGGCGCCGTCCCGCTCCTCCAGACCGCAACCACCGCGACGGGCTGCCTCCTCGTCGCCGCGGGGGAAGCCCTTCGAAAGGCCGCCATGCTCACCGCGGCCCGGGCCTTCACGCACGACCTGGCTCTCAAGAAAGAGCCGACCCACGGCCTCGTGACCTGCGGGGTCTACTCGCTGCTGAGGCACCCTGGATACGCGGGGTTCGCGCTCTGGGCCGTCGGCACGCAGCTGGTGCTTCGCAACCCCTTGTGCGCGGTCGCGTTCGCCGTGGCCGTGGCGCGGTTCATGAGGGCGAGGGTGGAGGCCGAGGAGGCACTGCTCGTGGCGTTCTTCGGGGAAGAGTACGAGAGGTATGCGAGGAGAGTCAAGAGGTGGTGGTGGAGGTGAAACGAAGGAGGAGAAGCGTGTTTGTTGCTGTTTTTTGTTTTGTTTTTTTCGTTGATAGAATTGAAAAAAAAATCGTTGTAAAGAAGAAGAAGAAGAAGAATAGCCACTCGGGATTATCAAGACTGTGAATCGACGGTGTTGTTGTTGACAAGCAGCAAGAGCCAAAGAGAAAAAACAACGGAAAATAGACGTTGAACTCTCTCTCTTGTTCTCTGTCTCTCTCTCTCTCTCTCTCTCTCTCTCTCTCTCTCTCTCTGTAGACCTCGACCAAAAAGAATTGGAAAAGAAAAACTCAACCTCTCCTCTTTCCTCTCTCACTCGCGCGCGCTCTCTCTTTCTTCTCCTTCCTTCCCCTCCCCCTCTTCTACTTCCCCGGCCCGCCCAGTCGCAGGGCCTGCAGGATCCTCCCCTCCCCGATCTTGGACGGCACCGGGTGCGTCTCGGGCTTGAACTTCCCGAGCTGCGCCTCGGAGTTGGCCTTGGCCAGAGCGACCAGGATCTTCTGCGCGGCGTCGACGTTGCCCTTCTCTCCCGCCCACGTCTTAAGCGTCGCGGACTGCAGCGCGCGCCCGTACGAGAACGTCAGCGACCAGGGCGCGTCGGGGCACTCGTCCTGCAGGGCCTGCAGGTTGACGGTGGACTCGAACTCGGACATCCCACCCGAGAGGAAGTGGACGCCGGGCACGGCCGGCGGCAGCGTCCGCTTGAGGACGCGGACGGTCCACTTGGCGACCTCGGCGGGCGACGCGGCCTTGGCGTCCAGCCCGGGCAGAATCATGTTGGGCTTGAGCAGGATGGCCCCCAGGTTGACGTTGTACTCGTTGAGCTGCCGCATCACGTGCGAGTACACCCGCTCGGAGACGTACGCGGTCTCCTCGATCGTGTAGTCCCCCGGGCCGAGCGTGACCTCGGGCTCGACGATCGGCACGAGGCCGTTGGCCTGCGCGATCTGCGCGTAGCGGGCGAGAGCGTGGCAGTTCTCGGTGACGGCCATCGAGGAGGGGCGGCCGCCGCCGACGTTGAGGACGGCGCGCCACTTGGCGAAGCGGGCGCCCTGGAGAGGTTTTGGTGGTGGCGGAGATTTGTTTTTCCGGTGTCGGTTTCGGGTGAGCTCGAGGCCGGAAACGGGAGGTGCCGTTTTTTTTCCTTCTTTCTTCGTGCTTCTCAGCCCAAACTCTTCTCACCTGCTTGTAGTAGGCCGCGCACCGCGCGCCGAGCCCGTCGAGGCCCTGTGTCGAGGTCTCGCCGTCGGTCCCCGGGAGCTGCTCGAGGCCGGTGTCGACTTTGATGCCAGGTACGATGCCTTGGTCCTGTGTTGTTGCAGAAGAAAAGGGGTTAAGGGAGAGAAAAGAAGAGCAGCAAGAACGAGGGCAAGAGGAAAGGAAAGGGTGAGTTTTTTTTGTTTCTTCTCTTCATTGATTCGAACTTCTTCGCCCTCTCTCCCCTCCTCCTCCACCTCCTCTCTCGTTCAAACTCCTAACCTTGAGCACTTTCACGAATTCGACGCCCTGCGCCGTCTTCTGGAACAGCGTTTCGTCAAACATGATCGCCCCCGAGATGTACTGCCCGAGCCCCGGCGCCGTGTACAGCAGCTCCCTCCACGACCGGCGGTTCTCCTCGGTGTTCTCGACGCCGACGGAAGCCAGGCGCTTGCCCGTGGTCGCATTGGACTCGTCCGAGGCGAGGATGCCCTTGCCGCGCTTGGCGATGTACTGCGCGGTGGCCTCGAGCTCGGCCGTGAACGGGTTGTCGAAGTTGCCGCCGTTGGTCGCGCGGAATGGCGCGACGGGCGCGGCCGAGGCGCGGACGGCGAGGGAGGAGGCGCGGCGACGGGCGGCGGTGGCCAGGGAGGCCTGCTGCTTGAGGGCGACGGAGGAGGCCATGGTGGGGAGGAGGCTTCTGTTGGTGAGAGAGAGGGGGAGGGGGGAGAGAGAGAGAGAGCGAGAGAGAAGAGGAGCAGGAAATGAGTGGCTTGATCTTCAAGGTTGAGGGTGAGAGCGAAAGAAAAAAACGGCAAACGCGAGATCGCTTGTCTTTTCGCTCTCATTGTTCTCGTTGCAATCGACGGCAAATCGTCAATCAAATCGCGCGTCTCGTCTTGAGAAAGCGCATTGTTTAATTATCTTACGCGAAAGGAAGAGAAGGGACGGACAGTCGCCAGATGTGAAGGGACGCGAATCGAAAAAGTTTTGAGCTTTTTTGGAGAGAGAGAGGGAAGAAAAGAAAGTGGTGGCCGAGAGTGAGGCGTTGGATTTCGCCACTTTATTTTGTGGCAGGAGGTCTCGGAAATCGATGGCTCAATTCGGCGTCTCTCGAGGAGCAGTGTCCAGTGTGCATCCGGCACAGCGCTCCTCGCGACCTTCGGCAGAAGTCTTCTCCCATGTAGACCGAGGCACAAGCTCCTGGAGGACGCCGAGGCGGCGGAGAGCGGCGGTGAAGACGACGACCGCCGCATCGCCGCCGTTTGAGGACCAGGGCCTGCGACGGCGACCGCCGCCTGGAGGCCGACCACCCCCGCCTCGACGGCCGCCGCCCTCGCTCTCGCTGGCCGACCTCCTCGCCGACGCCGCGGCGTGGGAGCTCGCGGCCGTGGCCGAGGCCGAGGCAAGGGCCCGGGCGGCGGCGGAGGCGGTGGCGAGAGCGACGACGGGCGGAGGCGGGAGCGGGAGGAGGGGCCGCGGCGCCGCCGACCCCCGCCGTCGCCGGCCGCCGAGTGCTGCTTCTCCCCCTTCGAGCCTCTCCGAGGAGCGACGAGAGCGGGAGCCAGGGAGAGGCGCTGCGCGAGAGCCTCGCTCCTCTCCTTCCCCGATGCAGCGGCAGCGGCAGCAGGAGGAGCAGGAGGAAGAGGAGAGGCCCCTCAGCGACGACGACGACGGCAACCAGCTCTTCCCGCCACCTCAGCCCGCGACGGCCAACAGCAGCAGCGCCTTCTTCGACCCGACAGCCAGGCTCGCGTCCAAGTTTTCCGGCGCGGCGTCGCTGGCCGGGGCGTTCCGGGAGCGCAGGAGGGAGGAGGAGGAGGACGAGGGGCAGGAAGAGGCTTTTCGGAGGAGGCGAAGGAGGCAACAGCAGCAGCAGCGGCAGCAGCTTGAAGAAGACGAAGAGGAGCGCAGGAGGAGGCTTTACGAGCAAGGGGAGCGAAGAAGCAGGATGGAGGAGGAAAAGCGGCAGCAGCGAGGACGGAGCGGCCGCGAGGGGCCGACGGCCGCGCCGGGGTGGGCGGCCGGGAGCGAGAGAGACTGGTGAAAAAGGAGAGAGGGAAAAACACGAGAGTTGCAAACCTTCGAGTCTTGGGTTTTCACTTCTTTCTCTTCGTCGGCTAACGACGATCGAAGTCTTTAAATCTTTCCCTCTTTCTCTTTCTCCTTCCATCTTTCTCCCACGAACACGAAAATCGAGACAAAATAATGGTCCCGCTCCCTCTGTGGACCCCCTGCACCGCACCGCCCGTCGCCAGGCGCCAGCTGCAGCAGACGCTGCATCATTACGATGCAGCATCGACCGCTCTGACGTCCCCGCTCCTAGCTCGGGCCGGATTCAGCGCCACCGCCGTCGGTCGCTTCATCTACTTCATCGGCGGTCGCACGGGGTAAGGAGGTGTTGTCTGTGAAAACCTATGAGAGATCAGAGGCTATCGCGCGAGGGAGAGGGGCGATACGAGAACTTATCAGCGTCGCCATCAAGATTCTTGCTCACGAGTTCGCGCTTCGCACGCTTCGCCTCGCCCCCTCGGACCCTCCCCTCAAAAACCCCGACAGCAACGACTTCCACGCCGACGTCCTCCGCTTTGACACCTCCTCGCTCAAATGGGCGAAAGGGTTCGACCCCTGTCCGGCCCCCAGGTCCCACCACGTCGCGTTCTACGTCGAGGGAGACCGCGGGCCGGGGTCGGGCGCAATCTGGGTCGCGGGCGGCCACGACGCCGACAGGGTGCTGCCGAGCGTCTTCTCGTTCGACCCGACGGCGCAGCGGTGGTCCGAGGTGACGCAGAGGCTGAAGGGCCGACCGGAGCTGCTGGCGAGGATGGCGTCGGCGGCGACTGCGGCGACGGCGCCACACGGGAAGGGGTGTGTCGTCGTTCACGGGGGCGTCGCGCCGGCGGCGAGCGCTGCGAGCGGCGCTGCTGCGGGGACGAGCGGGAGCGACGGCACCGACGCAGACGCTGCAGGAGCAGCAGCAGCAAATGCAGGAGCGGCACATGCAGCGGCAAAGGCAGCACCTGCAGCCGACAGCTGGTTGTCCGACCTGGTGCTCGTGGATCCGAAGCGCATGCTCGTCGAGAGGATCGAGGCCTCCGCGACGGAAGGCGTCGCCGGCAGCGGCGGCGTCGGGGACAGCGCGGGCGAGGCGGCCAACGGAAACGCCTCTGCCTCTCCGGTCGCTCCCTCTCTGTCCCCTTACCTCCCGCCACCGAGGGCGTATCACTCGCTGACGAGTGTGTCCGGGAGGCTCGTCCTCTTCGGAGGGAGGCTCCGGGACAACTCGCTGGCAAAGGGCAAAGATTTGGTGAGTTTGAGTTTTTTATTGTCTTTGCCGGTCGAGCTTTGAACATTCTCACTCTCCCTT
>Ga0315277_10009485_pt1 | contig 12426 bp, 10 predicted proteins | sample YL17G05_15_MG_FD_203695 | JGI IMG/M metagenome (GOLD analysis project Ga0315277, IMG submission 203695) | Sediment microbial communities from Yellowstone Lake, YNP, Wyoming, USA - YL17G05_15 | ecosystem: Environmental > Aquatic > Freshwater > Lake > Sediment | place: USA: Wyoming | collected... | reverse complement strand
GTCAGCCGTTTCACCCATATCCATCAGTCCACGGACGACCTGGTGAACAAGGTCCTCATGCAGCGACTGCTGGGCCGGCGCACCTCCACCTGTTTCCAGCGCTGCGTGGGTATGGACGGATTCAACGCCCTGTACTCCGTCACCTACGAGTGCGACCAGGCATGCGGGTCGGAGTACCATCAGCGGTTCAAGGACTACCTCCGCTTCGTACAGGAGGAGAACGTGGTGGTGGACGGGGCGATGACCGACGTCAAAGGAGACCGCAGCCTGCGCCCGGGCGAGCAGAGCGACCCCGACATGTTCGTACACGTGGTTGACCGACAGGCCGGCGGCATCGTGGTGCGCGGCGCCAAGGCACACCAGACCGGGTCCCTCAACTCCCACGAGATACTAGTCATGCCCACCACGGCGATGCGGGAGAACGAGGGAGACTACGCCGTCTCCTTCGCCGTACCCGCCGATGCCGAGGGCATCACCTTCGTCCTGGGACGTCAGCCCTCGGACACGCGAAAGATGGAGGGCAGCCCCCTGGACGTGGGCAATCCAAAATATGGCAGCCAGGAGGCGCTGATCATCTTCGACGACGTCTTCGTCCCCTGGGAGCGCGTGTTCATGTGCGGGGAGACAGAACAGAGCGGTAAGGTGGTGGAGCGCTTCGCCGCCTACCACCGCCAGAGCTACGGCGGCTGCAAGGTGGGCGTGGGCGACGTGTTGATCGGCGCGGCGCAGCTGGCGTCCCAATACCAGGGCATCGATAACGTCAGCCACATCAGGGACAAGATCACGGAGATGGTCCACCTCAACGAGACCCTCTTCTCTTGCGGCATCGCCTGCTCATCGCGCGGCGAGGCTACGCCATCGGGATGCTACATGGTGGATATGATGCTGGCGAACGTGTGCAAGCACAACGTCACCCGCTACCCCTTCGAGATCTCTCGTCTGCTGCAGGACATCGCCGGCGGGATGGTGGTGACCATGCCGTCGCAGAAGGACTTCGAGAACCCGGAGGTGGCGCCGTACCTCGAGAAGTATCTGAAGGGGTCGGCCGACGTGCCCGTCATGGACCGCATGAAGATCCTCAAGTTCATCGAGAACATGACCATGGGGTGCGGCGCAGCCGCCTACCTGACCGAGAGCATCCACGGTGCGGGGTCCCCGCAAGCCCAGCGCATCGTCATCCGCCGCCTGGCTGACCTCGAGGAGAAGGTCAAATACGCGAAAAAGCTGGCGGATATAAAATAAGCGTTCGAGAGGATGCATCGCGAAAGCGACAGCGCCGTCTTCGGCGCGGCGGTGTCCCAGCGCCTTCACGCTTCCGAGCGTGAAGGCCTGGCACGAGTACGTAACGATGGTGAGTCAAGCGCATGTACGCTAGGCCGACTGCATCGCGAAAGCGACAGCGCCGTCTTCGGCGCGGCGGTGTCCCAGCGCCTTCACGCTTCCGAGCGTGAAGGTCTGGCACGAGTACGTAACGATGGTGAGTCAAGCGCATGTACGCTAGGCCGACTGCATCGCGAAAGCGCGCCGACGCCCGGGAGGGCGGCGGCACGGTGCCTGCGCCTCCACATGTCCGCATGTGAAGGCCTGGCACGAGTACGTAACGATGGTGAGTCAAGCGCATGTACGCTAGGCCGACTGCATCGCGAAAGCGACAGCGCCGTCTTCGGCGCGGCGGTGTCCCAGCGCCTTTACGCTTCCGAGCGTGAAGGCCTGGCACGAGTACGTAACGATGGTGAGTCAAGCGCATGTACGCTAGGCCGTCTGCATCGCGAAAGCGACAGCGCCGTCTTCGGCGCGGCGGTGTCCCAGCGCCTTCACGCTTCCGAGCGTGAAGGCCTGGCACGAGTACGTAACGATGGTGAGTCAAGCGCATGTACGCTAGGCCGACTGCATCGCGAAAGCGACAGCGCCGTCTTCGGCGCGGCGGTGCCCCAGCGCCTCCACATGTCCGCATGTGAAGGCCTGGCACGAGTACGTAACGATGGTGAGTCCGGATAGGGCTTAAGGGAAATCAATGGAAGAAGAGATAGGGCAACCGTTCGTATTTCGGGGGCGCTGGAGAGGGCGCAAGCTCTGGATCCTGGTATGCGCATCGGTGCTGGCCGCCGTGGTGGCGCTGATACTGCTGGTGTGGGCCATCCCTTCCTCGGATGCCGGCGAGGAGAAGGCCATACTGGCCGGGCAGGAGTCAGCGCAGCCCGAGGCGACAGAAGAGACCATAGGCGAGCAGCCGCCGGAGGATACCGTACAAACGGGTGGGGAAGCACCCGTCATCACCCCGGGAACGGGAGGGGAGCAACCCGGCCTGGTGGTCGATTTTCCGGACCCCATGGGAGGCGCCCCCGAAACGCAGCCCCCCGGCGGATACAAGGATATCTACGGCCGCTGGGTCCTGGATATGACCGGTTCCGCTTACGGGCTCACCAACTGCCACATTGTCCTGGAGGAAGGCGGCACCATATCTACGCCTCCAGACTATGCCCAGGTTTTCGAGATCGTGGCTAGCCAATACCGCTGGGAAGAAGCGAGCCCATCCTTTACCGCCTCACTGCAGCTGATCGTGAAGATGAGTTCGGGCCAGGTGATGATACCGGTACAGGTCGAGCTCACGGGGACCGTCTCGGGATCGCTGGTGGAGATAAGCGGCGATTTCATCGCCACCCCGCAGGGCGAGGCGTTCGCACTCTATACCCAGCAAGGCGCCTTCAGGATGTATCGCTGAGTCCCCTGGTAGCGCGAAAGACGGCTCGTCGAATACCCCCCGAGTAGACGGAAGGACATCCCTTGCGCGAGAAGAAATATTCAATGGGTTTAGCAGGAGATTTACGTTTGTGGCACGATTTTTCGCGATTGATTGATTGCATGCCCGTTGTTATACTTGTCTCATCACCGCGTATCAGCAGCTGTGTTTGGGTTTTATAAGGGCATCAACTGGCGAATCATGCGGCAGGGGAGGTGATCTAAGCACCATAAGATCGGGGGCGTATCTGAAGGGCAACTCTCGTTTTCGCAGCCAGTTATACAAGCATCGATCCACATACATACCTGCATAATCACATCACACGAACAACGTAGCGATATTCCTCGCAGCAGCGGCGCAAACGGAACGCTCCCTTAAGCCAGAGGATTTACCCTATCCCGAATACCGTTGGAGGAGAGGGAACACGCAGAAGTTGGGTCTGTTGAAGACCTTAAGGACAAGGGGGGTTGAGGAACATGCGTTTGAAAGCGATGATCGTGCTGATCGTGGCCTTGATGATGGTCACACTGGGCTTAGCCTCGTGCGGCGGAGGGGGAGGCGACGGAGGGAAGGTGACGATCAAGATAGGCCTAACCGCACCCCTCAGCGGCATGGGCGCGGCTTACGGCCAGGATATCAAGGCGGGCCTGGACATGGCCATCAACGATATTAACGCGGCAGGCGGCGTAACCATCGGGGACACCACCTACGTCTTCGAGCTGCTCGCGGCGGATGATGAGGCCACGCCGGAACCGGCCCTCTCTAACGCCCAGCGCTTCATCCTCGAAGAGGACATCAATATCATCTGGGACCCCGTCGCCACCACTATCAGGCCGCTCATCGGCATAAACACGAAGGCGGGCGAGGAATTCCTGGTCATGGCCTACACCAGCGTGCCTCTGTACACCCAGGCGGTCAATCCGCTGATGGTGACCTTGCCGCCCCCCTTCTCGACTTATATGTCGCCTTTCACCAAGTTCTGCATGGGGAAAGGCTGGATGAAGTTGGGCATGGTGCAGACAACGGGAGCCTACGGAGAACTGTGGGGCTCAACACTGGAGAAGGCATGGACCGGTGCCGGCGGGCAGGTGGTGGGCAAGGCGCCCGCCAGCTACTACACCGAGACCGACTTCACGCCCTACCTGACCACGGTGCTCGCGGGAAACCCCGATGTCATCCTGGTCGGGGGCCCCTCCGACCCCACCGCCCTGGTCATCGGCCAGGCCAGGAGCCTGGGTTTCAAGGGGGGCTTCATAGTCATGGACCAGGCCAAGCTCGAACAGATCGAGAAGAGCACAGGGATCGAGAAACTCGAGGGCGCTATCGGCGTGAGCCCTGTCGATGTCCAGGTGGCGAACTATCCTTATATAGAGGAGTTCATACAGAGGTATGAGGAAGAGTACGGAGGCAAGATGGTGACCTGGGAGACCATCATCTGCTACACCGGCTTCAACATCCTGGTCAGGGCCATGGAGGCGGCCGGGAGCGTTACGGATATAGAGGCCATAAGGGCAGCTTTCGCCGAGGACGGTGTGGCGGTGACTTCGGGGGATGAATTCCCCATGGGCTTTCAGGGGTTCGACGACGCCACCGGAGCCCTGTGGATGCCGGCCACCCCCGCCTACGTGGAAGGCGGCCAGTTCGTATTGGGAGAAACAATCAATTGGTGGGAGAAATAAAGGTAAAGAAAGACGCACTATAAGCCGAGTATCAGGTTTGAGCTTGGGAAGCCCCCCTAAAGGGGGCTTCCCCCCATCGTACGGGCGGAGATGTTGAGAGAACATCGATCATATTCGGCATAACCAATAAGGCGAAAGGGAGAACTTGTCCTTTTTCCTAAACCAGCTGGTCATAGGCGTACAAATCGGAAGCCAATACGTCATGGTCGCCCTCGGACTCACCCTTATCTTCGGCATCCTGGACATCTCCCATTTCGCCCACGGCCACCTCTACATGATCGGCGCCTACCTCTTGTACATCGTCATGGTCCTGGGCGGCATCAACTACTGGCTGGCCCTCATCATCTGCATGGCGGTCCTCGCCGTCGCCGGGGTGGTGGTGGAAAGGACCGTGTACAGGCCGCTGCGGGGAACGCCGCAGATAAACACCTTTATCGCCGCCATCGGCCTCATCCTCATGCTGGAGACCCTGGTGAGGGGCATCCAGCCCAAGGCGTTGAGCGTCCCCAAGCCTATCGACACCACGCTGCGGTTCGCGGGCATCACCATGGAGGCGCAGCGTCTCATCGTGATCGTAGGAGCCATCGTCCTCATCGTCCTGCTGCAGCTCTTCATCAAGCGTACACGGCTGGGCACGGCCATAGAGGCGGTGGCCCAGGACCGTGAGGGCGCGTCCCTGGTCGGCATCAACGTCAACCGTATCTCCGCCCTCACCTTTGCCATCGCCACCTCCCTGGCCGCCGCCGCCGCCGTGCTCATGGCGCCGCTGGCTTTCATCTCCCCGGAGATGGGGAGCATGCTCATCCTCAAGGCCTTCGTCATCGTGGTCATCGGGGGTCTGGGCAGCATCAAGGGCGCCATCGTAGGGGGATACCTCCTGGGGATACTGGAGGCCATGGCCATAGCATACATCTCCTCCGCCTATAAGGACGTCTTTGCTTTTGCGGTGCTCATCTTAATACTTGCGATCCGGCCCACCGGCCTTTTCCGGGGGAGGGAATGATGATGAAGAAGTTCACCAAGCCCGGACTCTACCTGCTGCTGTTGGGGCTGGCGGTCGCGTTTCCCTGGCTGAAGTTCATCGGGGTGGACAAGTACCAGATCCGCATCATGACCCTGGCCATGGCCTGGGCCATCGCCGCCCTCAGCCTCAACCTCATCCTCGGCTACACCGGGCAGGCCTCCCTGGCACAAGGAGCCTTCATGGGCATAGGGGCCTACTCCTTCGGCATCCTTGCCCAGAGGGCGGGTCTCAATTTCTGGCTGGCGCTGCCCCTCGCCTGTCTTATCACCGCCTTTATCGGGCTGTTGGTGGGACTGCCCTCCTTGCGCACCAAGGGGCCCTACTTCGCCATCGTCACCTTGTGTTTCAACGTCATCGTCTTCAAGGTCTTCGAGAACTGGACCTGGCTCTCTGGCGGGATCCAGGGACAAGTGGTACCCCAACCGGCTTTCCTCGTCCAGAGGTGGGCCCGTTATTATTTCGTGCTGGGCTGCCTGGTGCTCGTGCTGGTGGTCATGCATTTTATCGTGAAATCGCTCCTGGGCGTCACCTTGATGTCCATCCGCAGCAACGAGAACCTGGCGGAGGCTGTGGGCATCAACACCTTCCGCAACAAGCTGCTCTCATTCGTGGTGAGCTGCTTCATCGTGGGGCTGGCGGGCTCGCTGCTGGCCATCGAGAACGGCCAGCTCGACTTCACCATTACCAGTTACCTGTATTCCTTCTATATCCTCATCTACGTGCTTATCGGGGGAGCGGCCACCCTGGCCGGCCCGGTGGTGGGGGCCATCGGGCTGTACTGGCTGCTGGATTACATGAAGAAGGTTGGCATAAAAGGCGTAGAGGAGTTCCGCTACCTCATCTTCGGCCTCATACTCATCCTGGTCGTCATCTATCTGCCCCGGGGTGTGGTAGGCGGGACCAAACAGTTCTGGGAGTGGGCCAAAACCCGGTTCAAGAAGAAAAAGACGGGAGAGGTACTGGAGTGACGCTGCTTCGCGTGGAGGGACTGACCCGGCTTTTCGGCGGCCTGGTGGCCGTGAACAAAGTCGATTTCGAGGTGCCGGAGGGTAACATCGTGGGCATCATCGGCCCGAACGGCGCGGGGAAGAGCACCCTCTTCAACCTTATCGGCGGCTCCATCCCGCCCACCTCCGGGAAGGTCGTGTTCGGGGGAAAGGAAATCACCGGGTGGAATCCCCATCATGTCGCTCGGGAGGGGATAGCCCGTACCTTCCAGACCACCGCCCTCTTCGAGGAGCTGCCCGTGTACGTCAACCTGGTGATCGGGCGCCGCATGCGCACCCGCTCGGGTCTTTGGGACGTCATCCTGCACACCCCGCGCTTACGGCGAGAGAAGAACGAGACCACCGGCAAGGTGATGGAGGTGCTGGAGTTCACCGGGCTGGGACAATACGCCAACGAGCCGGCTGGGTCGATTCCCCAGGAGGCGCAGAAGAGGCTGGCCATAGGTGTCGCTCTCATGGGCGACCCCAGGCTTCTCCTCCTGGATGAGCCAACCGGTGGAGTAGGGATGGGCGAGACCGACAATATCATCGCCCTCATCGACCGCATACGCGCCATGGGCATCACGGTCTGCGTCATCGAGCACAAGATGCGCATGATCATGAGCCTGGCGGACCGTATCGTGGCCTTGAACTTCGGGGTAAAAATAGCGGAGGGCGTCCCGCAGCAGGTCTGCGAGGACCCCTCGGTGATAGAGGCATACCTGGGTGAGTGCATTGCTTGAGATGACGGACGTCCACTGTTCCATAGGGAAGCACGAGGTCATAGGCGGGGTCTCCCTGAAGATAGCGGAGGGAGAGCTCATCTGTCTCCTGGGCGCCAACGGCGCCGGCAAGTCCTCCCTCTTCAAGACCATCAGCGGATTGATAAAGCCGACGCAAGGAACCATCGACTTCGAGGGGGAGGTCATCAGCAAGAAAAACCCTGACAAGATCGTGCGCATGGGCATCTCCCTGTGCCCCGAGGGCCGCAGGCTCTTCCCGCGTTTATCGGTGAAGAAAAACCTCATGATGGGCGCCTACACCCGCTATCGCGAGAAAAAGGACGTGGAGGCGGCCTTGCAGGAGGTCAACGAGCTCTTCCCCATCCTCGGAGAGCGCAGCGACCAGGACGCCGGTACGCTCAGTGGCGGCGAGCAGCAGATGCTCGCCATTGGGCGGGCTATGATGTGCAGGCCGAGACTGCTGCTGCTGGACGAGCCCTCCCTGGGGCTGGCGCCGCTCATCGTCAAGAAGATCATGGAGACCATAGAGGACATCAACGAGAAAGGGGTCACCATCTTCCTCTCGGAGCAGAACGCCAGCATGGCGTTGGGGATATCCTCGCGGGGTTACGTGCTGGAGAACGGGCATATAGTCCTGGAGGGCACGGCAGAGGAACTGGCCGGCAACGAGGAGGTAAAGAAGGCGTATATCGGGGCCTGAGGGCGTTGCCGCAGGGATGGTATGCGAAGGCTCGCGTCCATCGGTTCCCTTTACAAAGCGGATATGATGAGGGTGGAGGATGAGATCCGCTTTCGCGATATCGACTGGCAGGTAAGGATCTGATTTGGGGGGATGCGGTCATGAAAGTCACCAGGACCTGTGGGGAATGCGGCGTTCCCCTGGGCATCGCGGGCAACCTGAACTGGAACGCCAACGGGACCATCACCCAGAAGGGCGATCCCAGGCACCGCCTCATCTTCTTCGAATCCGACAACCTGGACCGGCTGTGGAACAGGCTCTCGGAGCTGCTCGGGGTGACTGGCGAGCACATCTGGGAGGTGGTCATCGATTCCAAGAGCCGCGCCACCCGGGCCTTCCTGCACCGTACCTTGCCCTGGGGGGTCAGCTTCCTTGCCCACTTCATCGGTTACCGTTCCATGATCACCACCATAGAGTCCCAGGGGCTGGTGATGGGGTACGGGAAGATAACCGTAGGCGGGCAGTACCCGCGCAGGGGACGTCCCGAGAGGGTCACCGTATATATTGAAGACCCCTACTCGCTGCCGTTCTTCTGCGGCGACTTCAAGGGCGCCGCGGAGGTATTGGAGAGGAGATGGGCCGGTATAACCTGGCAGGCGCTGGATTCCCGGCGCCATCAAGTGGACGTCACCATGCGCGAGGAGCACCTGGAGGAGGAGTCCTTCATCCTCAAGGAGGAGATAGCCGGCAAGCCCGGGGACATGGAGTTCAAACTCTGCTCGACGTGCGGTACCCCGCTGGATATGAAGCAGTTCACCTGGAACATGGAGGCCGGCGTTATCCGCGACGACCGCACTGGCCGGCGGCTTGCCTTTTTCGGCACCGCCGGGATGCTGGCCGTCTTCGATGAGCTCGTACACGAGCTGGGGGAGCGCGTGACCGATGCCATCATCGAGGTCGAGAGGGAGAACGCCCTCGCGGCCTTGAGCGTCGAGGAGGCCCGCAGCGGCTACGAGGGCCTTCGTTATCTCGCGGCCATACGCGGCCTGGGCCTGATCACCAGCCTGGAGGTGGGCGATGACCGGCTCAGCTTAAGGATGTCCAATCCCTCTATCCCGGAATACGTCGTCGGCCTTGCCCTGGGTATATTCGAGCTGGTTTCCGGCCGCCGTGGCCGGCACGAGTGGCGCATAGAACCCGACGGCGACCTGGTGGTGGATATTTCCCCCTCACCCTGACAGGTACGGTGTATGGGGTCGTATCTTCGATCTTCGGTTTATGAACCACGTAGATCACACAGATCAGAGATTATGGGTAAACCGAAGATCGAAGATACGACCCCATACACCAATCGCTTAGAGGCCCGTTATGTGGGGTATAGTAGGGGGGACAGCAGGGCGTTGGTCGCATCGTGCGCTGGCGCGTAAACAGAAGGTAAGAGGAGATGGGAAAGAGATTCGTGGACTTGAGCATCACCATCGAGGACGGCCTTCCCTCCGACCCGCCGGCCATGATCCCAAAGATAATGTACCTGGAGCACGAGGCCGGTGCCGCGTCAATGGCGGAGTTCTTCCCGGGCATCGACCCCGCCAGGGATCTTCCCGACGGCAAGGGATGGGCGGTGGAGATCCTCACGCTGGCCACCCATTCCGGCACCCATCTTGACGCTCCCTGGCACTACCACCCCACCATGGACAAGGGCAAGCCAGCCTTCACCATCGAGGAGGTGCCCCTGGAGTGGTGCATGGGCCCGGGGGTGGTCCTGGATCTCCGGCATTTCCCGGATGGATACCGTGTCATGGCCGCGGACATGGAGGAAGCCTTGGGGAAGATCGATCACGAGCTCAAGGAGGGGGACATCGTCCTGGTGATGACCGGGGCGGATAAGTACTGGGGCAAGCCGGAATACCTCCTCAAAGGCTGCGGCATGGGGAAGGAGGCTACCCTGTGGCTGCTCGACCGCGGGGTGAAGGTGACCGGCACCGACGCCTGGTCCTGGGACCGTCCCCTGCCCCTCATCGCCAAGGACTTCGAGGAGACCAAAGACGCCTCGCTCATCTGGGAGGGCCATTTCGCCTCCATCGAGAAAGGGTACTGCCACATCGAGAAGATGACCAACCTGGACCAGTTGCCGTCCCATGGTTTCACGTTCTTCTGCTTCCCAATAAAGATAAAGAAGGCCAGCGCTGGGTGGATCAGGGCCGTCGCCCTGGTGGAAGACTGACCTGAGGGTGTCATTGCGAGGAGCCGCAGGCGACGCGGCAATCTCCTACGGAGGTTAAGTGTGAGCCGGGCGAGATCGCTTCGCTTGTGCTCTCGATACGTCTTATCATCACCTTGATTTATAATATGCGGAAAGATCGCGAAGAAGGACGGTGAAGACGCTTGGCCGAGGAGAGGGAGATCGACGAACAACTGAGACAGATGATGGAGAGGATCGCGGAGATCCTCTCATCCCACCCGGCCGCCATCTACCTGCCCTGTTTCTATCGTTCCGGGCCGCCGAGCATCTTCCTGAGGGAGGGATCGGTGCAGGTCCTGGTACGGGGGCCGAAGGTCCTGCATTACGAGGTGGAGCCCTTCGACCTGTTGGAGAGCGGCTACCGGGAGGTGGAGACCGGGGACTACTACCTGGCCTACGAGTTCCTTCCGGGCAGGTCCTTCGAGCTGGAGATCCAGGGCGCCCTGATGGAGAAAAGCCTGCCCGAGAGGGGCCTGGTCGAGGAGGTACGTGCCATACGGGAACACCTGGGGATCTATGACCTGGTGCCCCTGCTGGAGATGCGGCAGCAGGGTGATGCCGGGCAAGGCGGGGCGCCCCTGCGCATCCGCAGGCTCGACCCCTCCGTTGCCGCGCCCGCTTATGCCCACCCCGGCGACGCCGGCCTGGACCTGTGCAGTGCGGAGGAACTGACCCTGGAGCCCGGGGAAAGGAGCATGGTGAGCACCGGTTTCGCCATGGCCCTGCCGGAAGGATACGCCGCGTTCGTCCAGCCCCGCAGCGGCCTGGCGGCCCGCAGCGGCATCAGCATCGTCAACACCCCGGGACTGATTGACTGCCACTACCGCGGGGAGGTGAAGGTCATCCTGGTGAACCTGGGCAGCGAGCCGTTCCAGGTGAAGCGGGGCGACCGTATCGCCCAGATGGTCATCCAGAAGGTGGAGGCGGTCCGGGTAGAAGTAACGGAGGAACTGGACGAGACGGCGAGGGGCGAGGGAGGATTCGGCTCCACCGGCCTCTAATCTATAAGATGAGGCCTTGCGTTCGGGGTATTAAGTGGATACGGTCCTGTCTTTACACTGCTTGGAGAGTGTTCTTATAATTGTCTGGAGAGCCCACATCGGGAAAAACAGCCGGTAGACCGAGGGGGGTGAATATCTGTCGCATACATCCGCTCACTATCCGCTCATCGTCTAGTGCGATGATGAACTAATTCCGGGTCTTTGACCTGGATGAAGGGGGTGAGAGCAAGGATTGTATTTCAAATATCAGGTCCGCGGAAAAGATATCTTAGACAAAGGGTGGGAGAAGCTCTAGCAAGGAGGTCATGTATGAGAAAAGACAAATCACTGATCATCTTGGCCGTAGTCATGGTCCTCGCGCTCGGCGTGGCCATGGTCTACGGAGGATGCGGCGAGTCAGGAGGCGGGGGTGGAGGAGAGATCCAGCAGGGTGGGACCTTCTACTACTGCCTGAGCGCCGAGCCCGTATCCCTCGATCCGGCCCAGTTGCAGGAATCGGAGGGCATCGCGGTCGGCAAGGCTATCTACGATGGCCTCATGGACAACGATCCCGAGACCATGGAGATCACACCGGCCATGGCCGATTCCTACGAAGTGAACGATGACGCCACGGTGTTCACCTTCAATCTGAAGAAGGGCGTCATGTTCCACAACGGCCGCGAGTGCACCGCTGAAGACTTTGTCTATTCCTGGAACCGCGTTGTCGACCCGGCAACGGCCAGCGAGGTGGCTTACCACCTCTCGCCCGTCAAGGGCTACGACGAGTTCCAGGCGGGTACGGCGACGTCACTCGAGGGGGTCGAGGCCATCGACGACTACACCTTCCAGGTGACCCTCTCGTACCCCTACGCCGACTTCGTCTATCACACTGCCCACCCCGCGCTCTCGCCCATCCCCAAGGAAGTGGTGGAGGAGTTCGGGAGCGAGAACTTCAGCGAGAACCCCGTGGGCACTGGACCCTTCTCCTTCGAAAGCTGGACGCACGAGCAGCAGGTGGTGACTAACAGGTTCGAGGACTACTACGGCCAGGCGGCCTACCTGGATTCCGTGGTCTACAAGATCTACATGGAGGAGGAGACCGCCTATCAGGACTTCAAGGCCGGTAGCTTGAACGAATGCCAGATACCGCAGGGGCAGTTCGAATCCGCAGCAGCGGATTATGGTGACCAAGCCATCTTCAACCCGATGCTGGGCATCTACTACTACGGGATGAACATGACCGCCGCGCCGTGGAAGGACAACAAGGCACTGCGCCAGGCCATGAACTACGCCGTGGACAGGCAGACCCTCTGCGACGTGGTCATGGAAGGGCAGCGTATCCCGGCCACCGGC
>Ga0315277_10009484_pt1 | contig 12429 bp, 13 predicted proteins | sample YL17G05_15_MG_FD_203695 | JGI IMG/M metagenome (GOLD analysis project Ga0315277, IMG submission 203695) | Sediment microbial communities from Yellowstone Lake, YNP, Wyoming, USA - YL17G05_15 | ecosystem: Environmental > Aquatic > Freshwater > Lake > Sediment | place: USA: Wyoming | collected... | reverse complement strand
CGCGACCCGCCTCGTCGCAGCCGATTACGTAGTCCATTGGAAAGTAGTAGGAAGGACTAGACCTTTATTCCCTTCTTCTTAAGCTCCGCGGTCTTTCTTGCCGAGCATTCCTCGCAGCGGAACTTGGGAGCTGGGTCGTCGCTCCTGTCGTAGTTGCCGGTCTTTACGAGGCGGTAGCCGCGCGCGACCTTCCTGCAGTCTGCGCACCTTACGTTCTCGCGCACGTCCCACTGAGCAGAGAGCGCCTTGGAGGTGAAGATGTACTGGTCCACCCAGAAGAAGATGAGGCCCCCGATGAGGTTTGCAACAGCAGCTGACACCATCGTGTCTTTTACGGCCATGTTGGTTGCCATGTAGGCCACCACCCAGCCGAGTATGGGCGTGGAGAGCTGCCAGCGGAAAAGGTAGGCGATGTAGCGCTTGAAGTTGATCTTCATGGAGCGATTAGAAAAGCGGGATATAAAAAATGAGCGCGCCTATTTTCCCTGTTTTGCAGCCTGTTCAAGGGCTTTCCTGCAGGCCAGGATGTCCGCCCTGTTTTGCCTGAATCTCTCAATAACCTCGGCCTGTATGCGGGGCGACAGTGAATGGAAATTCTTGTTTGCAGCATTCAATGTCAGTTTTGAGCGGCGGTCGAGGCAGGTCTCGTATTCAGCAACGTCATTGAAGATTGCGTTGAAGTTCTCGACGCCCATCAGGAGCTTGATTTCGTCGTTGCACTGGCACGGCCACAGCCCCGGCTTCTTGCCTTTCGGCCTGCCCGTGTTGTTCACCAGCTTGTCAAGCAGGGCATCGTGCAGGACTAACAGTTCGTTTAGTCGAGGTATCTGCTGCTCTTTAGAATGCCCATGGAGTAGTGCGCGAATTTTTTCCAAGGACAAACCATCTTCTTGAAATTAAAGTGGGGTCACGGGGATTTGAACCCCGATCCGCAGGTTTCTCCATTTGGCGCGTTCATCTTTGGCGCAAGGCCAAATCCGCGCTCCAGTCTTTCAGTCATCGCACGCAAAGCAGCTGGTGCCTTGCAGGCTCGGAAAACCTTTGCTCCTTGGCAGGAGTTATTCTACTTCCAAACGTGCGTTTTGAGGCGCAGGTTTTGCTGGAGCTTCAGCGGCGCAGGACCCGAAGGTTCCGCTGCCTCTGCTGTTCTGCCAAGTTATACCATAACCCCATCAGATTACGGAAGATACTATGGGTGTGGAAATAAATAAAACGGGCTATGAGTCAATAATTAGCTCTTTGTTGCCTTAAGTTTCCCTTCTTCTTCCATAAGCGTCTCCAACGGTATTGGCCGGTAAATTATTTCCGGCTTTGCAAGCTTCTGCCCGGGCTTGAATGCCGAAAGGTCCCCCCAGCTCACGCTGCCCACGTCGCCTGCAAACCCCAGCTGGGAGTATATTTTCTGGCAGTAGAAGGGTATGAACGGCTGGAAATGGACCGAGATCGCGTACGCGGCCTTGGCAGCAAGGAAAATCACCGCCTTTGCCTCTTCGGAGTTTTCCTTTGCAAGCTTCCAGGGCGCGCGGTCGTTGAAGTAGCGGTTGCACTCGTTGACAAATGCCATCCCGGCCTCCAGGCCGTCCTTGATTTCGACCTGCTCGAGCTGGTCTGCCATTGCCTGCGGCATCGCGTCGACCTTTGCCGAGAACTCCTTCTCAAGCTTTGCCTCCAAAAACACCGGCTGGGGGGCCGGGATTTCGCCTCCGAACTTTGCTTCGACGAATGAGAGCACGCGGTAGCAGTAGTTGCACAAGGCGCCGACCAGCTCGCTGTTGGTTTTCGCGCCGAACTCCTGCCAGGAAAAGTCCGCGTCAGACGAGTTGTTGGGGGTTACGGAGTTGTAGTAGAAGCGCAGGAAGTCAGGGGGGTAGCGCGACAGGAAATCGCGGATGCTGATGAAATTTCCGCGGCTCTTGCTCATCTTCTCGCCCTGTATGGTGGCGTGGCCGCGGACCGGGATGCGGTGCGGCAGGCAGTAGCCCGCCTCGCGAAGCATGGCGGGCCAGAACAGGAAGTGGAAGTAAACTATGTCCTTTCCTATGAAGTGCACCAGCTCGGCGTCTTTTTCCTTCCAGTAGTCTGCGAAATTCTTGTTGTTGGCGTTGCAGTAGTGCAGCGTCGACGAGACGTAGCCTATTGGCGCGTCGTACCAGACGTAGAAGAACTTGTTCTCCTCGCCGGGAATGGGGATTCCGAAGTAGGGCCCGTCGCGGGTGATGTCCCAGTCTGCAAGGCCCTCGGAAACCCACTTTTGCAGGTAGTTGACGACTTCGCGCTGGAACGGCTTTTGCGAAAGGTACTTGCCAAGCCAGTCGGAATATCTTGAAAGGGAGAAGAAGAGGTGCTTTGACTTCTTGCGCACCGGAGTGCTGCCGCAGACCGCACAGCGCGGGTTCAGCAGCTCGCTTGCGCCATAGGTCTTTCCGCATTTCTCACAACAGTCCCCGTATTGTTCCTCCGCATTGCAGAAGGGGCAGGTGCCGCGGAGGAAGCGGTCAGGAAGGAAGCGGCCGTCCTTTTCGCAATAGTTAAGCTCCACCACCTTCTCGTAGATTGCGCCCCTTTTTTTGTGCTCTGCGAAGAACTCCTGCGCAACCTTGGTGTTCTCCTCGGAATTGGTGTGGTAGTATTCGTCGAACCGGATGCCCAGCGCTGCAAAGTCCGCTGCCTGGCGGTCGTGGAACTCGTTTACGAACGCGGCAGCGTCCTTTCCTGCTGTCCTCGCCGCAAGCTCTATTGGCGTTCCGTGCTCGTCCGAGGCGCAGATGTACAGCGAATCGTAGCCTGCAAGCTTGCAGTAGCGCGAATACACGTCTGCCGGAAGGTAGGTGCTCATCACGTGGCCGAAGTGTATGTCGCCGTTTGCGTAAGGCAATGCCGAAGTTATGAGAATCCTGCGAGTCACGCTTGGAATCACGTAGACAACATTATGCGATTGAAAGGTATTTAACAGACGCCGAACGAGACAGATGCGGGGGGAATTGTGTTTTTGCTTCCGCAGATTTCATCAGTGCAGGCGCGCAGGCGGCACCTGGGCATCACGCAGGCCGAGCTTGCCGGGGCGTCGCACACCAGCCAGTCGTTCATAGCAAAGCTTGAGACTGGAAAGCTCGACCCGGCGTACTCCCTTGCGTCCAAGGTTTTTTCAGCCCTTGACTCGTTGGAGGCGACAAGCAGCGCGGTTGCCGGCGAAATCATGACGCCAAAGGTTTATTCCGTAAGGCCTGCGGAAAAAGTCGGCGCAGCTGTTGCGATACTGCGAAAGAACGACATTTCCCAGATGCCTGTGATGGAAAACGGCAAGGCGATAGGGAGCATCTCCGAGCGCTGGATGCTCGAGCTCCTGTCGAACGAAAACTACGCCAAGGTCTCGGCAAAGCAAGTCGGCGAGACCATGGACGAGCCTTTTCCCTGCGTCTCCGCGCGCACGCCGGTGACCGCTGTTGTCGGGCTTCTTAAGTACGCGCCAGCTGTTCTTGTGATGCGGGGGCAGGAAGTCGCCGGGATAATATCAAAGAGCGACTTGTTGAAAGCGACTAAATAGCGATGGCCCGCGGAAAAACGCCCACGACGCCGGCTAACAAAAAAACTACTGCATCGCGCGCCTGTTTTCCTTGCTCATCTCGGCGTTGATTCGGCCAAGCGGATATTCTTTCATGTCAACAAAGCCCATGTGCTTTGAAAGCTCGGGGTGCACTGCGTTGATGTGCCGATATACGTCCTGGGCAACGCGGCGGTACGACGTGTGGCCCTGCATCCCGCTGCGGATTTCGCAGAAGTGGTAGGCCTCGCGCAGGTTCATCTTCATCCGCCAGCGGATCCTGTAGCCGAGCGGCACGCAGTACTGCGCCTCGAACGGCATCTGTTTTGAAACCTTTTCGTAAAGAACGGCTGCGGCTTTCATCGCATCGGAATATTCCTTCTCAAGCCCGGCCTCTACGAGCTCTTCCGGGGTCTCGAAACCGTGCCTGCATCCAAGCAACTGGCGTTCCTGCGTGAGTATGCGGTGGCGCTGTATGTCGCGGTATGCGCCGTAGTCTGCGCACACGTCAAAATCGTAATATGCCTGCTCGAACGCGCGGCCCGGCTTGTCGCGCCGCGACTTTCGGCCGCCAGCATACGCCTCGATCACCCCCGCTTTCTGCGATTCGGACATCGCCTGTGCCTTCTGCAGGAGCGCGTGCATCGGGGCGTCGCAATACGAGTAGAGGCAGGCTGCAACCGTGCGTTCAACTGCATCTTTGTCGTAGCCTACAAGCTCGACTCTGCTTGCGTTCTCGCCGGGTTCGGTTCCCGCAACTGTTTTTTGCATCCGTTCCTGCCGCAAAACCAGGAAGTCGTCTTTTTTTGCCCTGCGGACAAACGGCTTGATTGCAGTGCCTAGCTCCCTGTGCATCGAGGCGCCAAGTTCCCGGGATTCTGCAAGCGGGTGCGAGTAGAGCCGGGTAATCATGTTCTGCCAGAAGCGGCCGTTCCCGTAAAAGCCCATGTTGGTGAGCGTGCTTGCTGGAAGAAGGTAGCGGAGCGCGTCGCACACTTTCGCCCGGACCGCGCCTGCGTATGCTGCTTTCGCGCGCCTGATTACCTTCTCGTCAGCAAGCCTTCCGAAAAGAACCGCGGGCTGGGTGCGGTCGGGCTGGAATTCGAACTGCTCAACCGGCCACTGCTCCTCGACGTACTTTGAAAGCGTTGGGACAAGGCGCGCGTAGGTCTCAAAAAGGGCGTCCATTGACCTTGTGTAGTCTTCTGCAAACTGCGATGCCATTATCTCCTGCTCGCGGTAATAGAGCCACCTGCCGTCGCGCTTCTGGTCAAAGTAGACATAGCGCGTGGATTTCTCAAGAGGGGAGCCGCCCACGCGGGCGTCCTCGATTGTCTTGGTGGACACGATGGACACGTCCTCGATTGCCACGTGCGCGCCGCCAAGCTCGCCAACGGAATCGTCGCCGAAGCCGTCGAGCACGCGGTTGTAGAACTCCTCGGCCTTGAGCGTGGCAGCAGCCAAGTCCGGCCCGGTGCCTTGTCCTACAAGCTCCATCAGCCCGGATTCTTTCGAGGAGAGGAACTCGTCAAGCAGGAGCCTGCGGAGGGATTTTGTCGAGCGCGAGTAGCGCGAAAAGAGCGCGCCCTTGATTGCCTCGGGAAGGTTCTTGAGCACGAACACCTGCTTGTCCGTGTTCGAGCAGAAGTTGAGTAGGATTTGCGTTTCCTGTTCTGTGAAAGACTCCATAGGAACATACCACCAAGTGAGCGCAAAAGGACAATGATTAGAAGAAGTAAAGGCTTTTAGTCACGCCGGATTTTAAACCGTGCCGCCTGCTTGTTCTTGGACCGCGGACTGCAGGCCTGGCAGCAAAGTTTCGCCCAGAGCCAAGTCCGAAGCCTTCTGGGCCGCTGCCGGGTCCCCCTTCCTTGCGACCACCAGGATGGGCATGCTTGCGGGGACGGCGCGAGACGCGGGCTTTTCGACAGTGGTTTTTTGTGCTTCCTGCTTTTGCGCCTCTGGCCTTTGCGAGTATTCCGGGTGGGAGCGCAAAAACCGTTCAACCTCGCGCCTACCTGCGCTTGAGAGGGACATGTGTTCTGCGGACTGCCAGTAATCAAGGGCGCGCACGCCGACTCCCGGGAACATCTTGAGCGTTGCCACGACCTTCTTTGCAACTGCCACGGTTTCGCAGAAGGAGAACTCGCCGCCCTCTGAAAGCGAGGTGACTATTTTTTCAAGGATGAAGGTGCGGTCCGGGTCGGTGAGCTTGCCGAGGAAGAAGTCGGCGTTGATCCTGGAGATTTCGATTTGGCGCTGCTTGTGGGCGCGCAGGAACTCGGAGGCTTCGGCGCGAAAAAACGACGCGTTGGCGCAGTCATTGAAAATCGGCGGGCGGAAGTCCACTCCGACGCACTCGCCCGCCGTCCTGGACGCCTCGAAGAGCACGCGCTTGCCGTTGCCGCAGCCAAGGTCAAGGAAGGAAATCTTCGGGTGGGAAAAGGCGCGCTCGTGCTCGGCGTTGGCTCTTGCATAATCCAGCACGCGAAGGACCATGTCCTTTTTTGGCAGCGCCTCCAGCGCCTCGGCTGCCTTTGAGAAGAACCCCGCAACCTTCGCCCGGTCGCGCACCTTCTGCTCGAGCATTGCAACCTCGACTGGAGACGGGGGCGGCGAGATGCGGAAGGCCGAGGCATCTATTTCGTAAAGGCCGTCGCAGCGCAGGACCTCGAACGCCTGCGAGTCGCGGGAGGGGGAATACAGGACGGAGTGCACGTCGTACTCGTCGCCAAGGCCGTCGTGGTAGAGCACTTCGAGCGTCTCGCCCGAAGACTGGCGGCCGAGGCTGGTGCGCAAATCCGTGCGTGCTACGATCTTCCATCCGTTGAGCATCAAAAACCACTTCGGGAATGGCCGGGTAGAAGGTTTTAGTAGTTATGCCGTTAAATATGCTGGGAAAAAGGTAGAAGACGGAAAATGGAAATATCGTTCCAGTGGGCGTTCTCGCTCATACTGCTGATGCTGCCGGCGTACTTTGCAAACGCCGCGCCAGTCTTGCTCAACCCCTCAGGAGGCAAGACAGGAAAAATCAATACCACGCCGATTGACGGCGGAAAGAACCTTTGGGACAGCCGGCGGATCCTTGGCGACGGCAAGACCTGGGAAGGCCTGTTTGGCGGCATCACAGCAGGCTGGCTTGCCGGGACCGTAATCGGCTGGGCTGGGCTTGCGCCCCTTGGCTTTTCGTTCGACCAGTGGTTCTGGGTCTCGCTTTTCCTCTCAGCCGGAGCCCACGCAGGAGACCTGCTGGGCAGCTTCCTCAAGCGCAGGCTCAACGTGGGAAGCGGCAGGCGGTTTCCCGTGTTCGACCAGCTTGGCTTTGTAATCATCGGCCTGCTTTTTGCAAGCTTTGCAGCGCCGCAGCTTGGCTTTCTCATCGGCATCGGGGGCTTTGCGTTCATCCTTGCGTTCAGCTACTGCGCGCACGCGTTCTTCAACTGGCTAGCTTTCAAGATTGGCCTCAAGAAGGTCCCCTGGTAGGGTGTGGCGGTGCCTGCGATGCGTTGGCCAAGAGACGAGAAGCGCTTCATAATGCGCTTCCTTACCGCGTTCTTTCTCCTCTACATATCAATCCACGCCATTGACTGGGCGCTGCCACAGCTTTTGTTTCCGCTAAAACGCTTCGTCGCCCTGGCCCTTGTGCCGCTCCTTTCGGCATTGGGAATACCCGCGTACGTGCAGGGAATAGCCGTGGTCGTGGGTGCAGCAAAATACGTAATGGCAATAGAGTGCACCGGGCTCGTGATAACCGCGCTTTTGGCGTCAGCGCTTTATGCGTCCGAAGTAAGAGCAAATGCAATAGCGCGCGCCTTGGTGCTTTACGCCCCTTTTCTTTTCGCGTTCAACATCGCGCGCGTGCTGCTGACAATATGGGCCGAAACCGCCTTCGGCGCAGGCGCGTTCGACCCCACTCATGCTTTGTCCTGGCTTTTCGACTCGCTTGCGGTGGTGCTTGTCTGGGCGCGAGTTGCCCTCGGCTGGGGCAAAGCAAGGCCAAGCCACCGGGTTTTATAGTATTGTCTGCAAAAAAATATTTCCGCAAGTTGCAGCCTAGTTTTATCGCAGCCCCGTCGTATAGCGGCCAAGTATGTCAGGCTCTGAACCTGAAGACAGCGGTTCGATTCCGCTCGGGGCTACTCTTCACCAAAAATCAGACGGACAATGCTCATTTTAAATGATACGCTGGCCTAGTAGGTTTGGCGGCCGCAACCCCTGTTCGCAAAGCATCATGGCTATATTGCGCCGCGAATCGCGTCAACTGGTAGCATTTCCGCTGCGCTCCTTGCTGGTAGAACTCCTGAAAGCGTGCCGAGTATGAACGCGAACGCAAGCGCTCCACCAATAAGCTCCGGAGAGAAGGTCGCGTAAAAGTCGGGAATGCCGGACGCGAGCGCGCCGTACTCCACGACCTTTGCAACGCCCATCCCGATCAGGACGCCCATGACGCCGCCGACAAGACCCAGCGTCCCAGATTCCAGGACGAATATTGCGAGGACGTCCGTCTTTGAAGCGCCAACTGCCTTCATGATGCCGATTTCCGTGGTGCGCTCAAGGACGGCGGTGTACATCGTGTTCATGATTCCGATGCCGCCCACAAGAAGCGAGATTATCGCAATGCCTACCACGACAGCAACGACCACGCCGAGGATGGAGTTGAAAGTCTCCGCAAGCTGACCGGGAGTCTGCACGGTGAAGTCCTCCTCGCCCCTCTTTACGCCGTGCAGCGTGCGGAGCTTCTTTGCAGCGGCGTCGGCTGCGTCCTCAGGAGACACGCCGTCCTGCGCCATTGCAACGATTTCCGCAAACCGGTCGGTGGAAAACACTTCCTTTGCGTCCTCAAGCGAAATGTAAACAAGCGAGTCGTCTATGGGGTTTCCCTGCGGCGCGAACGAGCCGATTATGCGGAAGCTCCGGTTGTTTATCTCGAGCGTCTGACCTATGGAGATGTTTTTGTCTTCGAACGTGTACTTGCCGTTTGCAAGGCCCCAGCCAATCATCGCCTTGCCCCTCTCGCCTATTGAAAACAGCCTTCCCTTGTCAACGCGGTAAGTTGCGGTCTGGAGGAATATCTCGCGCGATGCTGAGGTCGTTTCGATTCCGCCAACGAAAAGGTAGGCAGAAAGCTGGCTCCCAAAAGACACGCGGCCGGCCTTTGACATGACAGCGGTCGCCTCCTTTACCCCCCGCGCATTCCTAACAGCATCCAAGTCGCGCTCAGTAAGCCCGAGCGCGGTGCCCACGCCCGAACCAAAGCTCCCGCCTGGCATTACGATGAACTTGTTTGTGCCAAGGGACTGGAACTGTCGGTTTATGGTTGCCTGCAGGCCGTTTCCAAGCGAAATCAGAGACACGAGCGCGGTAATCCCGATGGTCAGGCCGATGAGCGTCAGGAACGTGCGCTTTTTGGAAAACCCGAGGTGGCTTGCAGTAAGCTGCACGTAACCAAGTAAGCGCTCAAGAAAGGGCATTTGAAACCACGAATTAGGCCAGTGCATTCTTTAGGCAATGCGCTTTTTTCAACCCTTCCAACGCCCGGCCAAAAAGGGCGGCAATCGCTGCAGCTGGTTCAGCCGACTATTTTCGGCCGCGAAAGCCTGAAACCCCCGGTTGCCTTTGGCTTTGGGTTCTCAAGGTAATACTGCGCGGCCTCGTAGTTGAGGGGCGATTCCGGGTTTGGGTTTTCCAACAACTGCAAAAGGGCATCGACAATGCTTGACAAAGTCTGGCCTGCTGCCCAGAGGTTCACAAGGCGGATGCACACTTTCCCCCTGTCATCGATGTTGGGGTGGAATACGGGCGTCTTCCAGACAAGCTCGAACCCGCCGGCATACGGGTATTCGCGCTTGAGCCGCAGGAAAACCTCGTGGCAGTTGATGGGCACAAGCGAGCCGCCCTTCAGGCACAAAGCGTCACCGGTTATGCGGAAAAGGTACTCCGTGTGGTCTTCTGAGACGTCAAAGTCAAACCCGCGGCTTGCAAGCTGGTTGTACTCGCTCTCTATCCTGCGTCTCCAAATCTCAAAAGGAAGCTGGGGCATTACCAATCAACTTACTAGATAGGAGGCAAAAGAATAAACCCTTAATGCGGCGCCAGCAAAAAAAGCAGTTCGGGCTATGGCTTTTTTACTTCGCCTTCGTGCCTGCGCAAGCTGTCGCGAAGGCTGGCAACTGCCGCGTAAAGCCGGGAAAGTTCGGACGCGAGCTTTTCAGGTTCGATTGCCTTAAGCAGCGTAAAGGAACGCTCGCTTGATAGCCGCAGTTCGGCCAGCTTCTTTTCCAGCGCCGTGATTTCCGAACGCGCCCCTAAAAGGCCCTCGGAAAGCAGCGCCGCCTTGGCGTCCCAGACCGCGCGGGCCTTTTTCTGCTCGCCAAGCTCAAAGCGCAGCTGTTCAACCTCGGCCTGCAACAAGGCCAGTTTCGATGCGACGTCTTCCTGCGCTGGCATACGCCAACTGGTTACTGCGCCGCTGTTGAAATAGCCTTTGTCCAAAAGCCTTGTGAAAGCCTTTTATCTGGGGCAAGCGTAACCGGTTATAGAGGGAAACTTCGGATGGAACGCACACCAACCGGCATTTACGGCCTTGACGAGCTTCTTGACGGCGGTTTCCCAAAAAAGAGGAACATCCTCCTGACCGGAGCCTGCGGCACCGGCAAAAGCATCTTTTGCATGCAGTTCATCTACCGCGGAGCAATCGAGTTCGGCGAGCCCGGGGTCTACGTGAGCTTTGACGAAGTCACGGACAAGATGCGCCAGGACATGCTCAACTTCGGCTGGGACCTCAAGGCAGCGGAAGAACAGGGCGTGGTCGCGCTTGTTGACGCTGCCAGCGCCCGCGCCGGAATGCCTTCGGAAGAGGAGCACGCGATGTTCCCCGGCCAGCTTGACTTCGACAAGGTCCTGGTGGACATCCTCGGGATATGCAGGCATCTGGGCGCAAAGCGCCTGGTAATCGACTCGATACCCGCAATGGGTTTCCAGCTGAACAAGGACACGGACATCCGCAAGGCAATCCTGAAGATGGCGTACATAGTCTCGCGCTCGGGCATGACGTGCTTGATGACAACCGAAGTGAACGAACAGCAGATTGGCTCGGGGCAGAGCATGAGCTTCTCAAAATACGAGGTCGAAGAGTACGTGGCCGACGGCGTCATACTGCTCAACTTCCTGGGCGTCGGCAGCGGCGCAACCCGCACGATGTACATCCGCAAGATGCGCGGGACCGATCACTCCCTCGAGATACACCCGATGGAAATAGTCACCGGGAAGGGCGTTGTCGTCAAAAAAATCGAGGACGTCTTCAAGTAAGGCGTTTCCTCTTCGTGCGGTATTGAATGTTGAATGAACGCCCAGCTTTGGCATTGTTCTTTATTTGTAAAAAATAAAAGCAGAGGGAGGGAGTCGAACCCCCTTGAATCGCTCTGCAGGCGATCGCGTAGCCGTTCCGCCACCTCTGCGCAGAATGAGGAAATAGATTATTGTGGTAAAGGTAGAAAAAGCACGTGGGAGCCCCACGGGCCTGCAGGCGCCGCAGCGGCAAAACGCCCGCCCACACCCAAATCGCAATCTTCTTATTCCATTTCGTCCAGAAAGCTATTTCCTATAGCGGACTCGGCAGGTAATCCGATAGCTTTCCGAGTCCGGTAGAGGCAAAACACAATCGGACTATCCGTGTTTTGCCGTAATTATTGGGCCCATAGCTCAGCCGGTAGAGCGTTCGACTCTTAATCGAACGGTCAGGGGTTCGAACCCCCTTGGGCCCGCTTTTTCCCCCAACCACAAGCCAATAGTGGAATTTCGGGTTTTTAAGCCCGCAAGACTTTTATTCGCCCGTTCCGAATTCTTCTTACGGATTCTATGAAGGTGGGTTGAACTGGTCGCCGCGCCCGCATGACGGCGGGTCTTGTTATCGTCCTGCGACCCAGTTCTTATTATGCCGCTTCAGCGTAACGCTTACTTGGTACCAGTGTTGAAGAAAAAGACAAAGAAACCAGCAGCGGCTGCAAACCCAATGCAAGACCTGCGGAAAACCCAAGGAGGCCGGCAGATGCCTTTCGGCGCAGCTACGTTCGTCCTTGGCGCATCACTCACAATAGTATATTTTGTCCTCTCAAACGGCGCACCCTATCCCCCGGCTTCGACGATAACGGCTGGCGCGCTGGGCGCCCAGACGCTTCCTTTTGGGGCGATAACTTACCTGTTCGACCACGGGGGGTTGAGCCACCTTCTTGAGAACCTCGTGGGGCTTGCAGCGTTCTGCCTGGTTGTGGAGGCTTCGCTTTCGTACAAGGACGCGCTTGCGATATTCTTCCTCTCCGGCGTTGCCGGCGGGCTTGCTTTCCTTGCGGTCTCGCCGCAGATGAAAATAATCGGCGCAAGCGCAGGGATAGTTGGCCTTGCTGTTGCGGGAATTTTGGCCGACCCAAAGCGCGGTCTCCTCGCGCTCGCGTTCGTGGCGCTTATGGCGAACTGGGCCGCGCCCGCAGTCGCGGACTGGGCCGCATCCGAGAACTACAAAAGCCTGGAGCAACAAAAGCAATTGGCGCAGCAAAAAGCGCAAGAGCTGCTTGTCCAGCAAAGGCCCGCAGAGGCGCAGGAACAGCTGAAGGTCGCGCAGGACAAACAAAGGGCGATGGACGAGCAGGAAAAGGCGAAGAAAAGCGAGGCAGAATCGGGCGCTGCAGATGCCGCGCACGCCGCAGGCGCGGCTACCGGCGCGCTGTACGTACTCGCCTTCAGGCGCGACGCGATAGTTGCTTGGATGAAAAAGGCAAAGCGCATTCTTGCAGACGGGACCTAAGAGGTAATGGCATGAAAACGGAAATCACGGTGCTGCGCCTGGGCCACCGGCCGTCGCGCGACAAGAGAATCACTACCCACTGCGGGCT
>Ga0315277_10009483_pt1 | contig 12429 bp, 19 predicted proteins | sample YL17G05_15_MG_FD_203695 | JGI IMG/M metagenome (GOLD analysis project Ga0315277, IMG submission 203695) | Sediment microbial communities from Yellowstone Lake, YNP, Wyoming, USA - YL17G05_15 | ecosystem: Environmental > Aquatic > Freshwater > Lake > Sediment | place: USA: Wyoming | collected... | reverse complement strand
TTGAAATCCATGCCTTTCTGGGTAGGCACATCGTGACAACTATTATCTCCGGTGCCAACTTCTACCAAGTCTCGCTTTAGACCCTCGATTACCGCCCAAACACCCGGAGATGATGCATCAAACTCATCAATGGAACCATAGTCATTGTATTCAGCACGCAACGGCCAAGTCCGAGGGAACCAAAGGTCATGCATATTGATAATAGAGTCACTATCATCATAAGGATTCTCTGTTAACAAGATGTACTTGATTGGATCGCTAGCACGAATTGGCAAACCCGTCACACAACAACGAAAATCGAAACTGCCCATGGAGCACCTGGCCCTAGGATAACTATTAATTTAGGGAATGCAAGCTACTTCTCTAGTCCTGGGCTTCCAATTGTTCCGCAACATCCTTAATAAGTTGATCTAGCTTTCCAACAATAATAGTTTGAAGCGAATATTTGCCACCTTCAATGCGATGATCGGTTACGCGATCATCGTGGTAGTTATATGTTCTAATTTTATCTGAGCGCGATGCTTGTCCTCGATATTGCTTCTTAGTATTAGCATTTTTCTCAGAAAGTTTCTGCAACTGCATATCTTGAATCTTTGATACTATTACTTTCCAGCAAAATTTAAGGTTAGCTTGTACTGACTTCATCCTAGATATAACAGTAACACCAGTTGGGATGTGTGTTAGTCTTATTGCGCAGTTCGATGTGTTGGAAGACTGCCCACCAGGCCCGCCAGCCCCAAACATCTCCATTTTAACGTCTATTTTGTTGATATTAACTTGCTCTATATGCTGCTCTGGTATCACTACTACTGTAGCAGTACTAGTGTGTATTCTACCTTTAGTTTCAGTCCTAGGAACACGTTGAACGCGGTGTACTCCCGATTCATATTTGAAATGTTTGAAAGCTTGTTCTCCTTCGATGATAAATTGAATTGACTTAAATCCTCCTGTGTTCCCTGGGGAAAAATCAGAACAATCTAGCACATAATTGATGGATTTGCAGTAGGCCTCATACATTTTATACAAGTCTGCCACAAAAAGAGCAGCTTCATCTCCTCCCACGCCAGCCTGTATCTCGACTATCGCATTCTTCTCATCATCCGGATCAAAAGTAGCCAGCTTCTTTTCTAGCTGCCTTCTTTTCTCCTCCAAACCATCAATCTCTGCCTGCACCGAAACTGCTAGCTCCGGATCATCCAGCAATGTCCGAAGTTCTGCGATCTCATCTTCTACATTGCAAAGCAAGAGCTCTTGCTTCAACGTTTTATATTGGCTAAAGATACTCCTGAGAAGAGGGCTGCGAATAAAACCCAGGCTGACCCATCATAATTTCAATGTCAGAGATTTTGGATTGCACTTCAGTTTTATTCATGGTGCCGCAGCATAGCACTTTGAGCTGGGCTTGGCAAGGATTAGTTCGACTTGACGCACCCATACCTACAAATATTCACTGAACTACCACGATCCCACATGCAACGAGAACAGCCTTGTTTGTTACAATTACAACATGTCTTTTTCCAATCCGATAAGTTTTGGTTTCCGCAGCTACAAGGTGTTTGGAGGAGATTTTCAACCATTTTTATTGATTCCTGGAGTTGTCTAAGCTCTTCTTTTTGTCTGATTTCCTCCTGTTCTTGCTGCCATCTTTGCTGTTCTTGCTGCCATCTTTGAAGTCTTTCTTGGTCTTCTTTTTGACGCGTTTCTTCTAGCTTTAACTCTTCTAGACGTATTTCTTTTTCAATAGCAGAATTCTTTCTGTCAATAATTTGTTGTGTAGGTAGTTCTGCAGCTATCAATATCGTAGCACAAGGAGCGCACACCCGGAAGAGTCTGTCCGTTTTAAACGTGTAGTATACACGTTGTTTGGATCGGTAGGGAGCACCCCTTGGCGAAGGAGAGGGTAGGATAACTGATATTCTTGGTATTGGTGTAGTGCGCCAGCCACCACGCCCATTCGGGATGGTCTGGCCCATTGCCGACACAGAGATTGAACAAGAAGAACAAACTTCGGTGAGACATTTCTCACATCTACCTGGCAATGAAGATCCACTTATTCCAGCACAGATTGACTTTTTGCAGGTAGCACACAAAGCATGGTCTCCGGTTGTTTTACAAATGGTGCAGGTTTGACCGCACATTGGTAAACATTGATTAGTTCGTTGGTTGCATATTTTCTCTTTACAAACAGGACATGTCATAGATTTAGAGGAGCACTTCGATGGTCCGTGCGAAAATAGTCTTTTGCTGCAATGAACACAAATTACAAATTTTCTAATAGAAAGCAGTGGAAACCCCAGATCGCAATTATCGCAATTACAAAGCCCAAATTCCGGGTGCTGGTTTTGTAACATTAAGGAGATTTCTTTGGACCAAGCTATTAAGTTTTGATAAAGAGTATTACTTAATAATACTCCTTCTATAAATTGTTGTTTAGAGATTGGAAATCCTGCAATAAGGCAAGGTCCTTGTTGAGATTCCCAGGATTTTGGATGGGATAAAATATAGAGCACATAAGACCCTAGATCGATGAATAATTTGCCAGAAGGGGCCCATAACCAAGGCTTTCTTGGGTTCGACCATCGATAAATATTACAAGATTGTTCTTCTCCATGCTCTAGTTTCACTGCATTCATTTTTTTAATCGCATCAAATTGCTGCCAAGGCCCATAATAGGCTTTGAGTTCAAATCTATCACCACCATCCGTGCCATTAAATAACCATATCGGACCTTTGTAAGCTACATTTCTGGACTCAATCTCGTCGCCCGATATACCAGAATTTTGTAGCTCGCACACTTCTCCATATGAAGTAACAATATCCGCACGATTTTTCCCTATTACTACCTCTACATTTTCTTTTGGCAAGAAGGCTTTCCAACTTCGATGCCACTCGGTCTCAGGTTCTGTGGCAAAAGTGCAATTTGTTCCCGGTAAATGAGCCCAGTGTGGTGTGACACTGGATCCAACTTTTGGTTGGACAGGATCTTCACAAGTGCATCTAGCAATTACACCATCTTTTGAGTAGACAATTTGATCATTTACTATAGTTCGTTTGAAATTTTTGGCAGCTAAAATCTTTTCTCCTGCGGCGTAGGCGTATTTCATTGCTACTGAAGCATAAGGAGTAGGATTCTTTTTTCAAGCTCCAAATTCTTTTCCACTTTAGTTTGCCCCACCATCCCAACCACAAGGCTGCGGCTCCTCACAAATCCACCGACCAAATTTATACGCCATCTTGGCACCGCATTTACAAGCCCACGCCAGTTGTGGATCATGTTTGGCTACCACATAGAAAACATGATTATAGAATAACACCATGCATGTGATTTCGTCTACCAGTTCTATGTGATCACTCATCTTTTCCGCTTCAATATAGTTATCCGCTTCTACATACGCATCTGGCTTACTAAGGGCCATCTTAGGCGGATAGTTCCTAGCCCACTCCTCCCAACCTCTCGGAATATCTAATATCAACGGCAAACCAGCTCGGATCCTGGCATCATTGAGCCGATTACGATTCTCTGGGGTAGGATCTTGTTGGAAGATTCTCTCCAGACGACGAAGATCAGCATCAGGATTGCAAGAAGAGCTATCGAAGCTCAAATTGATGATCCTGTCGGGGATCAAATCTATTTGATTCAGGAGCAGCTTTGGGATTACCTTTGGGACTTAGATATCATCAAATTTGATTAATTGTGCTAACATGTATCTATGTACTGCCGTTAAGCCCTATATGATCAGAGCCCATGTCTGGTTTGATTTCTGAGGGCGAAATAAAGCCTCGGTCGATTCTAATTTTTGATTCTATGTTCTTCAAAATTCCCCCTGCAAGTTAGGCTCAACCTCGGGCAATTCATCGAGCCCAACACGAGGAATGGAGTTTAGTTTGTATGGGGGAAAAATCTCCATAACATAGAACTCCCATTTTTCCGACTTCAGCGGATTGTGATAGTTGGCTCTATCACACCAATTTTGAGCCTCTACTTCTGTGTTAAATGGTCCGTGAACTTGGTAACATCCCTGGTCCATGACAACGTACATTAGCTATTCCTTACTGCATCAATCAGTTTTTGTGCTCGTTCGCTCGGGTTCTTAGTCAAAAATCCCTTGCCCTTAGCATCTGAATATGGAACCGGAGTCTTGAACTGACCTGCAGTGATATCAATTATCTGTGAGCCAGCTAGTGTTAGATTTCGGTCATTGAGAAGAAACCAGTGAGACACACCTTCATGGCTGATTTGCATAGGCTTCAAACCAGATCCCTTTCCTCCAGCTAGATGAAAGTAAGCCTCCGATGCCACATAACAATAACCTGCCAGAGGATGGCTTTGACCTCGATATTTAGCCAGAAGCAGCGAAGGTTCCAAATGTTTTTTGATCCTATCAATAAGATATTTTTCTTGTTGATTGGCTTTGTCTATTTCGATCTGCTGAAACAGATCTCCCATCGGATTGTTGACCCCGTTCAATTGATTTCGAACAGGCATCCGTACTCCATCGTGAACCTGAAACCAAAGTTGGTTGCTAAGTTGGCGACTAACCTCAAGGCTAGTGTTCCGGCGAGGAACGATTTGGACTTCTTTCATCAACGCACCACGAGGTAGTTTCCTATTTTCTTTCTTCTTTGCAAGAGAAAAAGCTAAAAATTCCGTATAATGTGTGTATGGATGCAAGAATTCGTGGTCTAGAACGACAATTTCAACAAGAGGAAACCATCTCTAACCTAGTTGCGTTGATGCGAGCCCGGGCTCGTAGTGATTTCTACAGAGCCCCCGCTCCCTTGAAGTTTCCTAGTTACACATTACGGCATGATAATAATTTGTATCGGGTGTTACTGGGGCAGGATTTAGTAAGATTGATGGACTCCCCACAAATTTCTAATTATGATTACATTTCTTATGTGGGAATGGTAGAAGTTCTAGGAACAAAAGTCACCGTTAGCGTTGATTTAAACTCATCTAAGGAGATATCTATTGTGAGTATGAATTTGCCCAACAATCTCACTTACGACCTAGTTTGCCCGCCCAACCCCGGACAGCTTATTATGATAGTTTACGGATTAGAACAGAGCGCTGTGCGGCTGGTGCTCGGGTCGAACGTCTCGGCTGCCAAAGAAGAAATGTATGCACCAGGAGATGTTCCCTTTGGTAGCGGGTTAGAATTGTGCGAGCACATGCTCAAAACGTGGAGAGCTAAGGAAGCCAGTCATGGACGCTAGTTTACGAATCCTTTTACGCGAATATCTACAAACGGGCGACTCCACCACCCTTTCCAGTCTAATCGCTGCCACTAACCGCGGCGGCGTCGAAGCTGCTAGCATAATCTCGGCACAACTATGCACTATTGATCTTCAAAATGTGGAAGAAACTTTATTTCGATTGTTTGGGCCAGGTGATATCCGTAGAAGCTCTAATCCTCACCAGAACCCAGCTTGCCATCTATTTTATCAAAAGTTTATTCAAGTCTACCATCAAAGAGCCCGTGATTGGGAGATGTCTATTGGAATTAACTACATTAGAACCGTAGGAAGACAAGATGACAGAGGATTTTTATTAGAAAAACCCGGAATAACTATTTATCCGGGTGTATGTGAATCTCCTGTGGTAAGTAGAGCCTATCGAGCCCTTTGTATTAAGTTCCCTCATTATTCAGTAGGAATCAGCCACCAATATTCTCTGCGCCACGAAGCACTTTATGGCTGCATTGTTTGTGGAAGATTTCCTATGGCTATGGGTAGCGAATACTGCGTCTTTCACGAGAGACAACAAAAGAAAGCAGAACCACAACGAAACCCTGCCTCTCTTGTCCAATATCTAACTGGACCAGAATTCGTAGAAATGATGAAATGGCAAGATATTTACGGAAAACACGGGGCCGCCCAGCCATACTGGCAAAAAATAGCTGACTATGCTACACAGCAAGCCCAGGATCCAACTCGACTTTTTGTTCTAGCCCAAGATGTGCCATTATCTTGGCTATCACTGGAGCACGTCCCAGAAGATCGGGAGCTAATCAGTCAATACGCAAGTCGAAAGTCAGAATTTCCACCCATCTACATCAGCCTCACCAGCTATCAATTATCGAAAGATCCGAATGCTAAACCCAAGGTTAAGAATGGTAATCATCGGGTGGCTGCGGCCCATCGTCGTGGAGATACGAGTATTGAGGCGGTTATGACGTTAGAAACATGGAATAACATCCAATCAGGGTTTCAAAGAAATCCCGATGAAACCTTCCGCAAACTAGAGCGAGAACTCCAACGTAACGATACCTTTGAAAACAGAGTTCGCTTCCTAGGAGAAAGAATGCGTACCGGAGCCATCTCATCAGATAGAGTAGAAGCTGCGGCCGAGATAGGCTGCAAAGAGGCACAGGAATTTTTTAAACCTACGGGAGTAGTTGGAACAGACTGGGCTATTTCCGTCTTAGCAGATCATTTGCCTTTGAGGCCAATCATGGAGCAAATCGTATTACATGCGGTTGAGACATTTTTACAAGATGTCAAGGCTGCAGGTGCGACCACAAAACCCATAACTGCTATCTCCTACATTAGAAAAACATTTGCTAACCCAAGATTTAATTCTCTGCCTCTCGAAGCAATGTCAACCTCCAGCCCCGGTTCTCTGGGAGAAACAGGCAGGTTCGTGTATGCAGCCTCCCAGGAAGTCAGAAATTTGTTAAATATCGACATACCCAATTGGACAGTTTATGACAGAATTAATCCATTGGTCACAGCTGTGAGAAGGGTCTGGTTCTTACCATCTAACCTTATATCAGAAAATCAGCAAGGCCAGATGTCTGACGACGAGGCGGTGGTTATATCCTATGGTATTCTTGCCTTGGTGGGCAACACTCCATCCGAAGTAGAGTGGCAGAGACAGTTACTAATTAGATATCTTTTAGAAAATACCTTATAAATCTCGCTGACGAGGTACATCTGTCACTCGTCTATCTAGTTTAATACCAATGCGCTCTGCCCATTGCCACGGTGGTTCTCCCTGATTAGGGGGTGGCAAATTACTATTTGCTACAGCAATGGCTACTCCAGTTTGTTCATACGAATCACCGTACCCATACTCCCTGCCAGACGTTCCTAAATGCTCATCATCTAAATAAACACTAACCGTATGATAGGTATTGCCGTAAGTCCTGGAAAACCACCGCCGACCAATGAGTTTCAAGGTAGGAGTTGGAACCATATAACGTAAATAAGCAGCCCCTAGTTTGGCCAAATTCTCTTCAGATGGTTCTTGTTGCGCTATTCTAACCAGTTTTCTTAATTCCTCATCACTCATGCCTGCTAGTATAGCAAATGGACGAAGCTCTTCGACGCGCCCGCCGTGCCTTTCTTGCAAGTCAAACTCTAGAGGACGCGGCTAATTATATCGCATCTTTAGAGAGAGCAATTGGATTGGAAGCACCGCATCAATATGAAATACAGAACACACTAATTGTTAATATGTCTCATGTTGATTGGAATAGTATCAATTTTTTAAATATAGATGGCAACGTTTGGGCTACTTATGAATACGGGTATATTCTTGATATTCCGGATGACGACGAGTTTTTTGGTCAGATAGTCGAAGACTTTCCTCCCACCGTTGCAAATTTGATGCGCCTGGCTCACAGCCTAGACTGCGAGTTTTTGAAGTTAGACTCTGATGGTCCGGTCTATGACAATCTACCCACCTGGGACTTAGATTCTGATGGTGGCTAATATCCACGCGCCGACGATGCAGATTTGATCATCATAGTTACGATGAGAAGGAACACAGCCCCTCCCCCCAATAATCCCAAAATCAATGGCAAATTAGATTCCGCTTGCTGCACTCTTGGCGGTTGTATCCAAGCTGTACCACGATCAGCAGAACTTTTAGCTAAGTCGTGACCGCTAGCTGTCATAGCTGCAATAGTTTTATAAAAATCAGATGATGCGGTTTGTCCAGATTGAACTAAAGCCTGTTGGCGTGCAGCGGTGTCGGCTTGGCGTTGTCCTTCTGCGGCCTGTGACCCTGTTAATTTTTGTGTCTCTAATCCTTGTGCGTGGGTCAGTCTTTGTTGCGCCATTTGTTGGGCAAAGGTAGGTCCTGGGGGTGGCGCATCTTGTCCGAATAGTCTCATGGTAATAGTATATCAAAAAATATAAAGATCGGATCTTGACTAGAAAAATAGTAGTCACATCATATCAAAATGACAAATGAACCTCAAAAAATTCATCCAACATTGGCTGCTCTCCCCGTTAAATGTCAATTTTGCGGCGGTCCTCCGTATTCCTTGATGGAAGATAGTATTGGACGCTGCTACGAACATCGAGATCAATATCCATCGAACGGAGTTACTAAAATGCCAATTTGGGCGCAGCAGAGAGAAGCCGATATGATGTTAGAAAGCATAGCAGAGTTAGAAATGAAGCTCGGTTTACTACGCAGTGGTCATCGCAAACGTCTTTTCTGGATCCGATGGAAGAAAGATGGTAAACCGCCAGCGCCCAACGAAATGCTATAATAGAATCGTGGACGAAAGATTTAGAAAATTATTGCGAGAGTTCGAAGCCGAGCCTAAAAATGTTAGAAGCATCGGCCGAATCTACTTAGAATATCAAAGAGCGGGGCAAGATCCATCAGAGTTTATCGCAGAACGTATCCGAGCGGTCCGACTAGGAGGTAAGAACTCGGCTCTTTGGCTACAAATTGTTTCTATATTTGGTGTGAGCCCAGAAACAGGTCTGATTATCCAAAATTTGATGCGACGAAAAAATCGAGCCAAGATATTAGGAATATCGAAGAGTGTAGAGCTAAACCGTGATAAGGTTGATGAGTTAGCTATGGAACGAATAGCACAATTAGTGGGTGGCGAAGTAGCAGAGCCTGATAACCCTATTACTGGTGATACGTGGTTTATCCAACGTGATGATATTCCATTGGATGAAATCACAATTATTTACTACGATAAGATCTTTTTTCTGGGAGACCCAAGTGCGGTAGCCGAAATATGTGATAACTGCTCCGATGATGAGCACGGAGATTGTGAGATGGGTCTAGATGAGGATGGAGACTGTGTTTGTTGTGGAGAATCTGGCATATGCGAGGAATGCGCGCAGGACAATCATCAAGAGTGCGAACGCGGATTGACCGATGATGGTGCAACGATATTCTGTGCGTGTTGCAACGAGGAAATTGGAGAGATCACCTAACTCTGCCCGGGCCGCTTTCCTAGTGACGTGATTGCGATGCTTTCCTCTCAAGATGAGGAATTTCTCCAATCCAAACTGCCAAATAACCAAATTTGCAGACTTGACACGGAAAACCACCTTCAAACTTGAATCCGATGACCTTTAGCCATTCCGCAAAGGAATTGCCGTTGTCGTCGATGCGAACAATCCTCGTGACAAACCCCGCTGTGCCATTATGCAGCGGAAAATCTACATCAATCTCTAGACAAGCGCCCTCCAGGTGGCGGGGAATACGCTCAGCATTGATAGCAAATATGGGCCTTAGAAAGTCCGTCATTCAAACTCTCTCGTGCGATAGTTGAAGTTGGCTCCAAAGCAGCAATCCCCATCGAATTGGACTCCGACTCGGACAGTCGAGTAGTCTAGGTCGATCCAATAGGGAGCACTGATCTTGACATCCTTGACGTTCTTCCATCTGCGAATGGCCGCAGCTTGAATAAGCTTTTCATCAATATCGAAGCGATGGGGTGACGTGCTAATCACTGTAATCCTCAATTAGAACAATCTTCTCGTCCTTCTCGAAGGTGAGAATGGTAATATGGTCGGTGTCACGAAGCCAAAATTCGCGTGTTATAGCACCAGACACGTCTACTCCAGTGATGCCAAAGTCCTTCGCAGACATCGGGGATTGATTCTTCCAGGCAGGAGAATCAATCTTCATCTTGGTGCGACGTACCCACATCTTGGGATTCTTGGCTCGGTCTACCCAAGACTTCATTTCTGGATCGATGTCGTCTTCCTCCCAGGTACCATCTGGTAACATTCCAACACGCTCTTGTACTAACTGTTGGATTTCTGGGTCTGTTGCCAGCCACTGTTGGATGTCTTCAGTTTTCATTAGCCCCTCACTCCCTTGACTAGCAAATATTCCCTGGGTGCATTGATGGTATCCTTGGCTCCGCTGGCCTTCTCTCCCGGCTTCATTCCAATCTTCTCGATAGAGGATCGAAGGTAGTCGCCAGAAGTGAATCGCTGCTGGTATCGTTCTGCTGTTATCTTGCATCCAGGAAGCATCCGGAGGATTTCTTCTTCGGAGTAGCAAGGAGTTTCATCCACATAGCCAAACAGATCCTTGGACCCCTGGATGCGAAGAAGAAGCTTGGAGTACCTGAAGTACGGCAGAATGGCATCCAGCCTACACTGGTCCTTGCGGATGCAAACATTGGAGACGATCCAATCGAAGTTGGGGCTCGTTCGCCAAGTGTCCCCATCTTCGGCATCACCGCAGATCCATCTCATCTCCGGATGCTGTTCCTGGAGACTTCCAATGAGGGTTGGATCATTGTCCATCCCATAAACCGAGTGACTCCGAGATGCCAGGTAGAGGCCCAAGCGACCTCCACCACATCCCAGGTCTAGGATGGTGGACCACGATGGGATGCCGTCCAAAGCCGCCTTGAAAGTGGGGCTGAGGAACCACTTCTTCAGCCAGTAGGTGGAGTCTTTGCCATAAACGGTCTTGGCGGTCACAGGATCCTCGGAATTTTCTGAACTGTCTTACGCAAGCTCGCGTCCGTATCGTAGAGGTAAATGCCAACTGGTTTGGCTTTCTTCAACCTTTTGCATCCAGAGATGGTGGATACAATGTCTTCGACTGTTCTTCCAGAAGCGACGCAGTCGTCTACAATGATGTAGGACTTAGCATCGACACAACCTTCTACCCTTCCGAAGTAGTGAGATTTTTCCTTCCTCTTTCTTACACAGATCAACGGCTTATTGAGACGGAGAGACAGTGGGTAGGCAATGGCTGCTCCGCTGGTACCAGTGAAGGCGATGGCATCAAAGTGGGTATGTTTGGAGAACCTTCGAATCGTTTTCACAGCAGCCGTGATCATCTTGTGGTATCGATCCAGGTAATACACCTCTTCGAGATAATCAGTTTCGACTTTGGGTTTGACCACAAACCCCTACTTTGCGTGGTACAGGGCCGAAAGCCGGATGTTAGCCGCATCGATCATGGCATCTCGTTCAGGAGTCCTATCTTCCGGATAACAGGTCACGTAAAATCCTCCGTTGTTCCAGACCTTGCCACCAAAACCAAGACTCCCTCCGAACCTCCATTCAATCCATCTCTGGTACTCTTCTTGGTTGATGGCACAACTGACGAACGAAGCACGCTGGCCCCAAGCATCAGGGTCGGGGTTGGCACCACAAGTATCAGACAGAATGGTCCAAATTTGATGAGCGACCGTTTCGGTAATTGAAGCTTTCATCTAGGTTACTTCCTTACTCTCTTAGGCCGCTTCTGCTTCTTAATCTTCCCTTTGCAGTTTGAGCAGGTCGGGCCTTCTGGCAGGGCAAACCAGGTAGAGCTAACCGGCTTTTTACATCTATGACAAATAGGAGGCTTCCAGTTTGTCATTCTATTTCCTCCAAGTTCATGCATCCAGCCCATCCCTGCTGCTTGATGCGCTTTTCTTCGCGACGCTTTATTTCTTCGCGTGAGGGCGTGATGGTAGCGTGACCCATGGGCGAGGTCTCGGCGTGCGCTCCCAGGCCGTTGCCGGGCGATCCCTTACGCTTTTTCTTCTTGCGACGTGCCATGTGGCATAGTTTAGCCTAAAGCGGGCTCGGTAGCAAGAGCTTTTTCTTTTCCGCAGCGACATCCGGATCGCAGCAACACCCGAGCGGAACATCGGCACGCATCTCGGTCTCTCAGTTCTTGCATCACTGGACGATAGCCCTGAGCATCACGAATCTTATCCAGTTTGGCTACACAGTCCCAACAAATTTCTTCTTCTGGATGATGTATTAAGGAGCAAGGCATGATGTAGTTAACACAATCCCAAAGCAAGGCCGGAGCAGGAGGTACATTCCGTAGTAGTGGAGTCCCACAATAAGCCAAGGATGAAAAATCGGCTGGATATGTTGGCGAGAGGTCTCCGTAAATTCGAGTCAGTTCTTCATCAGTTAGGTACCAAGGAGATGCCTTTTCTTCGACTCTTTGTTCTGGCGTGCGGTAGCCAGGATTGTTGAGCCAGAGAATGATTTTTGGTGATTCGTCATCGGTAAGGTGGTAAATCATGCTCCAAATTTAAACTGGGTTTTTCTAGAGTCAAGTTGCGTTTGGTATAATGTGGTTATATGGCACAGATCAAACGTAAAAATCCTATCCCCGCTAGATATCGAAACCAAGGTTTCACCAGGGCGGGGCAAAAGAAAAAATCTACCCGACCTGGAAAAGAGTGGATGGTTTTA
>Ga0315277_10009482_pt1 | contig 12430 bp, 15 predicted proteins | sample YL17G05_15_MG_FD_203695 | JGI IMG/M metagenome (GOLD analysis project Ga0315277, IMG submission 203695) | Sediment microbial communities from Yellowstone Lake, YNP, Wyoming, USA - YL17G05_15 | ecosystem: Environmental > Aquatic > Freshwater > Lake > Sediment | place: USA: Wyoming | collected... | reverse complement strand
ACAACGAAAAATGTTAAAGCGCATTCATTTCCCGAAACGTGCGTTTTTCGAAGAGCAAACGATCGTGAAAGAAATAAATATGTCGGTGCCCCACGTTTTAGTTAGGTAGACTCATTTAGTGCTTTTTACCTTCAACAAGATTTGTTTCCTCAACCGGATTTCTATATAACTAATTCTTTGTTTATCGCAGGGGAGGAAATTAAATTCCGCTATAACGGAACCTACGGGAATGGGGGTTCATTTTATGCTCGATATCAATGGGAGTTCAATGATGGAAGCCCACCATCAAACACTAGAGAGCCAACGCATATTTTTTCAGATCCGGGTGATTTTTCAATAAATCTAACCGTAAAAGATGTCGATAATGATAGTATTTCCGTCATTAAAACTATCACGATCATACCAGATTTAAATCCAAATGCTATTATTAACTATACCATCAACGGTACAACGGTGGATTTCCTTTTCACGGGAACAGAAGGTAATGGTAATCTTTCCTTTGCATGGTCCATCGAAACATTCAGAACTAATTATACCTCCAGAAATCTCTCTGTATCCTTTAGGAACTCCCCTTATCCACGGAATTACACGGCAACTCTAACAGTGACGGATATTGATGGAGATTCTGATAGTGTTTCAGTCACCATTCAAATACCAGGAACACCCCGGGATACTACACCAGATTACATCACTTCAATATTGATAACGATTTCGGCAATAATATTGGTGATCATTGCCATCATCAAAGTCCGGGGTAAGAAGCAAGTAAAAAGAGATAAAGCCATAAACAAAGTTTCTGATAAATGGGATAAGGACTATTTGGATAGTGAATGACCCCATTTCCTACCCCGCAATCTCGTGCATTATCGCAAGTACCGGGTGACAGTACCTTGGCGCGTACACCCCCGTCTCAGCAACCCGGTATTTTACCGGCGCCCTCGTCGCCATGTCACACGTTAGCACTGGCGAATTTGTGCAGGGTTTAATTATAAGTGGATGCATTACGGTAGCAATAACGAAGCGCGGGGCATATCGTGGCCCCGCGAGGCGGCGTGCGTGGCGCGGCGACTGCGGAAACAAGACATCGAGAAACGACTGGCGATCTGCGAGCGAAAGGAGCGGAAGCCGTGGATGACATACCGGGCACTGCAGGCCGCGTTCAAGACGAGTCCCGCAATCGTGGGGAGTGCGCTGAAGGGTGGCGCGGCTCAATGGCGGGCCATGCTGGGAGTCGGGAAGCCCATGGTTGCCGCGGCGCCGGTGGTGCCTGAGAGGCCCGTGTTTTTGGCGCTCGTGATCGAGGCGGTCGTGGTGGACAACGTGGTGGTGAAGATGCGGCACCGAGATGCGGACGGCGGGCAATGGATCGAGGCGGAGACGGGCAGCATCGCCGACGTGGTAGCTGGGTTCGCCGCGGATGGCTGGGATATGGTTGGGTTCGCTCGGGTGCCGGGGAGCCGCGGCGGGGCGTTCGCGGGCACGTACGAGTGCCTGCTGCGGGCGCGGGATTAATAGCGCGATGGGAAGGTTTTTTCCTTTTTATACGAGTGATGAGAAGTTACAGCCATGAGTTTGCTGCACATGGAATCTATCGTCATGGTGTCCCGGCCGGGCGATTTCTTCCGACCAATCGAACGTTGCGTACGTGGTGACGCGGACTGCAAATTGGCGGCGGGAGAGGCTGGCGAAGCGTTCCATGGGGCGCACGAAAGGTTTAAGAGGGCGTGTTGTGGTATTGAAATTAGCGACTGGTGTGAAAATTGGCCAGAGAGAACAAAAACTCGCAGCAATACGAGATAATAGCGAATATCATTACCCGGGCGTTCGTGGCTGGCGGCAACCAGCCTCTCGGCTACGTGGCTCTAGCACGGGAACTGCGAGAGGCGAGAAAGCGAGGCGAGATATCTTTTTCCAAGGCGCAGATCGATCAAGCACTGGCTGACTTGATAGAGCAAGGGGTCCTTGTCAAGTCGAGTGATGGGAAGACTTTTGAACTGGTTAACCGGAAAAAGCCAACCATCGATGAGTTAATCACTGAAAATCGTGTACGGCGGAGAAGTGCCCAGATCGAAGAGGTCACGAGGTTCCACGAAAAATTAGTCCAATCGAGATCGGCTGACGAGCCTGCTGACTCATTCGTGCCAACGGTCGATAACGATACTGTTCCGGAATTCTCGATAAGGCGTTCTTGTGACATATCTCCAGAAGTGATCGAACGAGCCCGCCGCTTCCAGATAGCTGGAAGCTTATGGAACCTCATATTGCACGTGATCGAATCTGAATTTTCCCATCCGTCAACTCGTTCCCAAACCTTCGATCTCTTAGAAATTCCCTTGCGCAACCAACTACCCGAAACATCCTTCTTTATTAACTCTCGACTAAATGAAATCTTCGGCATCCTGGTCGATATCGGCTTTATAGAACAAATGCCAGGTGGGAAGGATGTTATATTGGCGACCAATCACCATGCGATTCGAGTCCAATTTCTTGATTTACTTTTCAACAATAGACCAACGGATATAGACACTAGCGGGGTCTTGATATCGATTCATGAGGTAAACCGCATTCCATTTCCTAGTGTCATATCAGTGCTCACAGTCACACCAGATGGCAAACACTTGATTATCGGTTCAAGACATGGCCGAATAAATGTTCTCGATATTGACACGAAAGCGAAAATACATGAATTTATCGGGATACAGTCAGAAATCGAATCGATGGCAATATCAAGCGATAGTAAATATCTCGTTACTGGTACTTTAAAAGGAACGATACTGGTATGGGACCTCGTCAATAACCGGTTGTTATATTCCATCAAGCACCCGGTCGTGGATCCAGAGTCCGAGGCAGAGATCACCTCGCTCGCCATCACTCCTGATAACAAATGTATCATCGTCGGGGCATACAATCCCGCCATCGCCGTGTGGGAAATGAAGACAGGCCGACTCATACGAACGATGGATATAACAATGGATGGCGAGTCGATCGGCGAAAATCTGGTGGTAATCACGCCCGACGGTAAATATATCATATCTGGATCTTTCGATGGTATTGTGCGATTATGGGATTTGAACACCGGTGTGATGAATCATGAGATAGGGAGGGGTCATTCTGATCGCATCATAACCACGCTCGCTATCACATCAGATGGCCAAGCCATCATCACAGGCAACGAGGACGGCGTGATCCACGTCTGGTCGCTTGCTGGTGGCAATCTGTTAAAAAAAATCGACGAGGGGGATGGCAGGCTTCATTCTCTCGTTCTTACGAGAAATAACGAGTTTATGATCTATGTTTCTGAGGACGATTTCCTCAAAATCCGAGCATTCCCTACAGGAAATCAACTCACAAGATTCGATCTAGAATCGTCAGGAACGACGATGGCAATAACTCCGGATAACTCGATGTTATTTCTTGAGGATCGCGAACAATCGGAAGAAAAAATCCAGATAATCTTGAAGATCTGCGAAATCACATGGATAAGATCCAGGAAATGATGAGGAAAAAAAAATTAAGGAAGTCGCGGTAATCCATTTGTATCTCGCAGATCATTTATCCAGGCCTTTATCAAACTTTGAAATCGATCTGTAGAAGTTGAAACATCCCAAGGAAGACGCGTCTGAATACGGGTAATAATCTTGCTGAACTCATTTCCAGTAATCCACTCATTGCAATCAATCTCGACAAGGCAATCTCCCGTGATTGCATCCTTTATGATCCGAACATCTGAGATGCGGGCGAGGGGATCACCCCTCGAGGGGATCACCCCTCGAGGGGATCACCCCTCGCAATCAACTTGCAGCTCGTCATCAAGGAAAAGAGAGCAACGATCGTTGAAGGCTTGAATGAGAACGCCGAGATGAGGCTCGAGGTCGAGTCAAAAAACTTCCTACGTATTGCAAAAGGCGAGATCGATCCTTTGGAAGAGTTTATGAATGGAAATCTCAAGCTGAAGGGCGACATGAGCGACCTGGAAAAGCTCATTTCTAATAAGCTTTTTTGAATATGATTTGTGAAAAATTTGGGAGATGAAGGATGACGACTCGAGCCTGGATAGGGTTTCAAGAAATCCTCCTTTCTTCCTCATCATCAATCCCCGAATTCGGGATGGTAGATATTCGATGACCTCGCGCCCTTGCGCTTCAGTGCTGTGCTGCGGGAATAGAGAATAATTACTGACATGATGGAAACGCCGGCCACGACCACTGCTATCACGATGTAAGTCGGGAACGGCGCCCCGCGGAGGTTCATGGATTCCTTGATGGTTATCCCTGACCCGATAGCGATATAGGGAACGTTCAAGTGTCTAACGAGATCCAGGTGATGATCGGTGCTCGAATACCGCGTTAACACGCCGTCGGCGTTCCATTCCATGGAGAAGCCTTCCTGGTCGAGAGTTTTATTCGGATTCGACAAGCAAGTGAAGAAGAAATCGATCATGTAATTATGAGGGATATCCGTCTGATCTTCGCTGTTAAAATGGATGATGCTGACAAATTGCTGTTCCCAGGTATCCCAATCACAATTGTAGATAGCATATCCATAACCTGAAATGCCGACGACGTTTTGAAAGTTATCCGATTCAAGAAGGTTGATCACGTCGAACCGGAGTTCGATGAGCCCGTGCGTCTCGTTTCGATCGATGGAGAAGATGATCACGCGCAGACCATAAGAAAGCGTCGCTCTTTGCTCCCCGTCGGCGAATTCGAGCAGCACATCATACGTAAATTCATCATTCTCTTTGAAACCGATGTCATAAACACCCTTGGCTGTTCCTGGCAAGGACATGAAAATGAGAAAGGTAATCACGATCGAACTGATTATCCGGTGCTTTCCAGGCTCCAATATCTCCACCCGCCAAGGATGAGTACGTGTTTAACATCAAAACCCCCGGGAACCATATAAAGCCAGATCATGTTTTATTCAAATTGGATTTCAGAATGGATAGGAGGTAAATCATGCAGTGTTATTTTTACTATGTAGGTTAAATATCTTGTTATGAAGGATAGTAGCTTCTCAAGTGTGAAAATATCATTCGAAGGGATTCTTTAAGCAATAGCTAGTTTTTGTCGAATTCTTCTTGAATGGGACGGCGAAAGGAATTATATAAAGGAAAAAGCCATTAGTTGTTTAACTGATAGTTTACCAAGCAATCAAGAGCCACTATAAAGGGTGAATCGTGAAAATGACATGGGTAGATTTAATAAAGCAAGTGTTTGAAATGAATGGAGCATTTTCCATTCCTATCAATATCAGGTGCCGATCGTGCATCCTCGTGCCGTTCCGTCCTCCATGGCGAGGCCCGCTCGCATAAAAAAACCATATAGGGAAAAAATAAAAATTCCGGCTGCGTTGTTCACGCCGCGCGTCCAGCGATTCGTCGTTGTTGTTGTCGTTGAGGCCATCAAGCCCGTTCCCCCTTTGTCCCATGCCGAAACGTTCATTGCAAGAAGCATTTCTCGAACCAGCCGAGCACGCGTGGACTTCCCGCTCGGCCGAACCCTTCACGCGCCGAGGCGCCTCTAGGTCTGGCCAGCGTTGGTTCCCTTTGCGCTCGAGTCGCTTGGGCTTTTGAGGACGGCGGGCTGAACGCCTCGGCTGATCCGATAGCACTAATTACCATTAATTGCGCCTTATCGCTGCCTTTAAAAATGTTGTTTAGGATTAGTACTACAGCATGGTATCTATCATCGAAATTGACCCGGAAATCCTCGGTGGAACACCCGTGATCAAGGGAACGCGAATTCCCGTGAGATTGATTTACGAGTTAGCCGGTCTCAAGTACACGGTCGACCAGATTCTTGAATTTTATCCAGATCTTACTCGGGAAATTGTGATGCAAGTGCTTGAAATCTGAAAAGGATAAGATCAATGATTAATACGACCTATTGTATTAGGAGGTTGGTGTAAATGACGAGCACGAAACTCAAAAAAAATACGAAGATCGCGGATTCACAAGCCAAGAAAGAAACTGGACAAGGAGCGAAATGTGTAAAATGCCACAAGAGTATTGAAAAAGGAGAATCGTGCAAAAAAAACCTCGCTACCGGCGAGATCATGTGCCACGATTGCGCCGAAGATGTTAATAACAGAATATCTTCAGGAGACCTCCAAGAGGAAAAAAAAATTTTGATAGACCAAGGTACGATTGATTTCGATGATTTTCTTGACATTCCTCCAGAAAATGAGTATGAAGTAAGTATCAATATCATTCATACGGAAGAAGACGAGCCAGATGAAGAAAATTTCAAAGATCTTTTTTGAAAGATAACCGTGAATAAAATTGGCATCTGAAAATCCTTGGTATTCTACCGTATCGAGTAATGATCCCCTTAATCAAGGAGATTTCATCAGAAAATGTCCAATTATAATACCACCAAAGGTTATTCAAAAGAAAATGGATGTTAATATCAAAGAAGTCAATATTATTATAATTACTCAATCGTGCGATCTTTTACAACGAAAAACAGACACGATCTTAGTTTGTACATATTATACCTTGGAACAACTTGAAAGCGTGCCATTTTTTAAAAATCCTGTAGGAAAAGAAGTGTTAAGGCGAGGTAATATCGTCTACCTCCATTTGTTGAATAAATGTATTCTACCAGGTTGGGAATCTTCATTCATCGTAGTGGATTTTCGAAAAGTATATAGTATCGATAGAAATTTACTAAATGAAATTTCAATAAATCAAGGAACAAGATTAAGATTATTATCCCCGTATCGAGAGCAACTCTCACAATCCTTTGCGCGTTATATCATGAGAGTTGGATTACCGACAGATATCCCGCCATTCGCAAATGAAATTTATCAATTGGAAATTAAATCTACAGAAACGTAATTTTATTGCCCCGTCTCAGCAACCCGGTATTTTACCGGCGCCCTCGTCGCCATTTCACGCTTTATTGTTACGTTAACAAAAAGCCTATTCATCCTTGAGCATCTTGGATGCAAGTACGGGTCGCCCACAACAAGGACAGCCCATGGCTTTGGAAACATAGACCGAAAGGCACGCACTGCACAACATGGCATGGCAACCCGGGCACGTATAAACAACGCCTTCAGCAAGAGTGTGATCGACAATGCAATAAAGCCCGGATTCATGACTTGCAGGAAGAACAGAAGCTAGTGGAGCGGGGGAGTCAACACGCCTCGATTGAATTGGAACCGCCACGTCCGCGCATTCTAATTGCGTCGTGGTTGTACTGAGCTGCTGTATGTGCGACCGAAAGAATGCTTCCACTTCGCGAATAACATTCAACCGGTTGTGAGTCGTTATTTTCACGTTACCGTTATGGTTGAAGCGTAATAACATGCTGTAGCTGGTCACATCACTCGAGAATACCCGGATAATAATGTCTTCGAGATCGTTCGCGCTGAAAGACTTTTTAGAAATGACGCGATCGTGAAAATTTTTCTTGAGAAACACGAGTTTGGTGCTTGCATCATCGATGATTAAATGGTGCCGGTTTGGTACCTGGGGAAGCGCATACCCCGGCAAGATGACGAGCAAGATGATGTATGGGATCGACACGAATAAAAAATATGGGTTCATGATCGAGGAGATCAAGAACCAGAGCCCAATCGGTGCTGAAATCCCGACCAGCGCGACCAGTAGTGGAAACGCAGGCGAGTTGCACCTCATCTCTAATGCACCATCAACCTTCCGGTAGTAGATGTTCGAGCTGCTGATTTGCTGCCATTCATCCATCCTTCGTTCCATCCCCAGCCATCACCGTCGTACTGACCAGGACATGGGGGATAAAGTTATCGTACTTTAGGTAATAATCCCTCGTGCCAATCCATCCTCCATGGCGAGGCCCGCTCAAATAAAAAAACCATATAGAGAAAAAATAAAAATTCCGGCTGCGTTTTCACGCCGCGCGTCCAGCGATTCGTCGTTGTCGTCGAGGCCATCAAGCCCGTTCCCCCTTTGTCCTATGCCGAAACGTTCATTGCAAGAAGCATTTCTCGAACCAGCCGAGCACGCGTGGACCTTCCCTCCGACCGAACCCTTCACGCGCCGAGGCGCCTCTAGGTCTGGCCAGCGTTGGTTCCCTTTGCGCTCGAGTCGCTTGGGCTTTTGAGGACGGCGGGCTGAACGGCCGCTTTCGGTTCACGCTCGACCGATGGCGAATGCGTGGCAACGAGGCTCCTCCGGAATAATCATTTTAGAAACGCGAGAATGTCCTTGGTTTCGTAGATTTTTACTTGATTTTGTTTCTCCTTGACAGCCTTATCATGTGTCCAGATGCCACAATCGAGTTTTAACGCAAGTGCAAAATACACGTGATCATCGGGATCCGGGGAAATTTCCTTCCCTTTCTGAAGAAAATCCGAGAAATCTACTTTTGGAACTATCGTAATCCTCTTCCTCACGATACTCAAGTATCGGATAAAGAAATCCTCGGGGAGGCTTGTTTTTTCGAGTAAATCACTTTTATACTTCTCCAATTCTTCTAAAATGAATTCAGGAGCGAATAATTTGAGCCGGTCATCAAAAATCAATCGTGACGTGATACTGGTCTTGATCAAGATGGAAAACAAGACATTTGCATCAATGACGACATCCACGTGCTATCAACCAGAGGAATATCGCTTGGACAAGGATGCATTTACTTTTTTGCCAAGTTCCAAAGCGGTTTTTTCATCCATATCACTTCGAGATTTGAATTCTTCGAGAAATTCGAGATCCTCTATTTTTTGCAAGATAGCTTTTCTCGCGACTTCCGACCAGTTTATTTCGCTAAATTGATCCATTTTTTTCTTGATATCACGAGAGATAGATAGAGTGAGGCTTACCATAAAGTATCATCAAATTTTGTTCATTACGTGTATATACATAATACACGTAAATATACGTTAGCATTTCAATCACGCATGTATTAGGCGGTGCCCGCGTCATTGTGCACTTGAGACTCTAATCTATAGAGGGAGGTTTGCCATTATTTGGTTTTTCATTCATTTACCGGCACCGGCCACGCCTAAATAAACACGACCATTAACCGCATCTTATCCGGAAAGAGCAACCCGGCATGTTACCGGCGCCCTCGTCGCCATGTCACACGTTATGGATTGCTGTCGCATTCACTAAGCAATGCATGATACGTGCATTTTGCACGGCGGGGATCATTTGACCTTGGATCTTCCCATGGAGCAAATGGCATAACCGAGTAACCGCAAGGAACATACTGTGCATCACCTGTTACCGCGTGTTTAAACGTGTCTTCGATGATTGCCTGCCGTGATCGCACGTTTCTTAAGCGGATCTTGCCGGGACTCCGCCCGAATCGCAGCGCGTTCTTGAAATCGTGCACTTTCCGAATGAACGGGGGAAACCTGAATCGAATCCTGTACAAGATATAACAGACCCCCAGGAACGCTAAAGCCGCGATTAAAGGATAGATCAAGAACACGGGCGTCGTGTATAACATGAACATCACGCAGGAATTCAAACGATATTTCCCAGGCAACCCATCACAAGACGGGTAAAAAAAGGCTTCGATGATGTAACACCGTGCTAGCAATACGGTATTTTACCGGCGCCCTCGTCGCCATGTCACACGTTAGCGTCACTGCTCCCGTGTTGCACGACATCGTGAGCTGGCGGCGGGGCGCGATCGTGAAGGGGGGCATCCCGTGGCGTTCAAGATTCACTATTATTGATGAATGGAGACTGCTGGCTTGAATATCGAGCGTGTTTCGAAGTATCCATGCTAATGATTTTGTAATTACAAGTTGTATCGAATACAAATCCCTAAATTCCGGAATCGCTTGTTTCTTGCCTTGTATTCCCCCGCACCACGAGCAATACAATGACCCGCGACGAAACATTCAAGAGCAAGGTGATGCATTACGGTAGCAATGACGAAGCACAAAGCTTGGCGTGGCGCCGCGAGGCGATAGGCGTGGCGCGGCGGCTGCGGAAGCAGGACATCGAGAAACGATTGGCGATCTGCGAGCGGAAGGAGCGGGAGCCGTGGATGACATGGCGGGCGCTGCAGGCCGCGTTCAAGACGAGTCCCGCGGTCGTTGGAAGCGCGTTGACGGGTGGCACGGCGCAATGGCGGACCATGCTGGGTGGCGCGAAGCCGGAAGGGGTCGCGACGCCGGCGGTGCACGAGAAGCCCGTGTTCCTGGCACTCGTGATCGAGGCAGTCGTGGTGGATAACGTGATCGTGAAGATCCGGCACCGCGATGCGGACGGCGGGCAATGGGTTGAAGCGGAGACGGGCAGCATCGCCGACGTGGTGGCTGGATTCGCCGCGGATGGCTGGGACATCATCGGGTTCGCCCGGGTGCCTGGGAGCCGCGGTGGGGCGTTCGCGGGCACGTACGAGTGCCTGCTACGGGCGCGGGATTGATCGCGTACCGGAAGGATTTATTCCTTTTTATATGACCGAGGAGATGTTACAGCCATGAATCTGCAACACGTGGGATCAAGCGTCATGGTTTCCCGGCCGGGCGATTTCTCCCGACCAATCGTATTATTTGTACCTGGTGGCCTGGATTACAAATTGGCGGCGGGAGAGGCTGGCGGATCGTTCCGCGCGGGCACGAAAGGTTTAAGAGGGCGCGGCGCGGATATGAAGCTAGTGACTGGTGAAAAAGATGGCGAACGACGGCGATGATGACCGGCAATTCGTGACCGTGCGAGGTAAACAATATCATCTCTCAGAAAATCACGTGTTGAACCTTTCCAACCTGGATATAGCGAGTTTTGAAGAAATCCAGGAGCTCGACCGCCTTGGTGAGTCCATCACACATTTAAATCTTGACCGAAACAAGATCAAGAAAATTGAGGGCATCTCCTCGCTAATAAACTTGAAACAGCTCATCCTCTCAGAAAATCGCATATCCTGCATAGAAAATTTAGAACATCTCCGTTCACTAGAAGACCTTAACCTTGACCATAATCAACTTACCTCAATCGATGGGCTTGAGCAATTGAAGGAGCTTAAGATATTAGTATTAAATAACAATCAAATCCATAGGATTACAGGTTTACAATCGAATACTCGTCTTGAGGTTTTATTTTTAAACAACAACAAGCTTCAATCCATTCACGGGCTTGAGGGATGTAAAAATCTTTTTAATCTAGATATAAGTAAAAACCAGCTCAGCAACATCGATGCCCTTGCCCTCCTTCCAAACCTGCGCGTGCTGGACGCCTGTTACAATAACATCAAGAGCCTCCCGCCACTCGATGAATTCGTTAAAAACTACGAAGAGTTATCGGGCGGCCATTATATTTTCGCGAACAATCAGATCGATGCCATCACCATCAACAAGAACATCATCGTGTACATCATCGAACTTCAAGATAACCGCATCACCGAAGTACCATGGCTCGACAAAGTCTGGGCTCAAGACCGCGAGGGCGATCTCTTCAACTTCCCCGTCGTCGATTTGAGTGGCAACCCGCTTACTCCCGAAGCAGCAGCGAGATACGAGGATTTTTACCAAGAAGCTCGGGACGGCGAACGCACTGCGTGAGAAATGCTTAGATCCAAAGCATATAAAAAGGCGACTACCCGAGTAAAAATAAGAAACAATTTAGTAAGCAAATATGGTACCCATAGCAATACGATGCATAATCATCGAGACGATAATCCGCACGACGCTCACTAGCGTTGCGTGTTGAGCTGCGGAGACCGCGAATCGAATTGAGAAAGACACCTCAATCGGATGCTGCATATCAAAGGTACCACCGACTTTTGTTATAGCCTGGCTCGCAGTGAGTGATCCAATCCCTGCATAAGGTCCATTGTACCTGTAAACATAGAATCTAACCATAAGTTCCCCGGTCGCGGGGTCGAAGCTAAGCACGGGAATATTTCGTATACGTCCCAATATTGCGTTCGTGTCCGGATCTGCAACGACGAAGTCACCTTGGTAAGTCTGTGTCTTATAATTGAAGAATCCACCTTGTGCCATCGAATCGAGTAGAGAGGTGATCCCGTTTGGAATATTAATTGACGCTGGTATATTGAGACGTGTAAGACTCATTAACGTGCTCGGTATCGCATTTCCAGGGGTCGTTCCTATATTACTCACCACATAATAATGGACATCGGTTCGCTTACCTTCAAGAGCGAGTTGAGCCGATTGTCGTAATGATTGTGTGATTTGCCCAATATTGGTGTTATCATATCCTTTTTCGCCTCTCAACTTGCACTCGAATGTAGCAGCAGCGATTTCTCTATTGCCAGTTATCGCAACGAGGCGAACATCGGTGCGGCGTGTTCCTCTGAGTGCTTCCACATGCCATTCGACTTTCGATGCCACGATTTCATCGATTAATTTTTGGTTAAACCCGATTTGCCGCAATAATTCACGGTAGGCAGTTCTTGCTTCAAGCTTCGTGTCCGAGCGTAGCTCGTTCAACCACCGCTTCACTTTACCATCAAGGAACCGCTCGACCTTCTGT
>Ga0315277_10009481_pt1 | contig 12430 bp, 7 predicted proteins | sample YL17G05_15_MG_FD_203695 | JGI IMG/M metagenome (GOLD analysis project Ga0315277, IMG submission 203695) | Sediment microbial communities from Yellowstone Lake, YNP, Wyoming, USA - YL17G05_15 | ecosystem: Environmental > Aquatic > Freshwater > Lake > Sediment | place: USA: Wyoming | collected... | reverse complement strand
GAAATAGATTGGGACAGAAATGAAAACGGTTGGGCTGATGATTGGAGAGATGTTGAATATGCATATTATCAGTATGACGGCAACTACCTCTACCTAAAGCTCAAGTGCTACGCCTTGCCAGGCAGCGGATGGCCGTCCGGAGATGGCCGATACAAGTGGTTCATAGATCTTGACAATAATATGTACTACAGTGGCGGCAACGTGCATGATGCTGAGTACCTTCTTTTCGTGGAAGACACTGATCACAATGGCGTTGGAGAAATGTACCTGATTTTTGACGCGAACAATGACAACAACTTCGGAGAATATGAGCCTTGGCCTCCAGCAAACTACGCTAATTATAAGATCACCGATGCGAACATTGGCGGGTACAGGATAGTTGTGCCCGATCAGATTGAGATGTATATACGCTGGGCTTCGATTGGAAGTCCGCCGTCTTATTGGCTGTTCTGGTCGACGGATCAGCAGAATCCGAACCTAGACCAATCTCCTACAACAGATCGCGTGGATGAAGAACAGCGCATACGCGTAGATAATGTGGCAGCAATAGACCAGGTTCCTACGCCGACGGCTGTCATGCAAGGCCAGAACGTGACAATCCAAGTGACTGTAGAAAACAAGGGCACCTTGGCAGAAACCTTCAACGCTACATGCTACTTCAACGATACTGCAATTGATACCAAACTTGTCAGCGGCCTCGCCGCGGGACACCAACAAATCCTAACGTTTGGATGGAACACAACAGGTATACCCGTGGGCAACTATTCAATCAAGGCTTGGGCTGATTCTAGCGCTGCGATAGCTGAAGCAGATGAAACAGACAACTGGTGTACTGCAGCAGCGATTGTGACAGTTCTACCCGCGCCCGTCCATGATGTGGCCGCGGTTTCGCAGGTACCAGACAAAACGCAGGTCTTGAATGGGACGCTCGTCAACATAAACGTGACAGTGTCCAACCCCGGTGACTTCACTGAGACTTTCAACGTCACATGCTACTATGACAGCAACTTGATAGGTTATCAAACGGTAACAAACTTGGCCTCAAAGGCTACGACAAGTCTGATTTTTGTCTGGAACACGTCAGGCATACAGCATGGCACGTACTACATTCAATCTGTAGCTGACTCCAGTAATGTGATAGCCGAAATCAATGAGGAAAACAACAACTGCACTAGCTTTGTGGCTGTCACCGTATACTCAGCTGGCGACATGGGAAGCATTTTCGTTGATAAAGTCAGAACCTCTGTTATAAGCGGTCAAGACCCTCCTGTAGTTGGATTTCCGACCGTTTATGAATTGACTATGATCGTGACGAACTTTGGAGGTAGCAACGTCACCAACATCGTAGTGAACGAGACAATTTCATCCGATGTGGCTTTCGTGAGTGGAGGGACACCGAGCCAGGGGTCGATAACCGCGCTTCCGCCTCCAAAGATCATATGGAACGTTGGAACCCTAGTCCCCGGAGCCAATGCAACGTTGACCTTCAGGGTGAGAGCAACACCCGCCTCTCCTGGCTTGTTATACCTGAATCATAAGGACGATCTACTCGCCTCTGGCATAGACCAGCTGAGCGGCAACCCGGTCACCGACACCGGGCATACGGACACTACGGTGACTGCGATAGTCCGCGACGTGGCTGCGACTGAGCAGACTCCCTCAAGCACGACTGTCCCTCAAGGCGATACCGTCGCCATACACGTAACGGTGAAAAACTTTGGCAACGTCTCCGAGACATTCAACGTAACGTGCTATTATGACAGCACCCAAATGGGCGTCATGCGGATCTACAACCTGGGAGCCGGTAGCCAGACAACCGTCACATTTGCATGGGACACGACAGGTGTGCCAACGGGAACCTATTCAATAAAGGCCAAGGCTGATTCAGCCGACGAAATCGACGAGAGCAACGAAGCAAACAATTTGTGCACGAGCCCTGTAACAGTCAAAGTAGTAATACACGATGTGGCAATCATAAGCCAAACTCCATCTCCAACAACAGTAGTTAAAGGAGAAGATGTGACAATAGCAGTGGTCGTGAAAAATGAAGGAACCGAGCCTGAGACGTTCACAGTAAGCTGCTACTACAACGAAACATTACTGGAAACGAAAACAGTCACAAATCTGCAACCAAACACACAGACAACATTAAGCTTCTTATGGAACACATTATCAGCCCAGCCCGGAACGTATTTCATAAACACACAAGCGTCAACGGTCCCTGGAGAAAAGGACACTAGTGATAATGCGTGCCGAAGTTCAAACATCGTAACGGTAACGTTGCCGTCACTCGTAGTGCACATAGCCCCACTTGACTCCACGATTAATCTAGGGCAATGGGTAGACTTCACGTCGATTGTGACAGGAGGAACTGCACTGTACAGGTACCAGTGGTATCTTGATGGCAACCTCGTTTCGGGAGCAAACTCCAGCACGTGGAGGCTCACACCTACGGCGGCTGGCATCCACTATGCATACTTGATAGTTACAGATGCTAACAACAACACGGCCCAATCAGAAACCGCGAGAGTCCTAGTTGTACCTCCACCGCCAGTGGGAGGATATTCAATGTCATTCTCCAGATCAACCACAAACACTTTAGTTGCCGTATACGGCGCGCTTCTTGCAATGCTTAGCGCCGCAACAGTGCTTATCAGGCGTAAAGAGAATAGGCACTCGCTAAAGCGCGCGCGCTAACATGTGACAGTACTTAAAACTGATTGTGTCAGTTTGCCCGTCGAGTCATATCACTGCTTTTGCTCTATTGACTCTCGGTGTCATCATCCACGCATTGTTGAAGCTTGAACGGACTTAAGGTTTTTGCTGGACAGACAAGTCACGGTGAAATACTGATGATACCATGTGTTTTGCGAAAGACATCCATGACTAAGTGACCCGCGAGAATGTGAGGTCTTGAGGCTCGAGGTTTTTCGTGGCTGTGGGTAGCGTCCGCTGGGTCATGTTGACTGTTGGAAATGGTTAAATCTGAAGCAAAGTATTGCCGTATTCTGACGTGTGGGCCTTCTGAGGTGATGTTTGAATGGATCTCCTCGAAGCGATTAAAGGCAGAAGAAGCATCAGAGCTTTCAAAAACGAAGAGGTTTCCGTTGAGGACGTTGAGAGGCTTGTTGATGCCGCTCGATGGGCACCATCGGCAGGAAACATTCAACCTTGGGAGTTTATAGTTGTCAGAAAGCCAGAAATCAAAAAGGCACTTGTTGAAGCTGCCTTGGGTCAAGATTTCATAAAGGAAGCTTCTGTTGTGATTATCATATGCGCAAACGAGAATCGTTCATCTGAGCGCTATGGAGTGCGAGGTAAATCCTTATACTGCATTCAAGACACGGCGGCAGCTCTTCAGAATATCCACTTGACCGCTTACTCGCTTGGATTGGGTACATGTTGGATTGGTGCATTCAATGAGGCAGAGGCAAGAAGGATATTGAAGATCCCGCAGGGAATAAGACCTGTAGCTATAGTTCCGGTTGGGTATCCGGCAGAAACCGCTCGCTTGCCCAAGAAAAGGCCACTTGATCAGATCGTCCATTATGAAGCGTTTTAGACGTGAAGCTTTCAAGAGACGAGTTCAACGAGGCTTTCCCGCATGAAGTTTTAATATTTTCCTCTGCATTCTTAGCACTAAGGTTTGACAGTTGCAATATGCCGTGATTGCTGAGGCTTACGAGAAGATCGAAGCAACGACGAAGAGACTGGAAATGACAGATTTGCTAGTCGACCTCCTGAAGAATACGCCAAAAGAAGTCATAGACAAAGTGGCATATTTGACTCAAGGCAGAATCTATCCTGATTTCGTTGGCATTGAAATAGGGATAGCTGAAAAACTCGCAACAAGGGCACTTGCTAAAGCGTCTGGAAGAAGGGAAACTGAGGTCGAAGAGGACATGAAAACAACGGGAGACATAGGCGAAACAGCAGAAAAGTTCATTGCAAGTAAGAAGCAAGTGACCTTCTTTCAGCAATCGTTGACTGTAGAGAAGGTCTATGAGACCTTTGATAAGATGGCTCGGGCTTCAGGGTCAGGCGCTGTTGATCTTAAGGTTTCGCTGTTGGCTGGTCTTCTGGCTGCTTCGTCGTCGAAAGAAGCCAAGTACGTAATGAGAACCGTGACTGGAAATCTGCGTTTGGGCGTAGCTGACATGACAGTTCTTGACGCTTTGGCGGTAGCTTACGGTGGGGGAAAAGAAGCTCGCGAACACGTTGAAAGGGCGTACAACATCAGCTCTGACCTTGGGAGAGTTGCAAAGACCGTTGTTGAAAAGGGAATTGAAGGAATCAAGAGGTTTCGGGTATCCATCAACGAACCTATAAGGCCGATGCTGGCTGAAAGGCTATCCTCTTCAGATGAAATACTTGAAAAGCTTGGCGGGAAATGCATAGCCGAATACAAATACGATGGCGAACGTTTACAAGTCCATAAACGCGGCGACGGCGTCACACTTTATACTAGGCGTTTGGAGAGCATTTCGAACCAATACCCTGATGCTGTTGAGTTGTTCAAGAAATGCGTGAAAGCGAAGGAAGCCATTCTCGAATGCGAATGCGTGGCAGTTGACGTTGACACTGGTGAGATGCGTCCATTTCAAGAGCTTATGCACCGCAGACGCAAATATGGAATCAAGCAAGCCATAGCAGACTATCCAGTTTCGCTTTTCATGTTCGAAGTTCTGTATGTTGATGGAAAGGATTTGACGCTAGAACCATATCCTTCGAGAAGAAAGATGCTTGAAAAGATCATCAAGGAAAGCGAACGCGTGAAGATAGCTCAGCACATAACTACTCGCAACGCTGATGAGCTTGAGAAGTTCTTCTTAGAAGCCATAGAAGACGGCTGCGAAGGCTTGATTTGTAAGTCAATCTCGAAAGACTCTGTTTACCAAGCTGGGGCACGCGGATGGCTGTGGATAAAATACAAACGCGACTACAAGAGTGAAATGTCTGACACCGTTGACTTGGTTGTAGTTGGAGCGTTTCACGGTAGGGGAAAGAGAGCGGGGACCTACGGTGCTCTTCTTCTTGCAGCCTACGATTCGGAGAATGACACTTTCGAAACCGTTACTAAATGTGGAACAGGGTTTACTGATGAAAACCTGGCGAAACTGCCGAAAATGATGGAGAAACATGTTGTTTCGCATAGGCATCCGAGGGTTAATTCTATGCTTGAGGCTGATGTTTGGTTTGAACCTGCAGTGGTGATTGAGGTTTTGGGCGCGGAGATAACATTAAGTCCCATTCACACGTGCGCCATGAATTCTGTTCGCAAAGGAAGCGGTTTGGCAATTCGATTTCCACGTTTCACGGGAAAATATAGAACTGACAAAGCAGCAGAAGATGCTACGACATCGGCTGAGATTGTGGAAATGTACCGAAACCAGCTGAAGAAGATTAATGAGAGTTTGTAGTGAAAGGAAAAGGAGAAGGAGAGAGCGAATAAAAACTCAGCCGTACGCGCTGATCGTCCTTTTCCCTAGTCAAATGCTAACAATAATCTACTATTTATATATTATGCTTCTCTTTCTGTAGTGTTCTATGCTCGACATTGAAAATTATGTATCGATTGCAACAACATGAGCAGCGCAGGGATTTGTAAGGCGCGGGAAAGCCTATTTTGCCCGATGAAAAACAGTGTGAACCTGTCGATGTTGGTGTCTGCTGCAGTAAATGAGTGGCAAGAGAGACGACGTTGAAACACAGAATTCCTTATCGTGGCTTGTTTGATAATATTGTCAGAACGGTCCTGAAATAAGGCTTAAATCACCCTAAATCATTCAACAATATTGAGATATGCTGTGCGTGCTGTTTGTCCTTTCCCTTTTGATTCGCACGAACAATTCTGGTGCGCGCGGCATATCTTAACCAACAATGCTTTGGGCAATCAGACATATTATGGTCTTGGCAGCTGCTGAAGTGCATTCAAAAATTCACAACGAAATTCTCTTCAAGAATAGCACGCGCTACGCACATCATGCGCCTGTTCAATTTGTTTTCAGATGAAAAGAAACGCGTACACATGTTCAACACGGTTTGCAGTTTTGGAAAACCGGTGTATATGGTTTTTGTTTGAACGGTTATCTTTTAATACAGTTTGACCTATTTTTATTTTTATTCGAAGCAGTGTATAACAATCTTCCACAACGCATATAAGGATTTTTTGTCTTGTTTTGATTGCAGCGAGGGTGTTCTCTGAATTAGGTCGAGTGTGAGAAGGAGGGGGCGAGCAAATAGCAGTGCGAGTGTTATTCGATGGAGGTTCCTATTGACAGACGTAGTCATCTTGGTTGCGAGTGAGTTTATTTCAGCTGGGTTAGCGGTTGGTCTAGTCTATATCTTTTTGAAGGCATATCGTCTAACACGATATGTCTACTTGCTTGGGCTTCCGCTCGGTTTTTCGTTCTTGACGTTTTCGTATTTTTCTTTGGGAGCCTCTCTCCTGTACAAGGCAACCTCTGTGTCTTCTGAAGGTTTCATTTGGCTATACTTAGTCACGCAAACCTTTGGGTTCGCTCTTATTGCTTTCTCTTACTATTTTTCCAAGAGAACAGAAGAAAGGGCAAAACACGTTTTAGAAATCGTCTCATTGGCCTCGGTCACTTCAATTCTCTTGATTTTGCTAGGATTGTACGTTGCTCCTCCTTATCTGGGACTCCCATCGAGTGATGTGGCCGAAGAAGGGTTTAGGATAGCGAATCTTTTCTTTCTTGTATATGTTGTCTACACACTTGTTAGGAACTGGCAGTCATCAAAGCAGCCAATATCTCCGTTGGCGTGGGCGCCTTCGGCATTTTCTATCTTCGCAGTAGGTCAATACTCTCAACTGATTTATGAGATCGACGGTGGCCAATACGCATTCTTTTTTGCTCACATTCTTAGGATAGCTTCCCTGCTTCTTTTGATCTATGTTTACTATGCGTCCGGGAGGATAAGGAATGAAAGAGGAGAGACGTACTAAGTTTCGGATTTACTATGATATACTTGAAGTTCTTTGTGAGGAGTTGAAGCTCTGCGGAGATTGCAGTTTTACCAGGGTTGCGCACAGAACCAATATGCCATATGACAGGTTTAGAACCTGTTTAGATGACCTTCTTCGAATAGGAATGATTTGGCGGGATAATGGTGGAAAGCTCGTTGTTACTGGAAAGGGGCTGGAATACGTTCAAGAATATAAGAAGATCAATGATTTTCTTGGTCGCATGGGGCTTTTGTCTTTACAGCCTAATAAGTGAGTAGCACGTTCCCAACGATGCTCGACTCTTACTATACAACCGATAACTCTCGGCCCATTCGTGTAATTTCCGACGAAGGTTCGAATGACAATTGCAGGCACGTGAACCAAATGGCTACGGCACAATAGCCTAAACGGACATTCCTGAACAGTGAACGGTAAACGTTTGGGAAATGGACGTTGAAGGTGCATGGTTTATCTAGGCCTTCATCGCTAGAAAGAGAGAAAGGAGATTTCTCAGAAAGGAATTCTACGGCTCCGCCTAGACAGCTAAATCAAAGTTTTATTGATAAAAATCTTTTACTCACTTGATGTCCATTCTGCTTATATTCCCTGTGTCGCACTAGCGAGCACTAACTGGGAAACAGATCCGCAGGCGGAGCGCACGCGCTAATCTTTACAAACCTCTGGACTTAAGTGCATTTTTGCTTGGCGTGGCTTTTCACTTTTTGTTGGAGACATAGATCCTTATGCTTGCGTCGGCCCAATTGTCAAAGGAGTCATATGCTCTCACCGTAACCGTGTGCCACCCGTCCTTAACGCTTTTCGTGTTCCATATATATACACAAGGCGCCGTGTAAACTGTGTTCTTCAAGTGATCATCAATGTAAAAATCTATTTTGCTTATTCCGGAATCATCCGTAGCTGACACCGATATGCCCACAAGTCCCTTAACCTTCGTGCCGTTCAACGGATAGGTGATACCAACGGCAGGCGGAATGCTGTCTACAATGTTGAATACATCTACTGTTGCAGGGTTCGAGTTTCCGAAATTACCTGACGTGTCATAAGCCTCGGCTACTAATATGTGAGGCTCATTGGAGTCGCTGACAGTATCCCAGTAAAATTCCCAAGGCGAGGCAGTATCTGTGGCAAATAGCTTTCCGTCCTTGTACAATTCAACTCTTGAGACCGCGACATTGTCGCTCGCATTCACACTGACCGTGATGCCCCCGGAAACTGTTGATCCATTTGATGGAGAAGTTATCATCACTGTAGGAGGAGTGTCACCCTTGGGCGGTGTGATGCCGGTAGCCGCGCTCAGCGCCTTTGAAGCATTAATCCTACCCCAGCCGTAGTAGATGTCGTAGCCTGGCGTGCCGAGGTCAACCGCCGTGGACTCCAAAATCTGTTCGACTTGATAAGGAGTCAAGGTGGGGTTGGCTGAAAATATCAAGGACGCCAAGCCCGCTGTCAATGGCGCTGAGAAGGAAGTTCCAGATGCGCTACCGTAACCTCCTCCTCTAACCGTGGTCATGATGCTGACTCCAGGGGCGGACAGATCGATGTAGGGACCGCAGGTTGAAAATGTTGCCAGCGAATCTGTGCTAGTCGTCGCGCTCACTGACAATATGTAGGGGTTATCTGGATCAGATTGATTCGTACCGGTGTTGCCGCCAGCAGCTACGGCAAGACCGCCCTTGTCCATGAAGTATTTTGCAGCGCTGGAGAGGGCACTGCCACCGTATATTAGGAAACTCATGATTGCTGTTTTGGCACCTTTGTCGGCAGCGTATGTGAGGCCTTTGGCTAGGAGCGAGTATGTTGTATAGCCGCCTGTGTCAGTGACTCTTATCGGCAATATTGAACTCTGCCATGCTATTGCTGCAACACCACGGCTGTTATTGGTTACGGCAGCAGCTACTCCCGCAACCATTGTGCCATGTCCATAAACGTCAGTTGTATTATCGTTGTTATCGTTGAAGTTGTAGCCAGGAAGTAGTTTGCTGGCCAGATCAGGGTGGCTTGGGTCAACGCCGCTATCGAGAACAGCGACTATAACGTTGGCATTCCCTGTGGAAACATCCCAAGCCTGTGGTGCTGATATCTGTGTCAAGTGCCACTCCGACCCGAAATATGGGTCGTTTGGAATAGCCGAAGGAGGAATCTGGCGATTTTCTTCTACAGAGTCGATCATAGGGTTGTGTGACAGCGCTGACTCAACATGGAATAGGGCGTCTTGGGGGACTGAAACTACGAGAGTTTCAATCTGAGGAATTTCATCCAGCACCTCAAGCGCTAAGGATGAGAGGATTCTTTCTTTGCAGAGTTGGCTCACCCCTGGCTTGAACTTCAACAGCAACTCGCCTTTAGTTGATGCTCCCGAAACATGGCTTACAGAGAATGCTGTAAAAATCATCGTAATCGTCAGAAAAAGCATGGTCATAACACGGAGGCAAACGTGTTTAGACATGTGTACCACGTAAACATATCTTGAATATTAATGTTTAATAAGCGTTTTCGTATAAGTGCAGAACACGAATACAGACAGCCCAGCTTCTCAGCAGCACATTCTTTTGCCTCGCCCCGCGGGCTGCGGCGTATATGCCAGATGTAGAGATGCCTGCATTAGCATGGTTTGTCCGGGCTTTCATTGCTGGGAATGGGGAAACGAGATTCTCCATAAGGGATCTATGGGGGGGGGTCGAGTTAGACGGCCAGATTAAGGTTGCGTTGACAGAAATCTCTTACTCACTCGACGTCCATCATGCTTATATTTGCAGTTAACCCAACTCATTAATGCTAATATAGCAAATTATAGAAAGGAGAAAGAAAAATGAAGAAATATATACTGACTATGCTAATGATTGCAGCCGTAACGTTTTCAGTGTTTGCAGTGTTTCCAATACACATTGCTCGATGCGAGGACGACGACCCGTTCCAATACAGCTACCCAATCGTGGCAAACCCAGACTTCGCCTTCGTCGGCGAATTACACCCAGGAGAAAGCACTCCTTGGGTAACGGTCACAATAACCTTCACGGGTCCTGCCACCCCCCCAGTGACGTCGATTGGCCCCTGGCAAGCAGAAGTGACAAAGAACGACGGCAGTAAGGCATACTGGATGGTTACAGCGAATCCGGGACCGAACTATCTATGGCCGACTATGACATCAACCCTTGTTGTGGACATAAAAGTGACTGTACCGGCTGATTGGACAGAAGAGTGCTATCACACTTTCAACGTGAAGCTTTTGGGTGGAGAAGACAGTAAGACGCCAACGCACAGGACTATTGCTCCGGGAGAGGGAGTTCACTTCAAAGTCTGCGTCAAAATCCCACCTCAGGAAATCCATACGATCGAGTGCAAATCATTCATGACTGACAGCAGCTTCAACCCGATTACAAGTTTCGACGCTGTTTGGACACCGCGAGATCCGAAGGGAAGAGACTACTATAAGCTATCATCAACCAACCCAGGGCAGTTCATGTACAACATATGGATACATAACGATGGAACTGTCGACGTAATAGGGCTAACCGTCACCTACACTATTGACGACGACTTTGTGCTCAAAGGTGCAGACCCAATACAGGTCTGGACGGCAAACGGAAAGACAGGCACACGGATATCTGCCACAATAGTTGGCAACACAATAACCATTACATACACGCTAGTTCCAGGTGCAGAACTTTACATATCATTCCATCTGGAATACAGATGGAAAGGACAACAGTTCACTCAAGCCGAAATGTTTGCTTGGAAGGCTGCTCATGAGCCCAACAACTTCTCGTGCGTCGCCACTGCCCACTTCACTGACTATCCTGATTACGTATGCGGCTCCCCAGCGCAAGATACAACTCTCCCAGATCCAATGATCGTACTCGGCGTAGAAGACTAGGCAGCCTTAAACAAGAGAGCGCGCTCATCCTATCCTTTTTTTTGTTTCACTCATAAAAAACAGTGTGTGAACATCATGTTTTGCTTGTATGTCAGGGGCAGAGAGGTTTTGACTTGCATAGAGGATTATCCCATAAGACATAAATCACTTGGCAAAGTTATGGTCTACTATAGGAGAGAGGAGAGCCTGAAACGTGAGAAGGATATTTCTTGAAACGATGCTGACATTGCTTCTAATTATCATGATCAATTCAGCTTTTCACGTCGGAATAGTCAGTGCAAGTTCCACAATCTACATCAGAGCAGACGGATCTGTTGACCCTCCAACAGCACCCATTCAACGGGTCGGAAACACTTACACCTTCACCGCAAACATAAACGGACCAATCATAATCGAAAAAAGCAACATAATAGTAGACGGAAACAGCTATAAAGTCCAAGGCGCAGGAACAGGCTACGGAATCCTTCTAAACGGAACGATTACCGCGCTAATCAATGTAACAATAAAAAACACGTACATAACAGGTTTTAACTACGGCATATATGTGACGCTTTCGACGAACTGTCAGATAAACGGCAATGGCCTAGCTTACAATCAATTGGGCGGAGTTTGGATAGGTCAATGCACCCAAATTAGCATAGCAAACAACGCCATGATAAACAACTATGCAGGAGTTCTACTTACCTGGTCAAACAGCACCATCACCGTCGCCAACAACTCCATGAGAAGCAACCCAATCGGTGTAATGCTAATAGTCTCAGGCAGCAACATTATCCGAGACAACACCATAGCATACAGCAACATAGGCGGCATCTACTTAGACCGGTCAGACAACAACCTCATCTACCATAACAACCTTTTAGGCAACAACCCGCAGGGAGTGGTGCCTGAGTCGACAAGCACGTGGGACAACGGCTACCCCTCAGGTGGCAACTACTGGACCGACTACACGGGAACCGACGCCAACCACGACGGAATAGGCGACACCGCGTACGTCATCGACGAAAACAACACCGACAGATACCCACTCATGAATATACAAGGAACGCACGACGTTGCAGTAACGAACATAGCCATGTCCAAAACAGTAATAGGCCAAGGATACACCGCAAACATAACTGTCACACTTCAAAACGAAGGCAGCCTAACCGAGATCTTCAATGCAACCGCCGCTGCAAACAATACCATAATCCAAACAGTAACAGTTTACGTGAGAAGTGGACAATCTAAAACCATAACTATTGTGTGGAACACAACAGGCTGGACCAAAGGAGCCCACAATGTATACGCTCTTGCCGACCGAGTGGCAAGCGAAACAGACGCAAACGCCGCCGACAATCTTCTCATATATGGAATAGTCAAGGTTACAGTTGCTGGAGACGTTGACGGCGACCGAGACATAGACATCTATGACATAGTCAAGATAGCATCTGCCTACAATTCAGGACTAGGCAACCCGCGATTCGATCCCAACTGCGACATAGACAGCAACAACATCATAAACATCTACGACGTAGTAATCGCCACATCACGATATGGATACACAGAATAACTCTCGCGAGTAGGCT
>Ga0315277_10009480_pt1 | contig 12433 bp, 11 predicted proteins | sample YL17G05_15_MG_FD_203695 | JGI IMG/M metagenome (GOLD analysis project Ga0315277, IMG submission 203695) | Sediment microbial communities from Yellowstone Lake, YNP, Wyoming, USA - YL17G05_15 | ecosystem: Environmental > Aquatic > Freshwater > Lake > Sediment | place: USA: Wyoming | collected... | reverse complement strand
AGTGTACTTGATTCCTTCTCTGTTTTTCGCAGCCTTCTGGACTTCGGGCAGTTTTCCTGCGAACAGAATGATTGTCCATACGAAGAGGCCTGCCAGCAACATCCGTATCAACGCGGCGGAGATCGGGTTCATTGCTTCGCTGACGCCGAGGTACATTCCCTTCCTTGAGAGGACGACTCCAAACCCTTGGCCCATCGCTGAAATCAACCCAAAGAATAAACCCCACCTCTTCCCCCTGTTTGCCGCGAGCTTCTCCTCTGATGTCTCTTGTCTTTCCAGCAGGACGACGGCGATTCCTGTCAGTGTGACTGCTATCCCGAGTATAGACAGGAGTGAGAGCGCATCTCTGAACATCAGATAGGCACCCACGGCTGCGAATATAGGGGAGGATGCCTGCACAAGGACTGACCGTCTCGGTCCGATGGTAACGTACGCTGCGAACAGCCCGAAATCGCCGATTCCCAGCCCGACGATACCGCTAAGACCCATCCAGAACCACTGTCCCCCGCTTGCAACAGGCAGTACAGCACCAAGAAAGACTGCATGCGTGCACGCGAGGAGCACGATGGCCATCGTCGTACGGTATGCGTTGACGCTGAAGGCCCCTATCTTTCTGCCAGCTGAGGTGAACAGCAAAGAGCTACCCGTCCAGAAACACGACGTGAGTATCGCGGCTGACTCACCCATTAGAGCTGAGTCCAAGTTTCCCACTGTTGGGTAGACCCAAGCTGCTCGTGACCTTAAACCTTTCTCGCCTTTCGTGCGCTACTTGGACTTAGAATGCGTTGAACAGGATTGGCGCTCTATGGTTCTGGGAAGAATATTGGAAGGCATTGCCGGTCGTCTGGAAAGGACTGAACAGCCCAGTGAGTGATTGATACGAATTGAAAGGCGCGCTGTCTACTCGCTGCTTTGCGGACTTCAGGTCGGAAGCTTAATTAGGAGCATGCCTAAACAAAAAAACACGCAATTATGGTGATAAAAATGACGGTTAAAGCAGCTATAAACGGTTTCGGAAGAATCGGACGCCTCCTTTACAGAGCGGCTCTGGAAAGAAAGGCGAACATAGATTTCGTCGCTGTCAACGACATAACCGACGCAAAAACTCTTGCACACTTGCTGAAGTACGATTCAGTGCACGGAAGATTCAACGGGGACGTACAGGTGAAAGGCAGTGACCTTGTGGTGAACGGAAAATTATTGAAGGTCTTGGCGCAGAAAGATCCGGCGCAGCTTCCTTGGAAAGACTTGGGCATCTACTTGGCTGTGGAGTCCACGGGATTTTTCACTGACAGAGAGGGTGCATCAAAACACCTTGCGGCAGGAGCGAAGAAGGTTTTGATATCGGCGCCAGCGACTAACCCTGATGTTACGATGGTCATCGGCGTGAACGATGCATCATACGATCACAAGAAGCACAACTTGATTTCAAACGCTTCGTGCACGACGAACTGTGTTGGACCCGTTACGAAAGTGTTGGCTGACAACTTTGGGGTTGAGAGAGCGTTCATGATGACGGCCCATGCGTACACGAACGATCAGAGAGTGCAGGATCTCGTGCATAAGGATTTGAGACGTGCCAGAGCGGCTGCAGTGAACATTATTCCCACGACGACGGGAGCTGCCCGTGCAATCGGCGAGATTATGCCCGAACTAAAAGGGAAGATTGATGGAATAGCTCTTCGAGTGCCTATCCCAGATGTTTCAATCGTGGACTTGACGGCGTCGCTGAAGAAAGAAGTAACCAAAGAGACGGTGAATGCAGCGTTTAAGAAGGCCGCTGAAGGTTCTCTGAGAGGCGTTCTGGAGTACACGGAAGATCCGATTGTTTCATCGGACGTGCTTCACAGCACGTATTCGGCAGTGTTCGACGCGCAGTCAACGATGGTCGTCGACAAGAACTTCGTCAAGGTGCTCGCATGGTACGACAACGAGTGGGGCTTCTCGTGTCGCATGGTTGAACAGATAGAAATGATTGGGAAGAAGGAAGGCCTCTGACCGGAACGTTGGGTGTTTATATCTAAACCATCTCTGCCCTTTTTTTGTTTGTTGTTAGGAGTTGGGAAATATGCCGAAGTTCCTTACGTTGGATGACGTGAAAGTCAAGGACAAGGTCGTGCTGGTGAGAGTTGACTTTAACTCTGCAATTGATCCGAAGACCCAGAAGATATTGGAAGACGCGAGAATTCGGGCTCATGCTGAGACAACGATTAAAGAGCTTGCGGAGAAGGGCGCAAAAGTCGTAATCTTGGCGCATCAGGGACGTAAGGGAGACCCAGACTTCATTCCCTTGAAGCAGCACGCTGAAATCTTGGGCAGAATCCTGAAGAAACCGGTTAAGTATGTTGATGATCTTTTCGGAGAAAAGGCCAAGAACGCGATTAAAGGCTTGAAGAGCGGCGAAATCCTGGTTCTGGAGAACGTGAGGACGTTTGCTGGTGAAACCAAAGACGGCACTCCGGAAGAGCATGCTAAAACGGAGCTTGTCAAGAATCTTGCTCCACTGGCGGATGTTTTCGTGAACGATGCTTTCGCAGCCGCGCACAGGGCGCACGTGTCGATAGTCGGCTTCACAGCCGTGTTACCGAGTGTTGCGGGGCGCATAATGGAGAGAGAACTGAAATCGCTTGGCAAGGTGTTGGAGAACCCGGAGAAACCGTGCATTTTCATACTTGGAGGAGCGAAGGCAGATGACTCGCTTGAAATATCCAAGTACGTGCTGGACAAGGAAATAGCGAACTGCGTGTTGACAGGAGGAGTGGTGGGCCAAGTGTTTTTAGCAGCAAAAGGCGTAGACCTTGGCAAACCAAACATGGACTACTTGGAGAAGAAAGAGTTCATGAGCTTCTTGCCCGGCATAAAGGCGCTCATCCAGAAGTATCCAGACAGAATCAAGACTCCGCTGGATTTGGCCCTGGAAGTGGGTGGAAAAAGAAAAGAAATGTTGGTTAGCGAGTTGCCCACAGAATACCCGGCTTATGACATCGGAACAAAAACGGTTGGCGATTACGCCAAGATCATAAGAGAGGCAAGATCAATAGTCATCAGTGGGCCGATGGGAGTCTATGAAAACAAGGAGTTCAGCTTCGGAACAAAAAGGATCCTTGAAGAGATGGTTGATTCCAAAGCGTTTTCTTTGGCTGGAGGAGGACACACGATATCGGCTATAGAGGAGTTTGGGTTGACCAAGAAAATCTCATATGTTAGCACGGCTGGTGGAGCGTTGATAGAGTTTCTGATGGGTAAGAAGCTTCCAGGCGTCGTTGCACTGGAAAGGGCGGCAGGCAGAATAGCTTAGCGCCACATGTCGTTTCGAAAAGCCTATCGAAGACTGAGGCATTAATATGGGCTACCCCAGTGTATGGGAGACGACATTCACGCTTGCAGATGGCAGGAAAGTGGACTTTCGCCCAAAACAGTCTACCGATACAGAGATGTTGTGGAACATGTTTTCCACATTATCAGAAAAAAGCTTGTCAAACCTGGTTCCTCCATTCACTCGGAAGAGAATAGAGGGATGGACAAGCAAGATAGACAACGATAAAGTTCTGACGATTGTTGCCGTCTTAAGAGAGAAAGACAAGCAACGGATTGTCGGTTCAGCATCACTTTCGTTCAACACACTTGAAATCTTCAAGCACAAGGCTGAGCTAAGCATCACTGTACATGATGACTATCAAAACAAGGGCATAGGCACAGCGATGCTGAAGCATCTGCTCAGCATTGCCAGGATGAAGACGTTACGAAAGGTTTGGCTTCTCGTAAACACTGATAATGATGGAGCCGTCCATTTGTACCAGAAAGTAGGTTTCGAAATAGAGGGCAAACTCTCGAAAGAACGATACTCTAACGGCAAGTTTGGAGACGAGTTCAGAATGGCCGTTTTCTTGTGAATGACAAATGTCCTTGAAATCTACTGGTGTATACTTAATTCCGATAAGCCCTACACTGCTCTTGCTTCCCAGTGTTGCCTGAATCCTGTAAACTTCCTGTTGAGAAGTTTTCCTTGAGTCACTTTCCACGTCAGTTTTTGATTGGTTGAGCGCGCACACTGTGCAATGGTGAAGACCACGTCATTTTGAGCCTTGAACGCGAATTTATTTATAAAGGGTAGGCTCACACGAAACACTATTATGAATTGGAAAAATCGTGCGGGCAATTGAAATAGGTCATTATCATATAATCCATGTCAAGATTGGCTTGGGAACGTGACTAGTGGATTGCAGTCAACTAGACTTGCCAAAGGTGGAACGGTTGCGGAGAAATCTTTTGCTGTCCTGGTACTTGTGGGCATAGCCGAAGTGTTCGTTGGAATATTCTCCTTGAGTCTTGCGTTAATCGCTGATGGTGTCCAATCTTTCGCCGATGCCGCTGTTTCGTTGATCGTTTGGATCGGTTTACGTTTGTCAGGAAAAGCTCCAGATGGCAAATTTCATTTCGGCTATTACAGAGTTGAAAATTTCAGTAGCATAATCGCCGCTTTAGTCTTGACTGTTTCGGGCGGACTGGTCCTTTATGAGTCTTACCAGGGGTTGCTTTTCCCCAGAGAGATAGTCAACGCAGAGATAGCCATGGCAACCGCGCTCTTGGCAGCCGCCGTAGCAGGGGCAATATTATTTTTCAAAGCTCGCGCTGCAAGAAGGTATGATTCCTTAGCGCTCAAGGCAGACGCGTTCAACTCGACCAAGGATGTGCTTACTTCTTTGACAGCCTTTGTCGGGATAGCCTTGAGCAAATACTTGAACATCAGAGTGACAGATTCCATCGCTGGAATAATAATTGCCCTCTTCGTTTTCACCGTGGCATACTCGGTGATAAAAGAATCTTCGCTGATCCTGATGGATGCGTGTCAATGCTCAGACATACTGTTGGATATTGAAAACATTGTAAAGAATGTCAAAAATGTTAAGCAAGTGCATGACATTCGTATGCGAAAGCTGGGACCATACTTGGTAGGTGACATGCATGTTGTGGTTGATGGTGACATGTCGGTGAGAGAGGCTGATCAGATAGCGATGCAGATAGAGGAACAAGTGAAGAAAGAATTCGATGAAGTGGCGGAAATAAGAGTGAAAATAGAACCGCCAAAGCCCTCAACGAGGAATGAAACAACACGAAAATTGTCAAACTCTCGTGATGATGCCTTGCCAACGAAACTCGCATCTGGTCCAGCTTGAGTTAAGGCAGAGAAGCGTGTCTGGCACATCCTACGTTTTTCTCAGAAAGCTCACAATGTTGGAAGGATTATCGTTATGCACGTTGCGCGCGCGAATTAGCTAAGGGTCTTGAAAAGATCGCTGCAGAAATCGCAAAGAGACTGTTATTGTTGAATGAACAAAGATAGAACCAAGTCTATCCCTTTTTTCAGGAACTCTGCCGAGGTGATGCCTTATCCAACCAGCGACGTTGCCTATTGAGGTCTTGGCGGTGGTCGTGGAGGCGAGTGGGTGGCTTCCCGTCTGGCAAAACTCCTCCGATAGAAAATAAAGGCTAGAACCGCAAGAATTATGCCTATTACCAGAATAATGCCTATCAAGACCAGAGGGTCAATACTCAAGATAGTCTTCCCCAAGGATAGCTCTGCTGCCCGCCTCTAATAAGACTATCTCGGTCAATAATATTCATATGTCGTTGGTTGAGGGAAAGTTTTATCCGCAAATTCAAGAAAGTAAACAGGGTCTAACTGAGTACTTTATGGAAGAATCTTCATGCAGAATTTCGAGCGTTCGCCAATTGTTGGTTAAGAAGAGGGAGTTGAATGGAAAAGGAGACTAGGGAGGCTCAAATGAAATTCTTCGAGGCTTCGGAAAACGTGGCGCATGAAAAACTTATGAAACTGCCAGGAGACGTAGCATTTTTGTTCTTTCAAAAGCTTTTGGAATTAATGATGAGCGGCGAACGTGAGAGGTCTTGGGAACTGTTCTTTGACTGGCTTGCTAACAAAAAGACTGCAGAAGACATAGTTTCGGAACTTGAAACTCAAGACGAGTAAGTGTGTGCGGGTGAAGTCTTGTTCCAAAACCCAAAACGCGCTCGCTTGGCCACAGTTACTCCTCCACAGTTGTGTACGCAGGACGTATTTCATATAGCTAGCCAGGAGCGCGCACCCTAATTAGCCGATTTCTTAGACTGCGCTTTTTCAAGAACTATTGTTTTGCATCGGTGGACTAATGTAGAACCAGTTAAATCCTTGGAAGATAGCCATTATGCTAAGGCGAGAACATGGGCGATCACCGATGCGAGAATTGCGGGAAGATGTTCTACACCCGGTATGTGCAATACAAAGGCAAGTGCTTATGTCCAGAATGTAGGGGGAAATCGGATGTAGCCACAAAAGAAAAGGAATACGGGGAAGCAAAAGAATACTGGAAAGCGAGGAAAAAGGAAGTGCGGGACTTTTGACTGGGCAGATGGTTAAGCTCAGGTTTTATGGTGGAGTTAACGAGATTGGTGGCAACAAGATTCTCCTGGAGGATAAGAAAACAAGAATTCTCTTTGATTTTGGTCAGTCTTTCACCTTTGGCGCCGAGTACTTTACGAGCTGGCTCAGCCCGCGTGCAATAAACGGTCTGAAGGACCATTTTGAATTCGGTTTGCTTCCAAAGATTAGGGGACTCTACGCCAAGGAGCAGCTGGCGTTCACCAACTTTCAGTACGCGAAACCAGAGGTTGACGCGATTTTTCTGTCTCACGCTCACTTTGACCATGTGGCGCACATTTGCTTTGTTGACCCGCAGATTCCAGTGTATCTTGGTGTTGGCACGAAGTTGTTTTTGGAGTCGATGGAAGAGACCAGCGGTTACTGCGATTATAAGGAGCATGACTATCGGACTTTTCGCACGGGGAAGAAGATTAAGATAGACGGTGTTGTCGTGGAGCCTGTGCATGTTGATCATTCGATTCCGGCGGCTTATGGCTTCCTGATACACACGTCTGAGGGCACGGTCGTCTACACTGGGGACTTGAGGATGCATGGTGCAAGGAAGGATTTGACTGAAGAATTCGCGGAGAGAGCGAAGGAATGCGAGCCTGATGCTCTGGTCTGCGAGGGTACACGGATGGTGTTGAAGGAAAAACGCAAGAACTATTCTGAGTCGCAAGTGGAGCGACTGAGCGACGAAATCGTTTCTTCGACTGACAAGATCGTTTTTATGACGCATTACAGCCGGGACATGGACAGGCTTAGAACCTTCTACAATGTGGCGATAAAAAACGGTAGAGAGATTGTGATCTCACCGAAGACTGCTTGCCTGTTGTGCAAGCTGATTCAGGATGAGCATTTGGATCTGCCTGATCCTTTGGGGGACGAGCATGTTCTCGTGTATTATAAGCGCAAGAAGTCTGGGACTTACGACGACGGTGACTACTACGTTTGGGAACGGCAGTTCATGGATAAGATGGTGACGTGCGAGTTTGTCCATGAGAATCAGGGCAAGCTTATCATGGATTTGGATTTCTACCAGTTTGCAGAGTTGATAGACATAAAGCCAAGTCGGGGCAGCCACTTTATTCGCAGCATGAGCGAACCGTTCAGCGAAGAAGACATAGAAGACAAGGTTCTGCACAACTGGCTTGACCATTTTGATATGCAGTTTCACCAACTGCACGCCTCTGGCCACCTGAACAGAGAACAGATAGGAAGTCTGGTTACTGAGATAGACGCAAAGAAGGTTTTTCCTGTCCACACAGAAAACGCATACTTGTTCAAGCAGATAAGCAAGAACGTTCAAACGATAGAAAGTGAAAAAGAATACGGGATTTAGCAGGCGGTAATGGAACTGGAATCCACCAGTTCCTATGGTCAATAGTCTTCGCTCACTGCGTTGTAAATTCCCATTTCAGCATCTAATGGAGATGTCTCCGGCAAACCCCCTTTTTTCCTCTCAGAATAGGCGGGCTCACCGGTCAAAGCGGTTACAGAGTGAACTTTTGTATTCTCTCATTCATAGACTCTTTCCCTTGGCCCGATGTAGTGGATAAGTACTGTCCTTTCGTTCCATGAGACTTGGTAGACGATTCTCATCTCCCCTATTCTGATCCTGTATGTGTTTTCGTAGCCCCTTAATTTGCAGACATCGGCTTTCCTGAATGGAATGGGGTCTTTTTTCAGAATCAGAATGATTGTTGCTATTCTTTGTTTCTGTTTCTTGTCCAGTTTCTCTAGTTTTTTAAGGGCTTTCCTCTTTATATTAACGGCGAACATTTGTCTTGCCCAGAGCCTTCATCATTTCTCTTTCGTCGGCAATTTCACCTTTTTCTTCAATCGCCCTCTTTTCTTCGCTAGTGGGCTCTTCGACAGGTATCAGCTTTTCCACCAGTTCCTTGTAGAGAATCCTCAGCTCTTTCAATTCTTCCCTAATGTCCTTCAACACTTCAACGCTCACAGTCAGATCCCACAATCGTTTATGCGGACTCACGTTTATATTCGTTATGAACTCTGTCTTGAAGGCCTCTGCCTTTCGAGCACCAGCGTAGGAATTGAACCCTCACTGCGACGGCGCGCGCTATCTGGTTGTCATGAAAAGCAAGAACGTTCAGATGATAAAACGAGAAAAAGAATACGGATTCTAGCGCGCGTGTTGACCAGATGCATGAGAACTGTTCACGCTCCTGTCATTTTTGTTTGGAGAAAGGCTTGAATCCGATTTTGTTTTGAGTCCCAGCGCAGAACGGGTTTTCATGATTTTTCGGTTGGACGTGGTCCTGACTCCTTTATTCGGATGAGTATCAACGTTGCCAACACGAAGATCGGTGTCGAGGCGATAAAGGGAGACAGTGGACCCAGAGTTTGGAATAGGTAACCTCCCACTATTTGTGCTGGAACGGCTGTGATTAGCGAGAACACGCTGAACATGGCCATTATTCTTCCACGCATCTCTTGCGGTGAAAGATTCGCTTGAAGCGCCGTCAGCGATGGGCCTAGTAAGGCACCGCTCGCGCCGCCTATTGCGGTCCATGTTACGAAGTCGTCTGTTCCTTTGGCCCTCACGAATATGAGCTGGTTCACAGGAATTGAGAGTGAAGCGTAAACCGCGCTTTTCCTTAGACCCACTCTTTCGATTATTCTGGCCGCAGGCAGCAAGAGTAAGACGCTGATGAGTCCAGCAATGTTTGTCAGGAGACCGTAGAATTGTGGGGGCAGGTTTGCGATGTTAACCAGATAGATGGATGTGTAGGGCACGGTCATGGCCGTCCCAGCACTTGCCAAAACGGCGTAGATTAGAAGTTTCTTTGCTCCGTCCGTGGCGTTCCGCAGAACAAACAGATTGTCCGTGAAAAAGTCTGAAACAAGACGTCGAATTCGCTTTTTCTCCTTCCCTCCTAGCCCCACGTAGGTCTCTTTGAGCGTGAGAGCCCTGTATGATACTCCGATGACGCCTAAGAGTCCGCTGAAGAAGAATGCTATGCGCAGTCCTTCGAGCGTTCCAAGCGTTTGCATCAGTGTTCCTCCAACGTACGGAAAGAAAATCGAGGGCAGCGAAGTAACGAGTGTGAAGGAAACCAAGCCCCGTGCCCTGAGCTCCGGCTCCATCGAATCGGTCAAAGTCGCGTTGAACGCGGGACCATAGATGCCTGAAATCGCCCCAATCACTATGGGAATCATCAAAAGGGCTGGCTCCGATGTGAAAATGAAGACGAAGGCGGTGCCAGCGCTTAGAAAACTGAAGATGACGATGACTTTTCTTCTACCCCAGGCATCTGCAACGTACCCGCCTACCAGTTGCATCAAGGCTGTGACAGCCGAGTTGACGCCTAAGAGAAGGCCGATGAACACCGAATTTGCTCCTAAACCTGAGAAATAGACAGATTGGTACGGGTTGATCATCGCGCCTCCGATGTTCCAGACAGTGGCGCTTAGAGCAAGTACCCACGTGTTGCCTGGAAGATAGAACCTTCCTCGCCAATTCTTCAGGATTTTTCTTGACTCACTGGAACCAGCCAATGAAATGTGCCCTCTGAGCCTACGGTGCAAGAAAGCATATAAAAACTTGATGAACAGTCCACCTGCAAGAAAACAGGATCGATCGATCCTTAGGTAATCGGTATGGCTGTCATCAGAACCTGTTTTGAATATTGACGGTGCATTCATAAGGGTTTAATGAGGCAGAAGCCCTTTCAAAATAACGCGCATGATAGGCATGCATGTAATGGTGAGTGTGGAGAGTATTATCCATGGTTGAATCTGTTGTTCAGTCCTCAGCTAAGAGACGCCCACGCAAAAAGTCGGGACGCGAATTCCCTGACAAGCAGATGCGGCTGCAAAACATATTTGATGTTTCTCCCGATGCCATTGTCGTCATTGATCTCGATGGCAAGATTGTGGATTGCAATGATCAGGCTCAGAGGATGTTTGGTTATTCATCGAAAAGTGAATCCATTGGGCGAGATGCTCTCAAGTCTCTCGCAGAGAAAGAGCAGCGACGGGCAATGGAAAACATGGAAAAAACTCTGAAGCAAGGTCTAATGAAAAACATGGAATACACATTTATCGCTAAAGACGGCAGCGAACGGCTGCTATCGGTTTCTGCGAGTGTTCTAAGAGACCTTTCTGGCAATCCAACGGGTTTTGTAAGCGTGATTGAAGACATCACTGAACGCAAGAGGATGGAAGAATCGCTAACGGAGAGTAAGGAGAAGTTCAGAAACCTTGCAGAACTGTCGCCAAACATGATCTTCATCAACAGGGAGGGAAGGGTTGTGTACGTCAACAAAAAGGCTGAGGACTTTATGGGGTACAAGAAAGAAGAGTATTACTCTCCTGACTTCAGCTTTCTAGGCTTGATTGCGCCGGAATCCAAGGAGTCGGTGAAGTCAGCATTCGGCAAGCACATGAAGGGTAAAGACGTTACCCCATATGAGTATAAGCTGATCACAAAAGAAGGAAGAACGATAGATGCGATACTGACAACTAAACTGATAACATATGATGGAAAACCTGCCATCCTTGGAACGGTAACAGATATTTCCGGACGCAAAGAAGTCGAAAACGCTTTGCGAAACAGTGAGGAAAACTATCGAAACATCTCCAAAAAACTGTCGGGTCTAATGAAAAGCTCTGCGATGTTGCTTCGTACCTCTGATCTGCGCGAAAGATTGAGAACCATTGCGGACGAGGTCTGCGAACAAGGCTGGGGAAGAGCTGTCATAACTCTGAAGGATCAAAACCTAGAAACATTGGATTTGGTGGCCGCAGGGTTGACCACTGAAGAAGAAGAGTATTTGAGACGCCACCAGCCAACGGGAGAGGTAATGCGCAAACGCTTGAGTTCCATGTTTGAACAATATCGTCTGGGTGAATTCTACTATCTGCCTTGGAGTGACCCTCTCGTTCAGGAGCAGTTCAAACACGCGATTCAAAGCAAGGTCTCAAAGGAGGAGACGGTTGATTGGAACCCTGATGATTTGCTTTACATTCCCTTGCGACTGCCCGACGGTCAAGTAGTCGGCATAATAAGCATTGATGACCCCAAAGATGGACTGCGCCCAACAAAGGAATCGCTAGCCCCCCTGGAACTATTCGCCCATCAGGCTGCTGTAGCAATTGAAAACGCCAAACTCATCCAGTCCTTGAATGGAGCCAAGAATCAACTCAAAGAATATGCTGAACGCTTGGAGGAAAAAGTTGAAGAGAGAACGAAACAGTTGAGAAGAACTCAGGAGCGGCTTCTGAGGTCTGAAAGACTTGCCGCAATAGGAGAGCTAGCAGCTATGGTTGGTCATGACCTGCGCAATCCGTTAACAGGCATTGCGGGAGCTACGTACTACTTGAAGACCAAGTATGGCTCTACGGTGGATGACAGAGGAATAGAGATGCTGGAGATCATTGAGAAGGACATTGAATACTCCAATAAAATCATAAACGACCTCTTGGAGTATTCGAGGGAGACAAAGCTGAATCTAACCGAGGCCGATCCCAAGTCGATGGTTAAGGAAACTTTGTGCCATCTTAAGGTTCCCAATCACATACTGATAACCGACGAGACTCAAGATGAGCCGACGCTGAAGGTTGATGTGGGGAAGATTCAGAGAGCTTTCACCAACATAGTGAAGAACGCTATTGACGCGATGCCCACGGGAGGAAACCTCACGATAAGAAGTAAGAAGGCAAAGGACAACGTGATTTTCAGCTTTTCGGACACGGGAACAGGAATGAGCAGCGAAACCTTCAGCAGACTCTGGAACCCGCTTTTTACTACAAAAGCGAAAGGGATGGGTTTCGGCTTGCCCATTTGCAAACGTTTTGTGGAAGGGCATGGGGGCAAGATTTCGGTTCAAAGTGTTCTCGGCAAGGGTTCGACATTCACTGTGACTCTTCCAATTGAACCTAAGACTGAAGAGAAAGACCAAGAGATTTGGGTGAATTTTCCAGAGAACGATAAGAACATTGTTGATACGAGCGGCACCCTTAGCAAATAGCACAAGCCAAAGAGGA
>Ga0315277_10009479_pt1 | contig 12434 bp, 10 predicted proteins | sample YL17G05_15_MG_FD_203695 | JGI IMG/M metagenome (GOLD analysis project Ga0315277, IMG submission 203695) | Sediment microbial communities from Yellowstone Lake, YNP, Wyoming, USA - YL17G05_15 | ecosystem: Environmental > Aquatic > Freshwater > Lake > Sediment | place: USA: Wyoming | collected... | reverse complement strand
GCGGCCCTACCAGGTACTCGTCCGCGTCAAAGCCATTTTCGGCTGGTTTGTTGCTATCTATAGTAACCGTTTCAGGCTGGAAAGTCAAACAGTCCTTCGAACTACGCTTTTGGCCCAGCTTTTATGACCGAGGCCGGCATGCCCTCGAAGTTTGCGAAATTCTTGACGAACCTGCCCGCAAGCATCCTGGCCGTGCGGTCATAAGCTTCCTTATCCGCCCAGAGCTGGCGCGGTTTCAGCACCTCAGCCGGCACGTTCGGGCAGCTGTCGGGAACGGCCAGGTTGAAGATTGGGTCTATGCTGTACCTGACCTTATCCAGGTCCCCGTTGATTGCCGCCGTGACCATTGCCCTCGTGTAGCGGATGCTGATTCTCTTGCCGACGCCGTACTGCCCGCCGGTCCAGCCAGTGTTCACCAGGTAGACGCTCGCGCCGTGCCTCGATGCTCTGTCCGCGAGGAGCTGCGCATACCTCAGCGGGTGGAGTGGCAGAAACGGTGCGCCGAACGCAGTCGAGAACGTAGCCTGCGGCTCGGTGATGCCCCGCTCTGTACCCGCGAGCTTGCTTGTGTAGCCTGACAGGAAGTGATACATCAGCCCTTCCGGCGAGAGCTTGGCTACCGGCGGCATGACTCCGAATGCGTCCGCGGTCAGGAAGAACACGGTCTTCGGGTGGGTTCCCCTGCCCGACAGCTCGACTTTGGGGATGAAGTCTATGGGATAGGCCACACGTGTGTTTTCAGTGAGCTTGTCGCTGTCGTAGTCCAGCTCTCGAGTGTCCATATTCATATCCACATTCTCGAGAACAGCGCCGAACTTGATGGCGTTCCAGATCAGCGGCTCATGCTCTCGCGAGAGCTTGATGCACTTGGCGTAGCAGCCGCCTTCGTAGTTGAACACACCATTGTCGCACCACCCATGCTCGTCATCGCCTATGATCCACCGGTCCGGATCCGCTGAAAGCGACGTCTTGCCCGTACCCGAAAGGCCAAAGAATATGGCAACATCGCTATGCTCACCGACATTGGCCGAGCAGTGCATGGATGCGACGCCCCTGAGGGGCATCAAGTAGTTCATAACAGTGAAAATGGATTTCTTTATCTCCCCCGCGTACTCAGTGCCACCAATGATCGCGATTCTCTTCTCGAAGTTGAGGATGATGAAGCATTCGGACCTGGTCCCATCAACCGCCGGGATGGCGTTGAACCCGGGCGCCGCGATGACCGTGAACTGCGGCTCGTGCACGGCGAGCTGCTCCGCCGTGGGACGGATGAAGAGCTGGTGCGCGAAGAGGTTCTGCCAGGCAAGTTCATTGACAAATCGCACCTGCAGCTGGTATTCGGGGTCGGCCCCGCAGAGCCCGTCAAACACGAAGATATCGCGTTTCTGGAGGTATGCAGTCAAGCGGTTGTACAGCTTCTCGAACTTCTCGGGCGGGAACGGTGAGTTGTTCTTCCAGTCGATCTGGTCGTGGACAGAAGGCACATCCACAATGAACTTATCATTGGGAGACCTCCCGTTGTACTTGCCCGTGTAAACCCGTAGAGCGCCGTTAGGGGCAAGTATCCCTTCATTCCGGGCCAGGGCAATTTCCACAAGTTTGGGGACCGGCAGCTGATAGTGCACTTTCGCATTGACAATGCCGAGAGACTCCAGCGAGCCGCGCATTAAGCGTAGACCTCCTAATAAGCCCCATAGCTGGGGCGGCGATGTTTTTGCACCAATTGATGATAACATACTGTGGACACGCCTTACAACGCAGAAGCCGCCGTACCTTCCGGCGGCTTCCAGCTCCCTACCAGTCCATATGATGCTAAAGGCCTTTCTTGCTTGCGGAGTATCCACACATGCGGCACCCGTAACAGGTCCTGACCCTGTCGCCGAATACGCTCTTGATTGTCTCGATGTAGGTTCCCGGGATATCGACGTCCTTTGGCTGGTGGATGATGACCGTCTTCGGTGCCATGGTTATCAGGTTGCTCATCAAGACGTCCTCATACTCGATATCCCCGTCCACCATCTCGATCACCAGCTCATCAAGGTGGTTGGATTTTACCTTCTGGCCCGAGGCGTCCGCCAGCCAGAACTGGCCGCCGGGTGACACGATGACGTTGACTTCTTCGGCCTGCGGCTCCTGGGTTTCCACAAAGTAGCGAAGAAGTCTGATGAACTCGCCGTATTCCTTTTCCATCATGTAGCTGTCCACGGCGCGGTCTACAGCCTCTTCTATCTCGGACATGTATTCCTTGAGCCTGAATCTGACGAAGCCTTCAAGGTTCAACTCGTTGCTGGTCTCCAGGTATTCGCGAAGGGCTTGAGCCACGTAGAGCTTTCTCGCGCTGCGGTCGACCAGCCCGTAGCCTTTCCCTTCGCTGTGCAGCTCTTCCGCAACGGATCGAAGCAGGTCTTTGTATTCGTCCCTCGGAAAATGGTCATACCCATCGTGGATTATGCGCTTGGCGAGTTCCTCTTCCAGGTGGTCCATCACCACGTCAGAAAGCGCGGCGGCAACCTGCCCCATGACCTTTTCTGTCAATGGCGCCGGCACGAACTTGTCACCATTCTCAGTCACAAGCTCCAGGAAATGGGTCTTGCCGCACAACCGTTCATGCAAACCTATGTTAACGCCCTCATCCGCGAAAGACCGGACGGTGAAGTCCAGCCGGCGTCTTATGTGCTCAGCGTAATTCCGGGTTGCAATGGAGGGCAGCTGCAATCAGGGTTCACCTCGCTTTGACGGTATTATATGTGCGGCCACAAAGCGGTATACTGCAGGATGTCCCCAGCAATTTCCTTTTGCCTGCTAGAGCTGCACATTTCAATTGATGGCAAGCGCTGTAAGACATTACCATCTCGAAAGGCGGCTGTATCTCCCTACAGACTATGCGTGTGATTCTGCTAAGGTCCGGCTCGGCACACGGGACAAACCGGGGTCCTCCAACGCAGCGTGATTCTTTGGGTGAAACGTCGCGCTGGCGCGGTCGTCCCTGTGTCCTTGCCTTGAGAGCCAATGTGTGATAACCTTTCGTTTTGCTCTGTTGACTATAGCAGCGGGGGCCTGGAAACCGTGATCCACCGGCAGGTCAGGAAGTTCATAGTGATTGCGGACAAGGGCTTTCAACAGAACTTCGTTTACCTGGCATCTCACGGGATAAACACCGTGGCCAGCGCGATTTTCGGGTTGATTTACATCAGCCTGTGGAGAAGTGTCGTGCCGCCTGCCGGCTTCAGCGACTACACTCCCCTGAAGATCACGCAGTACATAGCCTATAACCAGGTCATTCTCTGGTTTGTCCAGTTCGGCATCAGAGTCCATGTGCGGATCTCCCAGGCTGTCCGGACGGGGAACATCGCCGAGGAACTCTGCCGGCCGATGAATTACTTCTGGTACAGGATCGCGCAGGAAGCCGGCGTTATCATCTACAACCTGCTTTTCCGGGGGATTCCGGTGGGGCTGCTCCTGGCGTTCGTTTCCTTTTACGTTCCGAAGAGCCCGGTAGTCTGGCTGTGGAGTGTCATCGCGCTTGGGCTGGCCGGCTACATCGGGCTCGTGCTCTTCTACATCGTCGGCATCACGTCGTTCTGGGCGACCGAAATCAGGACTGCGTACTGGGTGGTGGCGAGCCTGTCACTCGGGCTTGGCGGAGCATCCATGCCGCTCGAAGTGCTCCCCGACGCCATCGAAAAGATCGCCAGGCTCTCGCCCTTTCCCTGCCTGTGTTACTATCCGGCAAGAATCTATCTTGAGTTGTCGGGACCAGGACTCATCTGGTACTCGGCGTTCTGGTCTCTTGCACTCACTGTCCTGGCCCAGTTCTTGACGGCAAAGGCAAGGACCAAGCTGGAGGTGCAGGGAGGTTGAGCGGGGCGACCGGCGCCATATTGAGAATCCGTGCAGCACTGCGGCTATATGCCCGGCTGGTCTCGTGCAGCATTAGGGCAAAGATGCAGTACAGGTTCGATTTTCTTGCCAGTACTGCGATCCAGGCGACGATGGGGCTGTACGACTTCCTGCTCGTGGCGGTCATCCTCTGGAAGTTCAAGTCCGTCGCGGGCTGGAACATCTATGAGATCGGTGTTCTTTATGCCGTGGCCCGCGCCGGCTATGGGATGTACCGCATGGTCTGCAACGAGCTGGAGCGATTCGACCAGTATATTGTGAACGGCGAGTTCGACTCGATCCTGATACGGCCGTATCCAACGCTCTTCGTGCTCTTGAGCCGGGACTTTGATTTCACGCGCGTAACCTGGTTGGTCCAGGGGGCGGCGCTACTTGCGCTCTGCACCGCTCCGCTTATCAGAAGCGGCACTTTGACCTGGCCAAGCCTCTTGCACATAGTGCTGACCAGCGTCTGGAGCGCTCTGCTCTACGCAGCGGTCGCGCTGGCGACAGCAGCTGCGGCATTCTGGATCGTCCGGATTGAGGAGTTGCAGGTCTTCACACTGAACGCCACGAGTTCTGCGACCCTCTACCCGCTCGACATCTACCCGGCATGGATGCGGGCGGCCCTGCTCTACGTCATTCCGCTGGGAATGGGGAACTACGTGCCGGTGAAGTACCTGCTGGGCAAAGGCGGAAGCGCCGCAAGCCTGGTGCTGCCACCGTTTGTGGCTGTGTGCAGCCTGCTGGTCGCTTACAGGCTCTGGCTCTGGGGCGAAACGAGGTATCACAGCACTGGTTCATAGAAGAGAGGTGATCTGCTTGGAGGAGTCCGGAAACATCGCAATCCACGCGCAGGATCTGAGGAAGGTCTACAGGATAGCGACCCGCCGTCCAGGGCTTCTCGGGGGATTTGGAGGGCTGCTCTGGCCGAAGTACCATGATATCGAGGCTGTGCAGGGCATCAGCTTCGAGATACCCACAGGCCAGTTCGTCGGGTACGTGGGGCCGAACGGGGCCGGGAAGTCCACGACAGTGAAAATGCTCGCGGGCATCCTGCATCCCACCTCCGGCACGATCTCGGTGAATGGCCTGTCTCCGCAAGCGCAGCGCCAGAAGCTCGCGTGGCAGATCGGCGTCGTCTTCGGGCAGAGGAGCCAGCTATGGTGGGACCTCCCGGCAGTTGATTCGTTTGAGATACTCGCGGCGATGTACGAAGTCCCCAGGAGCGACTACCTCGACTTCATGAAGAGATTCTCCGACCTTCTGGGTATAGACGAATTCCTCCAGATTCCGGTCAGGCGCCTCTCTCTTGGCCAGAGAATGCGTGCGGACCTGGCTGCTGCCATGATCCACCGGCCGAGAGTGCTGTTCCTCGATGAGCCCACAATCGGCCTCGATGTTGTCGCGAAGAGCCGGATACGCGAGTTCCTCCTTGAAACCAACCAGAGCCAGGGAGTCACCATCCTGCTGACGACTCATGACCTCAGGGATATTGAGGAACTCTGCAAGCGGGTCATGGTTATAAACCATGGCAGGCTCGTTTATGATGGCAGTCTTTCCAGCCTGCGGGATTCCGCAGGTCTTCCGACCGTACTCTCGGTCAAGTATGAGAGCCTGCCGCTGAACCTGCAGGCCGGCTCGGTGATACACGCAAACGGAGCAATCGGCAACCTGGACTTGGGCTGGCCGGTTGAGAGTATTGATCAGTCCACGGGCACAGTCCGTGTGGCGTTCGACCGCAGCCAGTCGCCCGCTCCTTCGATCATATGGGCAATGAGATCGTTCGGAGAGATCAAGGATGTGTCGCTCACCGAGCCGCTCATCGAGGAAATCATCAAGAGGCTGTTGAAAAGCGAATGAGGTGCAGCCGTGGCCCCAAGCCGCGGGTGCCGGGGGTGCTGCAGGTGGCCGGCAGGGGTTCGGAGCAGGGAGATTACCGTGGTAGCGTCCTGAAGGCGGTCCTGGATGACCCGGGATTCATCAGAGCCACGCTCGCCGGAGGCAGGAAGCCGCTCCTCTGGAAGAAGCTCAGCATACGGCCCGTAACCATCAGGTCGGACCGTTACCTCCAGTTCGTCTACTTCGACGGCAAGAAGGCGGTCACGGAAAACCACTTGCCTGCGGCGTCGAGCGCGAAGATCGTTGAGGCGCTGGACTACGGGTTCGCAAACGTGCATGTGCAGGGCGCTCTGGGCGACCTGCACGTCAGGATAACCAGCAAAGGCAAAGCGCTGGTCAGGCGTGCCCGGCCCTCCAGGCCAGCGGAGGAGCCCGAGCTGGAGCACAACCTGCCCAAGCGCTATGTGCTCGATGCTGGCGGGCCGGACGCGTTCCTCATCGCAACAGGCATGATGTCTGCCGATGGCCGGATCAAACCGACCATGCAGCGCAAGTTCCGTCAGGTGAATGAGTTTCTGCGCGTCATAGAGCAGGTGCTCCCGCCCCTCGAGGCCAGACAGGAATGCGAGCCCACGGACGGCCGTTCCGGCGGGGCCGGGATGAAGCCACTGCGCGTGGTTGATTGTGGATCGGGAGCAGCCCACCTGACGTTCGCCGTCTACCACTACCTTCACGATACCCGCGGGATGCACCTGGAGATAACGGGAATCGACACGAATCCCGAAGTCGTCGAGTCAAGCGAGAAGCTCAGGGACAGCCTGGGCTGGCCGCAGCCGCAGTTCTCGAACTCCAGGATCATGGACTACGAGCCTCCGGCGCCGCCGGAGATGGTGTTGTCGCTGCACGCGTGCGATCTGGCCACGGATGAGGCGATATCCAGGGGAATCCTGTGGGGAAGCAACGTGATCGTGGCTGCGCCTTGCTGCCAGCATGAACTCCACAAGAAGCTTGACGCGCCCGCTCTGCGAGCAATACTCCGGCACGGCGTGTTGAGAGAGCGGACGGCGGACATAGTCACCGACGCGCTGCGGGCGCTGGTGCTGAGAATAATGGGATACCGCACGCAGGCGATCGAGTTTGTCTCCCCGGACAGCACAAGCAAGAACCTCATGATCCGCGCCGAAAAGGGCTTGCCCTTGGGTGACCGGGCGTTCGTGCAGGAGTATCAAGACCTCTGCGATTTCTGGCGCGTGTCGCCCGCCATGGAGACGATGCTGGGCGACAGTTTCGAGAGATATCTCGATCGCGAGTGAACAAGCGCCGGAACACCATATCCTGCGTGCGCCGGAACCGGCGCGACCATGCAGCAGTCATATATGTAGCATGGTGTTTTGGAAGGACCGGTGATGTTGAAATGGAGCGAAGGCTCAGCCTGTTGATACTGGTCGTTGCTGTCCTGATCGCCGGGTGCTCTTCCGGCGGGTCCGGCGCGCCGCAGAAGCTGGCCACTCCACCCGCCCAGCAGGGCGGCGTGATACCAGATGCCTCTATTACTCCCATATCGCCGGGGGTTGCGACGAAGGACGGTATTGCTTCCGGCCAGGCGCAGGTGCGCGCGCGGATCGACCTGCCTGCGGCGACGAAACTCACGCGTCTCGTCGTCAGGCTTGACGGCTCAGTTATCCAGCGACAGGTGTACAGGCTTGACGGCTTTGATGGGCTCGTCCTCCTTGTGAGGGCTTACAAGGATATCCCGGATGGGACGCACGAAGTGCTGGTCAGAGCGGAAGACACTTCGGGGCGCTTTGTGGAGAAGAAGTGGTCCTTCAACTCGGCAATGCTCAGGCGAACGCCGCCTGCTTTCGATACCACGACTCTTACTCTCTACTTCGCGGATACACCAGCGGCGGTGAGCGGCATTGAGAGCGAATGGCGCTTTGTAACCCCGGTCACACGCCTGGTCGCCAAGACGACCCAGCCTGCGCTCAAAGCTATCCAGGAACTCATTGCCGGCCCACGGCCCGAAGACGGTGAAGTGGGACGGGTCATGCCCGAGACGTCAGAGGTGCTCGGGGTGTGGATAAAGGACAGGGTAGCCTATGTCAACCTGAACCGCGAGTTCCAGGAGAAGCACTCGGGTGGAACACTCGGTGGGAGTATCACAGCAGGCTCCATCGTGCTCACGATGACAGAGTTCCCGACCGTGGACAAAGTGCAGATCGTGGTCGAGGGCAAGCCCTGGTCCGACGGGCATTTTGAGTTCACCGAGCCCTGGTCGCGGCCAGCAAAGGTGGCGCTTGTGCCGTACTCCGTTCCCTAGAGTCATGCCTGGGCTCGCGTTGATTGACACACCGTTTCACGGCCGTATACTATTGTAGAGGCATCAAGCATCACTTCGAGGAGGTGTTGTCGATGCGAAGTAGCGTTGTCCGGTTTCTAGATGCATGCGACCACCTGTCCGGCCGGTGGAGTACTTGATGCGAGACTAGTTGCTGCTGGCTCCCCAGGCCACGGGTGGTTCGCCCGTGGCTTTTCTGTTGGCAAAAACAACCCTGGGGAGGAGTAGCCTGGTTGTCGCGGGCGACCGGGTAGAAGTCGAACGCCTGCCGAGCGGTGCTATGGTGGTCACGCGCATCAACGAAAGGCACAGTCAGCTCAGCAGGCCGGGATTCCACGGCTATGAGCATGTGATAGCAGCGAACGTCGACCAGCTGGTGATCGTCCAGTCCGCAGCGCAGCCGTCATTCAAGAGACGGCTCGTCGAGAGATACCTGCTCATTGCACGCCATGGCGGAATGAGCTCTGTGCTCGTCGTGAACAAGTGCGATCTTGTCGACGGGCACACTGTGCATTCGTGGGTCGAGCCGCTGGAGACCACCGGCACGCAGGTGCTCTTGACCAGCGCAGTGACGCTTGCCGGCCTCGATGCACTACGGTTGTGCCGCCCAGAAGCGGTCAGGGCTTCCACATGACGCGACTGTAGCGTGGGTGCACGACTTCGATGACGCCGGATGTCCCTATGGATACCGGCGTCGCCGTCGTCTCGCTGTAGCCCCGCTTGATGACCATGGCCCGAACCTTAAGCCTCCTTGAGCGCCGAAAGCGCTTGCTCCACGTCGCTCTCGTTGTTGTAGAGATGGAAAGAGAACCTTATGGCGCCTTCCCGCGGCGAAACAATGATACCGCGCTCCCTCAGCGCGCGCACGGCAGCTTGCGCGTCGTCCACCATCACAGAAACGATACTCGACTTCCGGCGGGCATCCGTGGGCCCCAGCGGCCTGAGGCCGAGCTTCTGGATACCTTCTCTGAACAGGTCGGATACTTCCATCACGCGCTTCTCGATGGCCGGGACGCCCGCCGCCAGGATATAGTCGAGCGACTCGCATCCTGCAGTCACCGCAACGTAGCTGTAGTTCCCGATCTCGAACTTACCTGCGTCCTCCCTGTACTCGAAGTCGAGGCTTCTGACCTTGTGTGCTGTGGGATCAACCTGCACGTTCGCCCGTGCGGCAACAGGGGGCCTCAGGTTCTTGAGCCCCGCAGCTTTGCAGTAAAGGAAACCGAGCCCGTGCACAGCGAGCAGCCCTTTGTAGCCGCCGGTGGCCAGGAGGTCAATGCCCTCGGCGCCAACGTCGAGCCCCAGTATGCCGAGCGACTGTATACCGTCCACCATCAGGTACGCACTGTGAGCGTGGCAGACTTGCGAAATGCCGCGGAGGTCGAGCCTCGCGCCCGTCACGCACGCGACCGACGTCACGGACACAATCCGTGTGCTGTCGTCCACGTAGTCCTCGAAGTCTCCAGGGTCAATAAAGCCGTCGTGGCTCGGGACTATCCGGACGCCGACGCCCATTTCCCTCAGGCGGAGCCATGGGAACGTGTTGTTGGGGTGTTCCAGGTCGGTGATCACGACATTGTCGCCCGGGCGGTAGGACAATGAGTTTGCCACCAGGTTGAAGCCCTCCGACGTGTTCTTGACAAGCGCCACCTCGGATGGGCTGGCCCCGATAAGCCTGGCGAAAAGCCCTCTGACCTGCTCCACCCTGGAATGCCATAGGTCCTTGTCGCCTCCGGTAAGAGACTGGTCGGCGATGAAACCGGTCACTGCGCGCACCACCCTCTGTGGCGGCGCGCATTTGTTGGCGACGTCCAGGAACGCAAACCTACTGGTCACGGGGAAATCATTTCTTAGTGCTCTGAAGTCTGTCATCTGCTGTAACCTCCTCTGCAAGAGACAACCTGCAATGGCAATGGTTCTACCCGAATGGCACTGGTTTTCTACGCCAACAACCCGGGTTCTACGCCTGCCTGTCGAGGTCCGGCGGCCTGCGCAGCTTCGTGGCCTGCTCGAACGCATGTGCCAGCCCTATGAGGACCGGTTCGCTGTACGCCAGGCCGGTGAAAGTCAGGCCCAGCGGCTGGCCGGACTGCACATATCCGCCGGGCACACATACCGACGGGTACCCTGCCCGGGCACTGATCCCGGCACCGAAGTTCCCGGGGACCACGAGCGCGTCAAGTCTGAACGAGTTCACGACGCGGTCTATGCCGCGTGCTCGTGACAGCTCGACGTCCCTGGCGCGCGACCGGATGTACTCGGGGTCTGTGAGGTTCCCACTCTTCTCATCCACCGCAGTGAAAAGGACTTGCCCGTATCTGAGCATGCGTTGAGGATCGCGCGCGTTGAACTGGATCAACTCCCGAAGAGTGTGCACCGGAACGTGCGGCGCCAGCTTTGACAAGTAGGCGTTCAATGCCGGCTTGAATTCGTAAAGCATGGCCGTGTTGTCAGTGAGTTCCTTGACCTCAGGCAGCTCGACCGGGTCCACCACGGTTGCCCCTTCAGCGCGGAGCCTTTCGATGAGCGATTCCATGAGCGCGAGCTGTTCTTGATCGAGCCTGGCGTAGCACTCGCGCGGCACCCCGAGCCGCGAGCCCTTCAGCGCATCTTTAACCAGGAACTGCGTGTAGTCCGAATGGGCCTTACCGGTGCTTGTCAGGGTGGCGGGGTCTCCCTCATCGACTCCCGCGACGGCTCCGAGCACTGTGGCGGCATCCGAGACAGTACGGGCAAGCGGGCCTGCCGTATCCTGGCTTGTCATGATGGGAATGATGCCACGCCGGCTCACCAGACCGACGGTCGGCTTGATGCCCACGACTGAGTTGGCCGTCGCGGGGCTCAAGATGGACCCGGATGTCTCAGTGCCTATGGCGGCAGTCACGAGGTTGGCGGCCACGGCGGCGCCTGAACCCGAGCTCGACCCGCCGCACGTGAACTTGCCCGGCCCGTAAGGGCAAAGTACCTGGCCGCCGCGCGAGCTGTAGCCCGCAGGCATGTCCCTGGTCATGAAGTTGGCCCATTCGGTCATGTTGGCTTTGCCGAGTATCACCGCACCTGCCTGCCGGAGTTTCGCAGCGACGAACGAGTCCTCCGGGGCGTAGGAGTCGGCAAGAGCCACGGAGCCGGCACTCGTATGCATCTTGTCGCGGGTGTCGATGTTATCCTTTATCAGGACCGGTATCCCGTGTAGAGGACCGCGGGGGCCGGTCCTGCCGCGTTCAGCGTCAAGCGCTTCAGCGATCTGCACTGCGTCCGGGTTTATCTCCAGTACAGTATTGAGGCACGGCCCTTCCCTATCGTACTTGGCGATCCGTTCGAGGTAGGCCATTACAATGCCCACCGAAGTCGCTTTGCCGGATGCCATCGCTTCACTGAGTTCTCCAATCGTGGCTTCCACAAGCCAGTCCGGCCTGGAACCAGGTGTGTCCACAGCAAAAACCTCCTGTGTCTCGCAGAGACCACCTGTGAGTTCTTCGGGCACAGCCCCGATGCCTGCCGCAGTCTGGCTGAATTGAAGGACACGCAGGGTCTTGCATTGAACACAGAGCAAACGCCACATGGAAGGTTGTGTGAAACTGATGACAGGACGAGCCATTTCGTTGTTCCCCGGCGTTATTGCAGGTGTGCCGGATTACGGGGTTTTCCTCACGGTAGATGAGTTGAACGAGTCCTCGAGACGCCTCGCCGCCGAGTACCCTTCCCTGGTAAGCCTGAGACATGCCGGCACATCCCGGGCCGGAGACGAGATCCTGCTGATGAAGATAGGAGACTACTCGCGCAGCGCCTTCCTCTTCGGATGCCCGCACCCCAACGAACCGATCGGCACGATGATGCTTGAATACCTTACGAGAAGGCTTGCCGAGGATAATGAACTGCGCGAAACGCTTGGCTACACGTGGTACGTGATAAAGTGCATTGACCCGGATGGCACGCGCCGCAACGAGGGCTGGTTTAAGGGGCCTTTCACGCCCACTCACTACGCGCGGAACTTCTACCGCCCGGCGAGTTTCGAGCAGACTGAATGGACCTTCCCAATCAAGTACAAGACACTTGACTGGCAGACACCTATCCCTGAGACGAAGGCTCTCATGGACGTGATAGACAGAGTGCACCCGGACTTCATGTTCTCGCTGCACAACGCGGGCTTCGGCGGCGTCTACTACTACGTTTCGGATGAGTGCCCTCCGGTGTACCCGGTGCTGACCAGCCTGGCACGTGACCAGGGGCTTCCTCTCTCGCTGGGCGAGCCGGAGATGCCTTACGCGCGCGCCCTGGCCCCCGCCATCTATGCGATGCCGTCAACGCGCGACAGCTACGAGTACCACGCCAGATACGGCTCCGGCGACCCGGCCGAGGCCATCCCGGCCGGGAC
>Ga0315277_10009478_pt1 | contig 12434 bp, 9 predicted proteins | sample YL17G05_15_MG_FD_203695 | JGI IMG/M metagenome (GOLD analysis project Ga0315277, IMG submission 203695) | Sediment microbial communities from Yellowstone Lake, YNP, Wyoming, USA - YL17G05_15 | ecosystem: Environmental > Aquatic > Freshwater > Lake > Sediment | place: USA: Wyoming | collected... | reverse complement strand
TCTACACGTTAGCCGAGGCGCAGATATTGGCCAATCGGTCAGAGTGGACAAGGAAGATTGCCCACGAGGCAAAGAAGGCAGGAGGTCAACTATCCCTACCTCAGCACCCGGGTCAGCCGGGTTAGCCGGGGCACGAAACGGGGAGAAGGGAGGGAGGAGGAAGGACGGGGAGAGTGGGCGTTGATTACAACCCCACCCTACCAGGCTTCGCGGCTCGGCTAAGCCCAACCACCCCATATTTCCACCAGCCTTCGCGGCCTGTGCGCTCGCATCGCGCACATGGCGGCTCGCTTTCCTTTCGGAGCGGTAGGCGCTTCGCGGTCCGCTCAGCGCCTTTCCTTTATCGCTCGCGGTGGCTATGGCTGCGGCAGCTCTAGTGCTTCGCGCTGCGGCTACGCCGCTATATGCTGCCTTAGCCTGCGCCACATCGGCGGCGCTCCAGCGGGCGCTCCACCCCGTTGCGCCGCCGACCTGCCCATCCACCCGAACGCCCTTTTCATTTCAGTGCCCCACCCTACCATTAGCTCCGAGGGGCGCTTTGGGCACGACGCCTTGAGGTCGCTGCGCTCCGTCCAGGCAGAACTTCGCTCTCCCTTCGGGGCTCGCTCTGCCGGTTAAGCTTCGCTGGTCGCTTTTGCCTGCACACGGTGCTCGCCATCCTTGCCTACGCTAAGAGCGTCAGCTAAAGCAACGGCAAGGGGCTGCGCGTCGGGTGCACCCTTCGGGCTAAAAGGGCAAAAGCTCCGGGGCGAATTCAGCGTAATGTGAGCCCACCAGGAGAGGGGGAGGCTCACTTACTTGCCTCATGCGACCGTGCACGTCCACTGGAGTTCGCTTCTTATGGAAGTCATTATGTTTGACGCTCACTCAGCGTTCCCGTGCCGTTTAGCACGCCTCTACGGTTACACGGCTTTGCGCTCATCATGGCTTTGCGGTTACACGTCCTTGCGGCTGCGCCCCACCGGGCACTAAGTCGCACTCAGGGCTTCGCTTCACCTCACCATCTTAGTAGCACCCCACCCCACACAACCACCCGTGCCCTTCTCTTTAGGTTCGCTAGCCCTTCGTTGCTCCGGAGTGCCACCGCCGTCCCGCCGTAGCGGCTTCGCTTTGCGGTCAGCTTCAATGGCTGAACGCCTTGTAGCCTCCGTTAGAAGGGGGTATGAAGGTCTAACGCCCGCTTCAGCCCAATTCGCAGCCCTACACCACCAAAGCAGCCGAAGCGCTTCACGAAAAAGAACGCTCCTCTAAAAGGAGCTTTCGTCAAGCGTTTCTTGGCGATGGGTACGACCCTCGCCACTACCGTGCTTTACCATAATCCCTGCTCATTCGGCTTCCGTGTGGCTGAAAAAGGCAGGATCATGGCAAAACACGAAGAGGATGAACAGAAGATTTGACTAGCTCTTCGTGGGTTTGCCTGATCCTGCAGGCTTCGCGGTAACTTCGTTATCGTTTCAGGGCGCCCCGCTGTCGCTCTCGCCGCACTGGCTTCGCATAAAAGAGAACGGTTAAGGAAGTCCCGATTTCATCGGGACATTTATTTACTTAAATCGCTAGCTTCATTATTGCTTCGCTACGCTTGCCCCGCAAGGGCTTCGCCCTCCTCCACTTCGTTTCGGCCGTTCGGTGCGGGCCGCTCCGCTTCGCTCACATTTCGCTATTAAGCGATTTAAGCAGCATCTCTTTAAGAGAGAAGTACGAAAAGGAGGCGAATCATGAAGATAGTAATAGTTGAGTCGAAGGAGGGTCTAGGTGGCTGCCTGGCCACATTTGTGCCAGAGAGTGAGCTTTGGGCATTAGAGGTGCTTTGTGCCAGGGCTGGCCAGAAGGTCTTGTCCATCTCGGATGAGAAGGATCTCTGGAATAAAGATTTCACGTTGAAGAGGGAGGAGGTCCATGCAGTCACAGTCTAGGGTTGGTCTTTGTGGAAAGGCCGTTTGTGTTCGTATCTGTAGCAGGGTTTGTTATTGCCCGGTGGGCCTGGAGCTGTCGTATCGGCGGCTCCGGGCGCAGCGGATCCGGCGGGAGCAGCGGCAGGCGAGGCTTCAGGCTGTGGTCGAGCAGCTCGAGGCTAATGTTCTCAGAGCAGCGGGTCCGTTCAAGAAGTTTCAGCTTCATCTTGCCTGGGAAAGGCAGCAGAAAGGAAAGGAGGTCGTATGTGCGCAGCAACAATAGATATCGGTGGAAAGGTAAGGCGTTTGGTGGAGCGGAGCGATGGTTTGTGGTACCTGGATAATCCTGAAGACCAGGCTGAGCTTGGCAGCCAGGGGAAGCCTTACCTGAAATGGTACGAGGAATCAGACTTTATAAAGGTTCCCCGGCCGAAGTCGACTATGTGCTATTCGTAAAGAAGGAGGTGTTTAATGCGAAGGGATTTCATAGTATACCCAACAAGGCGTGAACAGGTTGGCATCGTCGGGCTAATCATCGACGCCCTGTTTGGCAAGAAGAAAGTCAAAACCACACTTAGGCGACCCATAAGAAAAGAAGGAGGGAGAACATGGAAGAACAGAAAGTAATTCAGGAACTTGAACAGTCCCAGCAGCCACTCTTGCATTGGCTCGGTGAAATCACCGTGGCCACCGACCAGGAGCAGAAGCAGGCGGAGGACTTATTGATCAGCGCCCGCTATGCCTTGAAACAAGCTACCGAAAAACGCATGGAGCTCACCAGGCCGCTGGACGAGGCGAAGAAACGCATCATCGACCTTTTCAAGCCTTACGTTTTACGCCTCGAGCAAGGCATCGATGCCGTCAACTCAGCGCTCGTGAAATACCACAACAAGAAGCGTATCGAGGCTGAGGCAGCCAGGTTGACGGCTTTTGCTGAGGAAGCGGCCAGGATCCGCGCCGCCCAGGGGACAGGCGAGATCATCGAGCCTCTGCAGCTCCCCGTGCAGGACCCGGTCCCGTCAACTAGCCGTGCCCATCTCGGCTCGGTTAGTTACCAGGAGGACTTCGAGGTCCAGATCGTGGTGCCCGACCTGGTCCCGCGCGACCTATGCGAGCCCAGCATGCCCAGGATCCGTGCCAGGGTAAAGTCAGGCGTAACCGACATCCCTGGCGTGGTCATATCTCGGAAGTACATCACCGCGACCCGCCAAGCAGGCGGGCGAGTAAAGTAAAAGGAGGTTAACTAAAGTGACCGAAGACAAGAGATATCACGCAGAAGTCAAAATCACCCTGGAGGGTAGAGAGTGCCGGATCAATACCTATCGTGACACCTTGCAGGAAATCTTCCAGGACATCGGCATCATCTGCACCCAGTTCCCGCAGGACTGGATGAACCCGGCCAAGAGGGAGATCGTCAACGCCGAGCGAAAGGCAGCGCAGCTAGGAATCCAGAAGGGCAAAGCGGCAGCTCCGGCCAAGGTTCAGGAGACAGGCGAGATCCCGGTCTGTGAACAGTGCGGCTCTTCTGCCAACATGGAGTTGATCAAGTTCACCGACAAGAAGACCGGCAAGCCTCGACAGGCCTGGAAGTGCCAGGCGTGCGTCAAGTGGCACTTCGAGAACGGCAAGACAGAGAGGGGGCAATGAGCCCCTTCTCTGTCCCAGCGCAGCCACCCCTTTTCAGGCAGACCATAATCAGCTGCTGCAAGTGTCAGAGGCTCGTCAGGCCAATGTTCACCTACGTTGTCGGCCCAGGTAGTGATTGGTGGGAAGGACGATGCACGCACTGTGGAGCAGTCAACTTGCTTCGTAGACCGTCCTGGACTAAAGCCATAAAAACATAGAATTTTAGTCCACCCGGGGCGGAGCTCGCAGCGGGCTTCGCCCTTTCCTTATTCGGCGCCCAGGTCTCCGGGGTCACCAACGATCCCCGTCATGGTGATTGTAATAGTGCCCGAGCTCGACGGAGCTGCTTGCTCGTTTGTCGGCGGTTTTTGGGGGCTGGCCAGCCCCGCAGATCCCGCCGAGTCGGAGATTCCGCAAAACAAAACCAGCGCGAAAAGCGAAGCGAAGCATAGAAAGCGAAGCGCCCTCATGGCGGTACAGAGTATACCACAAATCCCCCTTGACAACCACAAGCCCCTTTATTATACTTTCTTTGTGCAATTCTCCAGGTGGCCACAGGATCCCTCAGCTAGCCAAGTACCCAGCCACGCCGACAGGCGTCATAATACCTGATTTGTAGTAGGCCTAATTGGTATGGTGTCCCGGGAATTCTTAAGATGGTGAAAAACGCCGCTTATTATGCAGGCGCAACCGCGTCATTTACCCGACATACATCATAGATGTATAATAAGCAAGGAAATGGTCCCCAAATTATTTAACAAAAACTGTTAGTGCGAAATGTAGCTAGATATTATTAAATAACGAAAATAGGAATCAAAAGTAATGTCTTTGTTAGACTGCAAGACTATCAATAATCAGTCCCCGGGAACTAATCAATCCGTTATATTCCGCGACCTAATGCCTGAGATACCATCTACAACATATGCCACATTCGGACTCTATAAATACCCCGCCAAATTTATCCCGCAAGTTATAGCTTATGCTTTGACCACCTATGGGCGTCCAGGAATGAGTGTCATTGACCCATTTGCCGGTTACGGAACAGTAGGGACATTAGCTAGGTTATCTGGCAATGATTACGAATTGTGGGACTTGAATCCTCTTTTAGACTATCTTCATTCTATAGCCATTATGAAACCAATAGATATAGATTCAGATGCACTCGTTCAAAGAATGATGGCCCATAAGAGGGCCTTCATTCCTGACTGGTCTAACGTCGCTTATTGGTATCCTGAACAGTTCTTACCGATGCTATCAAAGGTGTGGGGGTTTTATCACAGTTTGGAAGATGAGAAGCTAAGAAAAGTTTTGCTTATACCCTTACTGAAAGCAACACATTACTTTTCCTATAATGACGAAAAACGGCAAAAACTGTCCCGTTCGCCTTTGGCAAAGCGTAGAACGGATAAGCTAGAAACTCAAGACTGGCGAAGCACATTTGCAACGATGGTGTTAAAAGGTGTAAATGAAATTCTAAGCAGGCTAAAAGAGTATGAGGAACTTAAACCAAAGCCTGTTAAGTATACTATTCACGCAGGCATAGATGCATTGACACAAGATTTTGATGGAGAAAAGGATATCCTAATTACTTCACCGCCTTATTTACAGGCTCAGGAATACATACGTGCTACAAAAATGGATTTGTTCTGGCTTGGCTATACTGAGGAGACTATAAAAGGATTAGGCAAGAAGGAATTTCCATATCAGGATGTTCCTAAGATTCTCATCTATTCAGGTACCTATGCTAAGTGTCTTGAGGGTATTAAAGAGCCTCATATGTCTCGGCTATTTGAGAGATATTTCTACGGCGTTCTGGGAACACTTACACGACTCCAAGGGCACATATCTAAAAAACTACTTCTGTTTGTCGGCCCCGCTACTATTAGAACAGTTCCAATCCCCATTGACCAGATATTTATAGAGCATTTTGAGGCTTTAGGGTGGAAGCATGAGATTACTTTGGTTGATACTATTGTTGCCAGAGCGATGTTCTTTTATAGGTTCAATCCTGCTACTGGGGCAAAAGATAGCCGTATGGCAACGGAGAATTTAGTAGTTCTCTCAAAATGAGAGAGAGGAGTAAATATGGCTAAAAGTAAAGCCAAGGCTAAAGCTGAACAGCGAGGGCGCAAGGCTGCAATAAATGGATTTGCCCATGAGCACATAGCTGCGGGGATATTGATGAAACGTTATGGCAATGTCTCTTTGGTAGATTTGCCTTTATCCCCATACGACATAGTAATCGTTTACAAAACAGAAGAGGGTGAGGATATTGTAAGAGCACAAGTAAAAACAGCAAGGGGCTCAGTATCATTTACAGGTGGTAGCCGTGGCGGAGTGGACAGAACCTATAAATCTGGCGTCAAGACTTATATTCAGTCAACAGAAAAATGCGATGTGGTCATAGGGCTAGAACCCCATAATGGTTCTTATGACATGTACTTTGTACCTACTATTCTCATAGAGAAACTAGGAACAGGCAGTATAAGCCTGAACAGAATACAAAGTCTCAAGAACAATTACGAGATGCTAGACAACTGTAAAAACCCCAGATTCGTGATGAAAAAGGCCAAAGAGTACGGAATTATTGATTAGGTTTGTCAAGTATATAAACACGAAAGGTCTAGACAGGCGCGTGTCCTCTAGCTAGTTGAGGAATACTGAGGCGTAAGCTCAAAAATCGTCGATCCAGCCGACAACCCCCGAACCTGTATTCACGCAGGTGAGGGCAAAGTCCTCATTGGAAACCAGGTCTGACTCTGGAATGTCACTAAGGACGGCTACGGATTTTTGCCCTTTTCTTATGGCCTCCTCAATTGCCGTTCTAAGAGTCATGACATCATCATAGAGGCTTTTTACTTCCATCTCCAATTTCTTACTCCCTCGATTGTCTATCACCTTGCACTATTCAAATCTTAATAGAAGCTCTATAGCCTGTCTATCACCAAAAAGTCCTACACCTGGACACCAAAATCTTCTGGCTATAGTCCAAAAGTACTAAGGAGAGGGATTTTTCACTCTATAGATAAAATGCTTCTAATTGAAAAGGGTTGCAGTCTAAATGGTACTGGTACCAAAAAAATTTCAAAAAACAGCTTGAATCGTTACTTAGTTGCACACCAAGGAATTTCGCTCCTTAACTCTATGGTATGTCTCGGACGGCGCAACAGGCAAAAAGACCTGATTGGTAAGAAAAGTTAAGTTAGGTGTATTGACAATCGTCTCAATAGTAATGGTACAATAGCACTAAGTCGCACAGGAATATAAGGTCGGCAGTCGAGTTTGTGCATCAGAAAGTTGTGATAGTCCCCATCATGTTGAGACCCAACACATGTAGGCATGTGAACTGGGCTATTTTTCTGCCACGGCAGAATAAACCCTATTCCTCGACCCCGAGTGTCATCGCGAGGCGTGGCCGAAGCTCTGAGCGAAAGGGCACGAAGGGTGAGGGAAATATAGAACAGTGAATAAGGGAGGCACAGCAATGAAAAAAGGTAAATTGATAGGCAAATTCTTTGGGATTGGGCTTGTATGCTTGATTTTGGCATCAATGTTTGCTGGAATGGTCTATGCAGGTGATAGTGATGTACATGATAATTACGATTCGGCGGCAAGTGAAACAAACAACCCCGTACCATGCGTCCCCTGTGGTCAATCGAACTTGAACTTTTCAGAAAACTCGACAAACAGCGATTCGAGCACAAAACCTGTAATTGTCAATATTCAGGTGGACCTGGAAAAGGAAGGTGATCAGGAGTACGTTTATGATATCCTCGACCAAATTGAATTGCGAAACTGGCGAACTACCGTATTTGTTACGGGCGAGTTTGCTGCCGCTCATCCCGATATCATTAGGAGCATTGAAAGTAGAGGACACCAAATAGCAGTTCATGGTTGGCAAAAGGGAGAAGATCTTACCCTCCTTAATTATGCTGATCAGCGTAGTTTAATAAGCAGAGCTTTTGCCGCGGTTAGGGGTCCCGTAAGTAAACCAGAAGAAGTCGTAGACTTCAAGCCCCAGGGATACAAATTCAATGATGATACAATCAGGATTGCTCAGGAGTTAGGAGCGAAATCAGTTAATGGAATCTTCGCTTGTCAGGAGCCGTTTTGCAAATGTCCTTATGCCCAAAAATTGGGTAAGATCACTTTTCCTTATCCAGTTACTAACAGCTTCTGGTTAGTGCCAATTTCTGAGGTAAAAATAGCTTCAGAAGACACGCCTTTGGATGATGAATATATCAATAATCATCAAGAATTCCTCGATTATCTCATAGGAAAGTATACTGAACAGCTGCAGACAAAAGACCCTCTTATTATAGCTGTCCATCCTTCAATAACTGGAGCAGATGCAGCAAAGCTGAATGCCCTCTCTCAGTTTGTTGATTATGTCACAAATAACAACGGAAAGATAAAACCCCTATCTTCGCTAACCCATCTCACCACCTATATCCCGTCTTTGCAGATTACATCGGCTCCACAAAGTGCTCATCCAGGAGAAACAATAACAATAACAGTGCAGTTTGGTGCTGCCATATACTGTCCCAGTTACTATTTCCGCATTTACGGCAAATACCCAAGTGAAGCTTCCTGGACTTTAAAAGCGGAACACTACCATGGTGTGCAGACTGGAACCTTTTCATTTAGCCGGTCATTTGCGATTCCCGAACCACCACCAGGTGACAGTTCCTATACCGTAAGGGTAGTTGGTCAGGGTTGTTCCGGGACCTGTTGGCCCACTCCTTATAGCTATGAGAGGATGGATGAAGTCACGATAGAACTCATTGGAATCAAAATAATCGAAGAGGAGTCTGACAAATGCGTTGATCCGCGTTCAACTGATGCTGAAGAGAAAGAAGCAACCATAAAGTATGAAATAGAGCCTTATGATTTCTCCGGCAAGATGTATATGGAAATAAAGGATTCCGAAGGTACGTTATTCCAGCCATGGAAAGAGCCACAAAGTGTAAATGGTGGTAAAGGGACTACAAAATGGGATGGAAGAAAACCCAATGGGGAAATCGTAGACCAATCAAAGAATCCGTATTACATAACGCTTGTATTGCAGAAGGACGGAAAAGAGATTCGATCTAATGAGCATGAGGTTTGGGTGGGGAGACCTGTCATTTTGGTTCATGGTTTCCAACTGTTCAGAGAAGACCCAAACGAAGTATGGAACACGATGAAAGAAGGCCTAACAAATAGCGGATTCAAGGTTTACGTAAGTCGATATGCAGAACCTTACAATTTCTGGAGTGGGCCAACAAATAAAGACATTAAGCTATACGCGGGAGAACTCGGGAAAGAGATTGAACAAATAAAAGAGACTACAGGTGCGAAGAAAGTTGATATCGTTGCACATAGTATGGGCGGATTGATATCAAGATACTATATCCAAAACTGCAACAAGAGCGATGTTGAAAAGCTAATCATACTTGGTACTCCCAATAGAGGGACTGAGCTATTGTACGCGAGATACGTTGTTACAGCAGTGGTGTTGTACTATGAGTTCCAGGGGGTACCTATTCCGCCTGGTTTTGGCGAGGCAGCGGTATATGCTCTAATTGGAGAAGCTGGCGAACAGATGATGCCGGGCAATCCTTTCCTACAAGAAACTTTAACCTACTCTGGTAGGCCAAACTACTACACAATTGCAGGAACAGGGGGATGGAGAAGTTGGTACTTGCCGTTATGGGTAATCCTCGGGGATGGGCTGCGCCCAAATGATGGGGCCGTTGCAGTGAAGAGCGTCAAACTGGATTCAGTGCCAGAGGAAAACCACGAAGAGTATTCTCTGGATCATAGTGCGCTCATTACACAGGCTCCTACAGTCAACAAAGTGGTGGAGATATTAAAAGGAGAAGAGCCTTCAGAGAGTAAAGAGGTTATTAGTTTACAGCAATCGCAGGAAGGCGCAATATCAGCCCAAGAAGCTCCAATCATTTCAGGTAAAATTAATCCAGGAGAACAGAAATCACACGAAATACTGATAACCTACACAGATGAATTCAGTATCATGCTTTCATGGCTTAAGGGGGATCTAGATTTAACCCTAGTAACACCGAGCGGAGTCCTCATTGATCCTGCCTTCGCTGCAGTTGATCCAAGCGTAGACTATTATGGTGATGAAAACCTAACAATCGAAGGTTATGTTATCAAGAATCCAGAATCTGGAACATGGAACGCAAACGTAACTGCAGCGAACATATCAGCGGAAGAGAACTACACGATAATGAGTTTCTTATCAACAAACATAACCCTATCCGTTTCACTTCCAAAATACCAATATGACCCGAATGAGCAAATAAACATAAGCACAAACATCACTTACGCTGGCGAAGCGATAACGAATGCATCAGTCACTGCAAAGATTGAAAAACCTGATGATACAACTGAGAACATCACGTTATATGATGACGGCTTACACAATGATAATCAAACAAACGACGGAATATACGCCAACACGTACATAAATACGAGTTTATGGGGGATATATGATATTACAGTTACTGCCAATGGAACGGCAAATGGTGAGGAATTTGAAAGAGAGGCATTCACTACGGTATGGGTAGAACAATATCCAGATTTAACCCTCTCATCTTCGGACATATCCTTCTCGAATGATACGCCATCTGCTGGCGACAACGTTACGATATTTGCGACAGCCCACAACATTGGAGATGTGAACGCGGCAAATGTCAGCATATTCTTCTATGCTGGAGACCCGGCCGTAACCGGAAAGCTTGTTGGCGAGACGATAATACCAAGCATAATTGTTGGGGGCACTGGTAATGTTTCTGCTTCGTGGATGGCACAATACGGGACTCATGACATATATGTCGTGATAAGCCCATTTAATTCCTTCTTGGAGAAGGACTACACAAATAACAAAGCATACCGGACGATTAACACTACAGGAATACCACCTTCAAGCTTTAAAGATGTTTACTCAGATTACGGAGTAGATACAAATGAAGATGGCTTGTACAACCATCTAACGATAGAAGTGGGCGTAAGCGCAACAACCGCGGGTTATTACACAGCAACAGGATGGCTATATGATAGCCAAAGTAACTACATAGCATTTACCAGCAATTGCACCTATTTGGATGCCGGAGAAAGAACAATACACCTCAATTTCGATGGCATAGCAATCTACAAGCACGGAATAAGCGAGCAATTCAATCTAAGCTATCTCATGCTTCAAAATGGAAATGGCGAACTCGTAGATTACAGGGAACATGCGTATGATACTTCATCCTATAACTACACGGACTTCCAGCGCGGAGGGCAAATCAGTGGCTTTGTTACCGACACTAGTGGCACACCCGTATATAATGCCTATGTATCAGCGAATGGACCAAGTTTCGGGTCAGCAACTACTGACATAAATGGGAATTACATAATAAGCGACTTATTGAGTGGCATTTACAATGTTACCGTCTCTACTCCATCGGAATACAACTTACTTGATGGATCGGCTACTGTTACTGTTGTCATAGACGAAACAACTTCTGCAAACTTCGCTTTAGCGTATAGCGGCGCTATCACTGGCACAGTAACCGATAACAATGGAAATCCTGCCGCTGATGTGTACATATATGCTATCGGGCCCACTACCACCTCAACAATTACCGACATCAATGGTAGCTATAACATCACCGGACTACAAAGTGGAAGCTATACAATACGCGTAGAGCCGCTAAGTCCAAACTTGGTGCTTACTTCAACCTCCATTGTTATAAACGCTGGTCAGATAATGATTCGCAACTTTACGCTGCAGGCTGTTGGTAGCATCGCCGGAAATATAACCGATGAAGATGGGATACCAATACCTAACGTATCTCTTTATCTAAGTGGCTACGAGACGGCTCGTTATAGAACTGATGATAGTGGACATTATGTAATTCCAAGGCTTCAGGCTGGAACCTATACTGTTAACGTCGACGCCTCGGAGACTATTTTCACTGACGCGTCAGCAACGGTTAATGTCGTGCTCGGCCAGACAACCACTCTCGATTTCATATTGCCGGTTTTTGCAGGTGGACAAATAGCCGGGATAGTAACAGACGCGAATGGTAATGGAGTGTATAATGCATATGTATCCGTATCCGGTCCAAGTTGGAGTTCTGGTTACACCAATGCCACTGGATATTACTTCATACCCAGACTATTGGCTGGTACTTATACCGTTACCATCTCTCCTCCCTACGGGGTCAATTTGATCCCCAGTTCCACCACGGCTGAGGTGATTCAAAGTGAGACCACCATCGTTGATTTCGTCCTGCAAGCGGGTGGGATAATCGCGGGTAGAGTAACTGTTGAAGCAGGGGAAGGAGTATCTTGGGCCGACGTCTACGCCTATGGCCCAGGTGATAGATACGGCTATACAGATGAGGAGGGCTACTATTCTATCATCGGACTACAGAGCGGAACCTACACTGTTACCGCCTATCCTCCCTATGAGGTCAATCTGGTTCCTAGTTCCACCACAGCCGAAGTGATTCAAGGTGAGACCACCACTGTCGATTTCGTGCTGCAAGCGGGTGGGATAATTTCTGGTAGAGTAACTGATGAAGACGGGGAAGGGGTATCCTGGGCCGACATCTATGCCTCCGGCCCAGGTGATGGATACGGCTACACAGATGGGGAGGGTTACTATTCTATTTCCAAGCTATTACCCGGGAACTATACTGTTGAAGTCTATCCTCCCTACGGTGTCAATCTGGTCCCCAGTTCCACCACAGCCGAAGTGATTCAAGGTGAGACCACCACTGTCGATTTCGTGCTGCAAGCGGGTGGGATAATTTCTGGTAGAGTAACTGATGAAGACGGGGAAGGGGTATCCTGGGCCGACATCTATGCCTCCGGCCCAGGTGATGGATACGGCTACACAGATGGGGAGGGTTACTATTC